>CENJ01149532.1_pt1 | contig 11601 bp, 16 predicted proteins | sample 356161 | NCBI WGS metagenome assembly CENJ01 (sample SAMEA2619531, study PRJEB7988) | marine metagenome | biome: marine biome (ENVO:00000447); feature: surface water layer (ENVO:00002042); material: "saline water (ENVO:00002010), including plankton (ENVO:xxxxxxxx)" | depth 5 m
ACAGAAGAATTAGAAGATTTAAATCAGATAATGATTAAACAATTAAAAAACAGATACAATGACCCAACAATGAATAAAAGATTTATTTTAGGAATTGATAGAGCAAAAATGAGATTATATGATGTTGAACAAGTTGCTCAAAAAGATGTCGTTGATTCAGGCCAAGATGAACCAGTCTTTGATAATACAAGCGTAGGAAATAGATTGGAGAAGTCTTATGAGAAATTCTCGGACCTCAAAATATAGAAAGAATAAAATAAAATATTATGTTGATGTCACTTGGAGAAACAAAGAAGCAGTTTATGTTGTTGTTGAATTACCAACAAAAGATGTTGTCAAAACATTCAAATTTAAGGAAGACGCTGAAGATATGGCAGAACAATTAATGAATGTTAAACCCTTTGGTCATCATCCATTACCTAAATTCTTAAAGGAACAATTATGAATTATAATAAGCACGAGAGATATAAAGACGCAAAGTTTTTTAAATTTAGTGAAGAATATCCTGTAATTATGAAAACATATCCTGATTGGAAAGAAATAAATCCTATTCTTGAAAAATATATCAGAGAACAAGGTGATAGAAAAAATAAAAGAACTAATGTAAAAGCACAAATGACAGAATGGAATATGCAAATTGAAGCTGGAGGTGCACACTTTCAAAAGATATGTGATTTTGCAAGAGAGTTATCTTTAGAGAACTCACCAGTACAATTCATTCCTGATGTTTATGATTGTTGGGGTGCAGTTTATAGAAAAGGTGAATTTACTCAATCACACGATCATTGGCCGTCTATTTGGAGCTGGTGTTATTATGTAAATGTTTCTTCTAAGTGTTCACCATTACATTTTAAAAATGCAAGTGGTATTCTTAATGAACCACTTAATGTGCAACCAACTAATGGTCTAATGGTTATATTTCCAGGATGGGTTAAACACGAAGTTAAACCGCAAAGTTGTGAACACGAAAGAGTTATGATTGCTGGTAACATAAATGCAAGAGGTGCTGCATTTTAATGAAAGATGTTACTTTCACAAAAAGAATTAAAATTGTTGAATCAATTTATGATGACCACGAAACATTAAACCCTAAATTAGAAAAAATAATTAGAGAACAAGGTGATAGACAAAATTATCGTACAGCTTTAAAAGCACATATGACAGAAATGAATATGTTAAAAGAAGATAATAGTGAACCTTTTCACGAATTATCTGATTACATATACAAAGAATCGTTAAGTATATCTCCTGCATTTTACAAACCAACTTTCATAGATTGTTGGGGCGGTTTATATAAAGTTGGTCATCACGCTGAAATACACGACCACTGGCCTGCTTTATATAGTTTTGTGTATTATGTAAATGTATCTGAAGAGTGTTCACCGCTTGTGTTGACAGATTGTGGGTTTCATTATATTAAACCTAAAAATGGATTATTAACAGTATTTCCTGGTTGGATTAAACATTTTGTACCAAAACAAGAGAGTTCACACGAAAGAATCATAGTTTCTGGAAATATATCACCAAAAAGTATTTACGAATCCACTTGACAATAGTTCCTTTTATAAATATAGTATATACAGAAATGGAAAAGTTGAACTATGTTAACATTCAAAGAATTCTTATTAGAAGATAAGGGTGGTAAAAATTTACACCTTGAACATATAGAAGATGAGATACTTAATTATGGTATCACTGGTGGTCGTGCTTCTATAAACTTCATTCAATCATTAAGAGATATGCTTGCTGGCACATCATCTGGTTCTGTCAATATGACAGTTAAATGGGATGGTGCACCTGCAATCTTTGCTGGCATAGACCCATCAGATGGTCAATTTTTCGTTGCTAAAAAATCAGTATTTAATGTAAATCCAAAACTTTATAAAAAAGAATCTGAGATAGATGTATCGGGTTCTTTGAAAGAGAAGTTTGCGATTGCATTAAAAGAATTTAAAAAACTTGGAATCAAAGGTGTAATACAAGGTGATTTAATGTTTACATCTGGTGATTTGAAAAAGGAGAAAATAGATGAACAAGATTTTATTTCTTTTCAGCCTAATACTATCGTGTATGCTGCACCTGTGGGTAGTGAACTTGCTAGACAATTCACTCAAGCAAAAATTGGAGTTGTATGGCACACAACCTATTCAGGTGAAAACCTGGCAGATATGAAAGCATCCTTTGGTGTTGATATAAAAGGATTAAAAAGAATAAGTAGTGTATGGATGGATGATGCTACTTATAAAGATGTATCTGGTAGAGCAAAGTTCACTAAATCAGAAACAGAAAAAATAACTTCTGTATTATCTGAGGCCGGTAGTATTTTTAGAAGAATAAATTCTTCATTATTAGAAAAATTTATAAGACTACAAAATTCATTCACAGGTAACTTGGCTGGAGCAAGTCTAAAAACTTACAATAATATTTCTGTAAGACAAGGACAAACAGTAACGAATGTGAGAAAACATGCAGATGGCTATCTGACTCATATTGAAAATCATTTTAAGAAGCTTCAGGACAAAGTTAAAACATCAGGTGCCAAGGATAAGATTGAAAGAAATAAGAAAGAGTATCTGAGAGAGTTTAAAAAACATATCAGAAACATAGAAAATGTCATTTCTTTCCAAAATGCTCTGGTGAACGCAAAAAATATAATCGTTAGAAAGTTAAATTCAGTAAGACAACTTGCTAATACTTTCATACGAACAGACAAAGGTTACAAAGTTACAAACCCAGAAGGCTATGTCGCTATTGATAAAGACGGAAAAGCCGTTAAACTAGTTGATAGAATGGAATTTTCATTCAATAACTTTACAGCTAGAAAGGCGTGGGATAAATGATAAACTTTAAGACATACATTAATGAAGCCACATTAAACATAGATACTATGAATAAACAACTTGCAGGTGTTCAAAGGTCTGAAATATTAAAAAAGGCAATAGTGAGCGGAAGTAAGTTAGAAACTAAAAAAGGTAATGTGGTATTAAATTGGATCAATGACCAAGATAGAAATGCATTTGATATGAATGATTTTCAAAATGCATTTAAAGACGGTAAAAATTACAAAAAGATTTTCATAACATCAGATGGTGATGAACTTAGATTAAATGACATCATTAAAACAGCAATATTCGGTGGAGGTGCTGGTTCTGGTGGGGGTTCAAAGAATACTGCAAAAGTAGAAAGTGGCCAATGTGTTTATTTGGCAGCACTATATAACGGAAGAAAATTTAAAGATGTAACCGATAGTTTAGATGATGCAGAAATGTCTGCTGTTGCATCTAAGTACAATATATCAGTTAGTTTAGACGAAGTTGCAACTATGAATGATGCATGGGTAGAATCGTCTATAATTGTTGCACAAAAACTTAAATCGTTTTTAGGTAATAAGAGTTATGTTTTTCATCATCAATCACCATTTGTTAAAAATTTATATGGTGCATATTCTAAGTTAAATAAAAAACTACCTTCACCGTTTAGAGGTCCAGATAAATGGAATCCAGCTGATATATGGGCTGTAGATGGTGTTGAAAATCACGATTGGTATCAATATAATTCATTAGCAGAATTGAATAATGAATTAAAAGAAATGTATATAAAAAGACAATGTGTTGGCATTTCACTTAAACAAGCTTCAGGTAAAGTTGATTTAGTAGAAAAAAATACTGATGGTTTCATAAGAAGACCTATAAGAATGATTAACTATGACAATGGTCGTAAAGGTGTTTTTGATTCAAAACATTGCACTATATATGGCACAGAAAACTTTATTATGCCAATGAAAGTATATGATGGTTTGTTTGGTGCGTTTGCTGGTGAAGTACAACTAAAAAGAGCACGAGGTGGAAAAGTAACAGGTAATATAATTAACGAGTTGATAAAAATTAGACCAAAGTTTAGTGATAAAGATTTGGCAAGAAATGTACAAAGACCAAGTCCTAATTTTATTGAAGAATGTTATAATACATATCTTGCTGTTACACAAAACAAAAGAGAGTTTAAAAACAAAGATGAATTTATAAAACAATTTAAAATTACAGCAAAGAAAAATAAATCTTTAGTTTTTAGTAAATTTAAAGCGATGGATATGATTGGAAGATTAATTAGTTTAAGAAATAGAAAACACGAGATTGTTGATGCTTTGGCTGCTTACGCTATGGCAGAATCAAAAGACTCAGGACCATATGTGATAGCAAAATGATAAAAGACGGACCAATGAAAGATCATATAGAAGCTAGTAAAAAGGGTGTTATTAAAGCTGAATATATCACTTATACTAAAAAGAATGGATATCTTACAAAAGAAACAACTGTTAGACAGTTTCTAGGTGAAGATGGTAATTATATAGATTCTTACATAACTGAACCCTTAACGGAGGTAAAAGATGATTGAAGAACCTAGAATACCTAGAAAGAAAGGTCAACCTGCAGGTAGTGATAAACATTCTGATTTATATACTGATGAGAACCCTAAAGGCACAATACACGGACTAGGTTTTAAAGATGTTGAAACAGCAAAAGCAAGTGTTAAGAAAATTGAAAATAGTGGAAAGACACATGCACATAAAATACAAGCTGCAATTGCTATGGAACAAAGAGCAAGAGTTATGGGTAAAACAGCCGAAGCTGCTGTTTATAGAAAATACATAGAAAAGATGAAAAAGAAAACAAAAGAAATGAATAAAGAATCTGTTACTTTTAGGAAACTTATGGAAAAGACAGAGGCAGTAGTATTTACATTTGGTAGATTTAATCCACCAACTACAGGTCACGAAAAGTTAATACAAAAAGTAGCAAAAATTGCGGGTGGTGATGATTTTTATATATTTCCATCTCACTCACAAAATCCGAAGAAAGACCCATTGTCATTTGCAAAGAAAGTTGCATATATGAGAGATATGTTTCCAAGATATAAAAGAAACATTCTAGCAACTAATATGAAAACAGTATTAGATATTGCAGTTTACTTTCACGAACAAGGTTATAAAGAATTGAATATGGTTGTAGGGTCTGATAGAGTTGCTGAATTTAAAAAACTATTGACAACATATAATGGAAAAGATGCAAGACACGGATTTTATGATTTTGATACTATACAAATTTTTAGTGCTGGGGACAGAGACCCAGACGCAGAAGGCGTAACTGGAATGTCTGCATCAAAAATGAGAGCTGCAGCTTCTAATAATGATTACGAAAGTTTTAAAAAGGGGTTACCAATGTCATTTAAAAATGGAAACAAGTTATTTAAAGATGTGCGTAAAGGTATGGGTCTAAGAGAAAACTCTACTTATTCTGAAGCACAAATAGAAAGAGATTTATATATTAGAGGTGTATTATATCAGATTGGTGATTTAGTTGAAAATATTGATGATGGTACATCTGGTAAAGTTGTTCGTAGAGGAACAAATTATGTACAGTATGCTGAAGACGGTAAAGTATATAAAGCATTCTTGTATCACATAAGAGAGAAAAAAGAAAAAGAAAAACAAGATGTAAAACAAGATAAAGATATTAAAGATAGAGAAGGTACACAACCTGCTAAGTATTATGCAAAAGATGCAGAAGGTGACGATATGGCTAAGTCAACAAAACAGGCTCGTGCAAGACACTTCGCAAAGTATGGTAAAAAAGATGATGATACTGATTCAAATTACAAACCAGCACCAGGTGATGCTAATGCAAAAACTAAACCTTCTAAACATACAAAGAAGTTTAAACAGATGTTTGGTGAAGTTGAGAATGAGAGTCTATGGGCAAACATTCATAAGAAAAGACAAAGAATAAAAAGAGGTTCTGGTGAGAGAATGAGAAAACCAGGTGAAAAGGGTGCACCAACACCAGCTCAAATGAAAAGAGCAAAAGGTGAAGAGAATATTCAAGAAAAGATTGATGGTCTAGTTAAGAAAGCAGAGAAGTCAGGTATGCCTTATGGCATTCTTAAAAAAGTATATGATAGAGGTATGGCTGCTTGGAAAACTGGACATAGACCAGGAACAACACCACAACAATGGGCATTTGCTAGAGTTAACAGTTTTGTAACTAAGTCAAGTGGAACTTGGGGTGGTGCAGATAAAGACTTGGCAAAACAAGTCAGAGGCAAAAAAGAAGCTTATGAGATAGGACAAGATTATGCTAAACACACTTTTTCAGTTACACCAGGCCAGAACTATAATCAGGCCCTTAAAAAGAAAGCAAGTAAACAAAACATCAAAGACTGGTTTGAAAGGGAGTCTACTAGAAAAGAGTATCAAGACAGATACAAAAAAGATTGGGAAGAAAGACTCAAAGAAACTTATGATAGAATGTTAAACAAGCTTGAAGATAGTCAAGATAATAAATATATAGAGAAACTTGAGATTGTAGAATCTGAGTATCAAGGTCGTAAAGTTAAATTAAATGACCCATTTAGATTACCATCTGGAAGTGGTAAAAAATTTGGTGTTTATGTGAAAAATGAAAAGGGAAATGTCGTTAAAGTAACTTTTGGTGATCCTAATATGGATATCAAGAGAGATAGTCCTGAAAGAAGAAAGTCATTTAGAGCCAGACATAATTGTGATAATCCTGGCCCAAAAACAAAAGCACGATATTGGTCTTGTTATCAATGGAGAGCTGGAGCAAAGGTAGATAACTAATGAGTAATTATAGACAAAATATGTTTGAGGCTTATAAGCAAGTTAAAGAAAGAGAACTTACTAAAAAAGAACTTAAACGAAGAGAAGAGATAGCTAAAGAGTTACCAGACAAAGAATTTAAAGATAGATATGGTAAAGATTGGATGTCTGTTAAAATGGCCACTGCAACTAAGATGGCTAAAAAAGAATCTGTTGAAATGAAAGAAGACGGACACGAAGATGTTCCTTCCGCTATTAGACAATGTAAAACAGTTATTGAAGATGCAAATGAGATTATGAATAAACTTAATTCTATGAGTGAACAAGAACTACCAAGTTGGTGGACTAATAAATTAGCAGTTGCATCTAATAGTATGAATAAGATGAGAGATTATATTTTAAATCCTGTTACTGAAGAGGTGATTACTGAAGCTGAAGGTGACTTAGAAGATTTAAAAAAAATGGTTAAAGAACTTGAGGGTGCTTCTAAAATGCATCTAGGTCAATCAAAAAGAATTGCCAAACATATTGGCATGATGGAGAATAAAAAATGACTTATTTAAAACATAAAAATGGTAGTCTTGAAGAAGCTGTTTTAGAGGCTGTTGACCCAGTTAATAAGAAGGCTCTTAAAAAAGATTTTGATGATAGAAAAGATAAAGATATTGATAATGATGGAGATGTTGATTCTTCAGATAAATATCTGGTTAAAAGAAGAAAAGCAATTTCAAAAGCTATGGAAAAAGAAGGTAATGCTTTCACTATGGCATTGAAACAAGCCAGAGATAACGGTGATGACGAAATGGTTGTTGCTGGTAAAAAATATAAAGTAAAGGAAGTTGAGGAAACTATGAAAGAAAATATGAAATCAGAAAACTCTTATTTTAAAGTTTCTTCTATGAAAGATGCACTTCAAAAAGTTTGGGGTGAATCTGTTCAAAAAGAAGAAGAAAAAGAACAATTAGATGAAAAGAAAGTAAAAGAAGATATTTCTAATTCACCTAATCCTGCTAATTCACAGCATCTGTGTGCTAAAAATGTAGTACACGAAAAATGGGGTAAAGGTAATACAATCTTTTCAATGCATGCTGACCCAGACGATAAAGGTTTAATTGAATGGTATGATGTATGGTTCCAACACGGAATTGAAAAGAAAGTTCCAACTTCTGATTTAGAAATTGTTACTGAGGCAAATCACGAAAATCACGGTAAAGATAAAGATAAAATGATTAAGTCTGGTAAGAAAATGAAAAAAGAAAAAACTGATACAGGTAAAGAAGTTAACTCTGTTGAAGTAAATAAAGAAGAAGGTAAAAAATAGTGAAATCATTTAAACAACATATTACTGAAAAGAGAAGGGTATCATCTGCTCAAATACAAAAGTTTGCTCAAATGACAGACCAAAATCAACATACTGAAGTAAGACTTCAGATTGCAAAAATTGTTGGTGATAGAGGTTTAATTAAAAAGTATGAAAAACTAAGTAAAGACCAAGATAAAGCTGGTTCACTAACAGAACCATTACAGAGAACTAGACAAAGACTTGATAAAGAATTATTATCAAAAGCGTTTGACGAAATAGGTAATGCTAGAGAATTAATGAGAGCTTTATAGGGGTTGACAACAACAGTAATTATGTTATAATACAAGTAGAATAAAAGAAGAGAGGTAAAGTGAAAAATTTTAATTATGTTTATAATTCTACATTAAGTGAAGAAAGTGAATTACCGACTTTATATTGTGATATGGACCAAGTGTTGGTCAACTTTATAGGTGGGGCTGATAAAGAGTTAGGCCAACCATTTATAAAGACAGACAAAGACAAAAGATGGTCGGAGATTCATAAGAATAAAAGTTTTTGGGAAAATTTAGAATGGATGCCTGGTGCAAAAAGATTATGGAGTTTTGTGAATAAATATAACTCACATATATTATCTGCATATACACCTGCAGATAGTAATTCAACACCAGGTAAGTTGAAATGGTTGAGAAAGAATTTGAGATTGACACAAAGAAGTAGAATACATTTAGTGTTAAGGTCCCAAAAACAGAATTTTGCTATGACGAATAATAAACCTAATGTTTTAATAGATGACCACGAGAAAAACATAAAAGAGTGGGAATCAAAAGGCGGAATTGGAGTACATCATATATCTGTGAGTAATACATTAAATGAACTTAAGCGATTAGGTTATAAATAGTTAAGAAATATATAAGGAGATAACTATGAGTTTATGGAGTATGAATGATGGCTCTGCACTCACTGGTACAATGACATTTACAAATGGCAACGCCTCAGTTTCTGGTTCAGGAACAAACTTTGACCCAGAAGTTAAAGTAGGTGATGTGATAATTAGTGCTGGTGGAGTTAAAAGTAGAGTTAAATCTATAACAAACGACACGACATTAACATTAACAGCTAACTTTACTGGTTCAACAGAAAATGGTGTTGCTGCAACTGTAACAAGACCACCAGCAAACTTTGATTCAGCTGACCCACATATTGATGACAATGTATTTGGTGTGACTGCTACTGAAGCTGAAGCAGGTTATGACAATGTAACAACTGTTGCCGTAGATTTTGAAGGTTCAGGACACAGTACTGCACCTAGTGTAACTATTGCAGCTCCAACTGCAAGAACGATTACACAAGCAAACATTAATGAAACAACAAATATATTTACTGTTACAAACCATAATATGAGAACTGGTACAAAGTTAACATATACATCAAACGGAACTAATATTGTAACTAGTGCTGGAACTCTTGCAGATGCTACAGCAGTTTTTGTAGTTAGAATTGATGATGATACTTTTAAAATTGCATCAAGTCTATCAAACGCTTTAGCTGGTACTACATTAGGAATTTCAAATGATGGTAATGATGCTAACTCATTTGTGGGTGATACCGCAACTGCAACTGCAGCCATTTCTGATGGTTCAGTTACTGGTTTCACAGTAACTGGTGTTGGTTCTGATTATCAATCTGTACCAGCTGTAAGCGTTGCTGCACCTGCAGAAAAAACATTTAATGCACAATCTGCAGTATCAACTGCAAATGATACCATTACAATTTCATCACATCCATTTATAACTGGTGATGCAGTTACTTATTCGGATAAGAGTGGTACAACATTAGCAAACTTAACTGATGGTGGTACATTTTTTGTCATTAAAGTTGATGCTAACACAATTAAACTTGCAACAACAGAAGCAAATGCTGTTGACGGAACTGCAATTGACTTAACTGCTGGTTCATCTGAAAATCACGGAATAACTGGTGAAACTACTACTGCAGTAGCTGACCTTGGTATGGGTGATGGATTCGTTGGAGTTAATACTTCATCTGAAGTTGCACATATTGGTTGGGTTAAAAAAACAGTAGGAACTGGTGGTCGTGCTGGTAGAGTACACTACGAAACACTAGTTGCTGCATCAAGTATGACAGGTGATGGTGAGGATATCTCAACACCTGACAGCTAAAATTAAATAGGAGTATATTATGACTTTGGAAGAACTTGAGTCGAGAAAACAAGAATTACAAGTTGAATTATCTAAGGTAGAGAATCAACTTGTAGAGGCCCTAAAGACAGTAGAATCGTTGAAACAAACTAAATTCTCTATCGCAGGTGCCATAGCTTTAAATAATGAGTATATTGAAAAGACAAATGATGTCGGTGAAAATGCCGACAGTAGCATTCCCCCTGCACAAATAGCGGGGGTTTAGACCATAGGAGATAAGATATGGCTGATAAGAAAATTACGGCGTTAACGGATTTAGGTTCGGGTATCGCTTCTGCAGATTTATTCCATGTGGTTGATGACCCAACAGGTACACCAATCAACAAGAAAATTTCTGCTGCGAATGTATTCAATTACATTCCAACTTTTATAGCAACAAACAGCACAGAAAGTTTAACTAACTCTTCTTCTGCTGCTTCTGTTTCAACTGCTGTTTCATTAGTAGATTCATCTGGTGGTGCAACTGGACTATCACTTGCTGCTGGTGTAACTGGCCAAATTAAAACAATTATTTGCACAACTGCTGGTAACAATATTACTATTACTCCAGCTGCCACAGTAGGTTCTGGTACAACTATCGTATTAGATGCTGCTGGTGAGTCAGTAACACTTATGTACACTGGTTCAGCTTGGGCTGCAATTGCAACATCATCTTTCGCTTCAAGTATTTCTACTGTAATCCAGTAATGTCTGACTTGAAAATGAAAGGTAAAAAGATGGGTGACCATCTTGATGATATGTTGAAAAAATATAAGAGAGGTGAAAAAATTGGTTTCACCGCTCTTGCCAGATTAAAAGCACGAGGACTTATTCCTCGTGCTGATGGCACAAAAGAAAAAGGTAAATTAGGAAAGTCATAATGAAAACTTTAAAAGACATAATGAATGAGAGCGGAATGAATCCTGCTCATAGTCATTCAAAGCATGACTCTGACCACGATATGGTTGATGTTTCAGATGACAATGTAGTAAGAAGATTAAATTCTTTTCTAGGTTGTATTGCTGATATGGACCATATGTTACCAGAGCAGACTATAGAAGTAGTAAGAAGAAGATTAGCTAATATTGGACTTTCTTTTCCAACTGCAGAGATTGTAGAAGATAATGGTAATATCAGTTTACCTCTAACACAATTTGGTGGAAGATTTGGAAAAGATATTGACACTCCTCATAATGAATTTGTTAAAGATGATGGTATATCACATAGAGTTGAAGGTGGGCGTTCTATAAACTTTGTTTATGAAAAAAAAGAAAACGGAAAGTTTAAAGTTACTGCCGAAATAAAATAATGTTTGAGTCTATAAGACCTGACAATTACATAATGTTTGCGATGAAACATTATAAAAATCCTCAAGGCGATTCTGAAAAAGAATTTTATGAGGATATGAAAAGATTTAAATATATCAAAAGACTTTTAAGAAAATACAATGATTCTAAAGAGTTAAAAGAAAGATTAATTTTAAATCA
>CENJ01022683.1_pt1 | contig 11594 bp, 11 predicted proteins | sample 356161 | NCBI WGS metagenome assembly CENJ01 (sample SAMEA2619531, study PRJEB7988) | marine metagenome | biome: marine biome (ENVO:00000447); feature: surface water layer (ENVO:00002042); material: "saline water (ENVO:00002010), including plankton (ENVO:xxxxxxxx)" | depth 5 m
GATCATATTTCCATTTCCATTTTTATATTTCCTCTTCCAAGATAGCCCTACGGTAATGGTTTTTTGTTGAATGATTGGCACCTGATCTATTGTTGCTTGTTGCGCTGCATCAAATTCATCTGGAGCTTTAACAGAAAAATCGTCTACAGTTCCCAATCCTAAAAAGATAAGCGTATTGTAGGGATCAATCTCATGATTTATTTTCCACTGATAATCCCAGTAATCAGGGCGAATCGGTAAGCCTATCAATTCAAATAGAAATTGCAGATAACTTCTTCTAACTGAAAATAAAAGCGTGGTCTTTGCGGGTTTGTCTTTGTCTTTTCTAAAAAGTGGGCCTTCGAGCGTCAAGGCAGCTTCGCTAGCTCCCAACCTAAAGTTTCCACCAAAACGATTGGGATTCCCTTCTCTTTGTTCAAAGGATAAAACCCCAGAAAGTGGATTGTCATACGCTGCACCAAAAGCTGAACTGGAGAGCGTAACTTCCCTAATGAAAGAGACGTTTAACATTCCTACAGGACCTCCAGCACTACCTTGGGTACTGAAGTGATTGATATTGGGTATTTCAATACCGTCGAGATAATAAACCGATTCATTCGGTGCACCTCCACGAATAATTATATCATTTCTAAATCCGCCTATGGAGGGAGAAATTCCTGGCATGCTTTGAATTACCTTAGTGATATCATTGTTACCACCGGGATAGGTTTCGATCTCCACAGCAGAGAAGGATTGTGTGGATAATGGTGATTCAATGGTTGTTCTAAATGGGCTTTGGAGAATGACGACTTCGTCTAATTCGTTGGTTGACTCCTCGAGTAGTATTTGTAATGGTGGAGTTCCAAATGTTTTGACGATGACATTATAAATGGTTTGGGATTGATAGCCGAGGTGACTAATGGTCACATTATAAGTTTTGGTGGGAACATCATTGATCGTAAAATATCCATCGGAATCAGTGGCTACTCCCATCAGCGAATTTTCTAAAAGAACGGTAACTCCTTCAATCGGAAGTTGGGTCTGACGATCTACTACCCTCCCGCTTAATTGACCTGAATTTTGGGCTGAAATTAAATAGGTATTTAGGAGGAGTAAAAGGGAGAATTTCCGCATCTTTTTTGGCAAAAATAAATTAAATTATATGTAAAAAGATTATTTTGTTTAATAATTTTCATTAATTGTTAAACTAAAGTTGTTATATTTGAACAAAATGATATTTCAATGAAAAATAAAAGAAGAGATTTTTTAAAAACTGCTTGCGCCCCAATTGCTTTTTCTATGTTTGGAATTTCGCTGATAGAAGCTTGTAGCAAAGAAGAGTATGGAGGAACAACGAATGACAATACTGCAAATAATGATGATGATAATAGCTCGTCAGACATGGTAACTGTTGATCTTACAAATTCAAAATTTTCTGGTCTTTCTAGTGTCGGCGGCTGGATGAATTACACTGAACAAAATATGTTATTGTTGAGAATTAGCAACAGTCAAATCAGAGCTTTCAGCAACGTTTGTCCTCACCAAGGGACACAGAATAGATGGTCTTACAACAACTCAAAATTCACTTGTGCCCAGCACAATAACTCGTACGATGATAATTGCTCTGGTGGATTGTCTTGTTACACCACATCTATAAATGGAGATACTTTAACGATAACTCGTTAATTAAAAAAATTTCTTTTTATTTTTCTTTTTTTCTCGCTTCGGTTTTTTCTTAGCCGAAGCTTCAGTCTCATCTAATCTTCTTTCTTCCTCTTTCAACTCAAATTCTTCTCTAAATTCACTAAGATCACCAGCCTTGATTTGTTCTTGGTCTGGTGCTTGAGGTAGTGGATCTTCTACACCAAAAGAAGTCTTGTTGGTTTGTTTTCTCATAATCTCTTTAGCGGTTTTGAGATTGAGATAAACCCCAGGATCTATCATTTTATTGGCTACGTAGTTTTCTTTTTTAGCCTTGTCCCAACGAACAAAAACAAATCCTCCATTGACGCTGTCTAGCTTAACCCTAAAGACCCTAGCCTTGTTGGGTAATGTTTGGTAAATCTCAATCTTTTCAGGCACATAGCCAGCGATATCCAATAAATCTGAGACAAAAAAAAGCTGTCCATCAGGAGAAGGATCATTCAAAGGTTCTAAGTACTCATCTTCGTATACCTGTCCAAATAAGGGTGCTTGTATATTCAAAAAAAAGAAAAACAACCACAAAGCTAACCTCATAAAATTAATGACTTATCTTAATTTGTAACATAATATTTCTACCCATTTCATCCCCGTAAAAACGCAATCGATTAAGGTAATTTCTGTAGGAAGCGTCCAATAGATTATCAAAGATAAGAGATACATTTATTTTGTCAGAAAAAAAGGTATAAGGTCCCCAATGAAACTCAAGACCCAAGAGATGATAACCTTTAGGTGGCGTACTTATGTCAACCAGCTTAGTAACCCTTTTGCCATTTTCAATAACAGAGATATCAAAATTATGATTTGGAAATTGATTTTGCCGAGAAAAATATTTACTTGATAGGGTCATAAAGAAAGATTTCCACTGAAAAGGTGAAAATTGTATTTGACTGGTAGTCGAAAATGGGGGAATGCTAATAAGTGGAGTCTCGCTCCCTTTTTCATATCCCTCAATCCACGAACTATTGTTACTTAATTTGACCCGCTCACCCAACTGTAATATCAAATCCAGATCAAACCCTCGAATCGTTGAATTTACTGCCCTATATTCCCAAACTGGAAAAGCACCTCTTATGGTATATTCAAAACCTTTGGGTTCAATGATAATATAATTTTGTCCTTGGATCAAATAGGGGCTAAAATTGTATCTAAAATTTCCACTTTCTTTTTCAAAATTGATGGTATACTTTTGGGTTGTTTCACTTTTTAGAAATGGATTTCCGTACTCAATTGAGGCAAGGGAGTGATGTAATCCATCACTGAACATTTCGGCTATATCAGGAGCGCGTTGAGTGTGAAAAAAATTAAAACTCAACTTTAAATCAGGTTGGATTTTGAATTCTACCCCATTACTTACTGAGAAATTATAAAAAGTTAACCTTCGCTCTACTAGCTTTTTACTTACATCATCGCGGATCACGAAAGCACCGAGCCGTTCCTCATAATTTTCTTCTCTCCACCTATTGAGATGATAGTATTTTTTTACCTGATTGTTGAGATAGCTATATCGCAATCCAAATCCAATACTAAAATCATTTGATGGTGTATAGCTAGTTGTAAAATACCCCTCCAGTCTGGCTTTAATATAATCTGGTATAAATCTTTTAACTCCAGTATCTGGGTTAGAAAAGTTATCCTGAACTTGAATGAGGGCACCGGAGTCAAACGACCACCTGAACGAACCCCATTCATAGTTGGTGGTGAAATTATGGGTGTCTAATGTTAAATCTATGGAAGCCTTATTCTTATATTCTCCCCTTCGCACGTCATATTCTTTTCGATTATTTCTTTGCCAACTGTATTTCGCATTCCATTTTCCGCTGGACGGGTTCCTTTTTGAATATTGAACACTACCGGTATAATGGCTGTTTAACTGTTTTGGTAGAATAATTTGATGACTGAGAGGGTTGATAATTGTTGGGATATCTGACTCAATGGCTAATACTAAGTCATATACATTACCAACATGTGCACTCCTCAGAATTCCAATTTCTTGGCTGAAAAAACTAAAATTGGTTTTCCAATGACTCAGAATTTTATTTTGCCCCAATGAGAAAGAAATATTATTCTCATCAGCGCCCGTATTGGAAAGTACATAATCTGGTGCTGAAAAATCGCCAATTCTTTTAATCGTTCCTTGAACCTTAAAATATTTTCCGCTTTGAAAAGACTTGGTCCACGAACTAATTAGATTTAAACCTCTTCCGTTGGACATCCCATTCAGAATGGTCTTTCCATACAATGAATCCTTAATTTCTGGCAGTTTAGATTCCAAAACTACCACTCCACCGGGGGTATCACCCGAATACTTTAAAACCCCTGATCCCTTAATCAAACGAATTTCATCAAAAGCATTTTGATCAATATTGGGGGCGTGATCTTGTCCCCACTGTTGATTTTCTATCGCTACACCATCATAAATGATCCCGACACGGCTCCCAAACATCCCATGGATCACTGGTTTTGAAATCACATTTCCTGTAGCTAGTAAATTGACTCCACTGATTTGCTCCAGCGCTTTTGCCAAGCCTCTCCCACTGTATTGATCCTTTTGCAATTCGGTAAGTGCATAGGATGGCGCAGTCGTTGAAAGCTTTTTTAATTTACTTTCCTCCAAAACGATCTCCTTTAGTGTTTCAATGTGATGTTCAACATAAAACTTCATTGAAGTCGATTTATTCAGGTTAACCGTTGAATAAAGATCCTCACAATTCAGGTGGGAAATTTTTAAATTAATTTTTCCTGAGCATTGATTTTCAAGAATAAATATGCCATTGACATCAGAAAAAACTGTTTTTTTACTATCCACAACCTTAATCACTGCTGCACTGACTGGTGAATTGTCATGTAAATCCACTACGATCCCTTCTAAAACCAAATCACATTCCTGTGAAAAACAAAAACTGGTAGCCAACAAGGACAAGCTGACTACCAATTTTAATATTTTAGAATAGTTTGAGCACCTATATTTTGGCGATTTTAGCCTAAAAGGAACTACAACAAAACCAAAGGGACTATTATTCAATATGCACCTCAAATTCAATTTCAACATCAGTATTTCCTCCAAAATCAGCTTTAGTATTACCAGTTTTTGAAGTGGGTTCGTGAAATAAGTATCCTACCACATCACCCGAAGCTTCACCAGTAGTTGTCCAAGTTGTTTTTATAAACAAGGGATTGCCACTACTGTCATCGGTATCATTTGTAGCAGATACTATTGAGAAACCACTGAGTTCATCCGTGATTTCATAAAAAACTTGATGCTCATCTGCCTCCTCGATCACCTCCAAGGTGATATCTTCAATATTATTCGGGTCTTCATCATTATAAAAGTAAATGGAAACATTATAGCTTGAATTTGCCTCTAATTCAATTTCAGTATGTTCACCTTCGTGATCATCTTCTTCCTCTTCCTCATGGTCTTCTTCTTCCCCATGGTCATGACCTTCTACCTCAAAATTATATTTGGTCGACTCAGAAGTTCCTACTTTTGTTACTTCCAAAGTAACAAGGGTTATAGCTTCCTCCTCATGAATCGAAACTGGATCGTCCTTTGAACAGCTTGAAATTAATAAAAATATAAAAATAGCGATTAGGGGGGTAATATAAATATTTCTTAACATGGTATTAAATTTTAAATTGATAACAGGGTGTTTCACCCATTGAAATTGAGGGTGAGTAAAAAAATTACGGTAAATCATTAAACCGATGGTGGTCCCCGAAGTAAGTCAATGGTATCAATTGAAAAAGAATACCCTAAATAGAAAAAAGAAGTTTTCTTTTGTTGCGGAGAAAGATCAAGTGATGTGAGAATTTCGTTTGAAATTTCAATAACTGTAGGGAAATGATAGTCCAGTATTTCGCAATCGACATCGATTTGATGGAGATGCGTTTCCGAAATTTCACAAGTTTTATGATCGTGCCCCTGAAATAAATGAAGAAATGATCCCAGATAAGGTAACATCAAGACAAAAATCAAAAAAGTAGTCGTGAATATTTTAACCGAAGAAGATCTTATTGACTTCATTAATTTTCAACATTAACTTCAAATATAGATGTTAATCTTTAAATTAGCATCTTTGAGGCTGAAAATGTACAAATGAATAAATTGAATTACCCTTTGCTAATTACCTGTTTAATCGCACTGATATCATGCGAATCAAAACCAAAAAAAACTAAAAATGAACCCGTTCAAAATCGTGAAAACATGGTTTGGATTTCGGGTGGTACTTTTCAAATGGGAAGTGAGGATGATCAGGCAAGACCAGACGAAGGTCCTGTTCATTCCGTTCAAGTTGACGGATTTTGGATTGATTTAACAGAGGTGACCAATGCCCAATTTGCCGAATTTGTTGCTGCAACGGGTTATATTACTACCGCAGAAAAACCAGTAGATTGGGAAGAAATGAAAAAACAATTACCTCCTGGCACCCCTAAACCACATGACACCCTGCTTCAGGCATCTTCATTGACTTTTAAATCGACATCAGGTCCCGTAGACTTAAACAATTATGCAGCCTGGTGGGAATGGAAACCCAAAGCAGATTGGAGAAGTCCAAGAGGAAAAGGAAGTAGTATTGAAGGAAAAGAAAATCACCCTGTTGTCCATGTATCTTGGGATGATGCAGTTGCCTATGCTAAATGGGCAGGAAAACGACTCCCCACAGAGGCTGAATGGGAATGGGCCGCTCGCGGGGGATTAAAGGATAAAAAATACCCTTGGGGAGATGAAGAAATTTCTACTGGAAAAGTAAAGGCCAACAGTTGGGAGGGCACTTTTCCTTACGACAACACTAACAAAGATTTATTTTTTTATTCTGCCCCAGTAAAATCTTTTGAAGCCAATGGTTATGGCCTTTATGACATGGCAGGAAATGTCTGGGAATGGTGCTCAGACTGGTATCATTATGATTATTATAAAACTTTGGCCAATAAAACGAGTGCCAATCCTCAAGGACCAGCTGAGAGTTATGACCCATACAATCCCTATATCAATCAGAAAATTATTCGTGGAGGATCGTTTCTTTGCAATGATACTTATTGCTCAGGTTATCGGGTTGCTTCAAAAATGAAATCCTCACCTGACACTGGATCACAACACACAGGCTTCAGGTGTGTTTCAAATTGATACTTCATTAAATGATTTATCAACCCATCATGGGAACTATCGCAGCAACCTACACAACCATGTATAAAATGGGAGTAGTTAGCCTTGAAAAAATAACTGATTATACCGGAAAACTAAAGAAAGATGGACTTTCTAGTGCTTTTATTTGTGGTACCACTGGAGAGGGAATGTTAATGACTTTAGAGAAACGAAAACTCGTTGCGGGGGAGTAGATGAATCATTTAAGAAGAGACCTTAAACGCTAATAAATCAAAAAAGACCCCGCAAATAATTACGAGGTCTCTGTACCTTGGGTGGGAATCGAACCCACACTCCCGAAAGAACTGGATTTTGAATCCAGCGCGTCTACCAGTTCCGCCACCAAGGCAGCGAGTGTAAAATTAATAATTTTGTTGAAGTTTCATTCTAAATTATTGATGAATAAGCTTTAGTGACTTAATTTTATTTATAAATTTGCAATCCAAAAAAATGGCAAACATTGAAAACCCCGTTAAAATTATTTAGTTGCAATCAGTCCTATGAATTGGCTACTGCCATTTCAGAGCACTTTGGTCAACCATTAGGTAAGGTTAACTTTTCGCGCTATAGCGATGGGGAATTCCAACCCTCATTCGAGGAGTCTGTTCGAGGAGCTAGGATTTTCATTGTGGGTTCCACCCACCCTAGTTCAGAAAATCTGATGGAAATGCTTCTAATGCTCGATGCTGCTAAAAGAGCCTCCGCCAGGCACATTACTGCAGTAATGCCTTATTTTGGATGGGCGCGTCAGGACAGAAAAGACAAACCAAGGGTTCCGATTGGAGCAAAACTTATCGCCAAGCTATTAGAAGCTGCTGGCGCGACAAGAATAATTACTATGGATCTCCACGCAGATCAAATCCAAGGGTTTTTTGAGAAACCTGTTGACCATTTGTTTGCCTCTGCAATCTTTATCCCCTATTTAAAACAGCTCAAACTCGATAAGCTCACGGTAGCTTCTCCTGACATGGGAGGATCAAAGCGTGCCTATGCTTATTCTAAATTTTTAGAATCAGACGTGGTTATTTGTTACAAACAAAGAGCCAAAGCCAATGTGATTACCGATATGGAACTTATCGGTGATGTGACAGGAAAAAATGTTGTTTTGGTTGACGATATGGTAGACACCGCAGGAACACTTACTCACGCAGCAGACTTGATGATGCAAAAAGGTGCATTGTCTGTTAGAGCAATATGTACCCACGCATTACTTTCGGGAGATGCTCATGAAAAAATTGAAAATTCTCGGTTGGAAGAATTAATTGTCACCGATACCATACCCCCAAAAAAGAAAAGTAAAAAAATAAAAGTGTTGAGTTGTGCAAAAATATTTGCTGAAACCATGCATAATGTACACCACAATAAATCTATAAGCAGTAATTACATAATCTAAATAAATAAAATGAAATCTATTACTATTAAAGGATCTAAAAGAGAAAGCGTGGGCAAGGTAGCTACCAAAGCTTTACGTAATGCTGATAAGGTTCCTTGCGTATTATATGGGGGAGACAATCCGCTCCATTTTTCCGCAAATGAACTTGATTTCAGCAAACTTGTTTACACCCCTAATGCTCACACCGTGGTCATTGAACTAGATGGAGGGGAAAAAATTAATGCTATTCTGCAGGACATACAATTTCATCCGGTAAGCGATAAAATACTTCATGTCGATTTCTACCAGTTATTCGATGACAAAGCAGTCACCATGGAAATTCCAGTAGTGTTTGAGGGATCTGCACCTGGGGTTCTAATTAGCGGTGGAAATCTTGTGGTCAACAAAAGAAAGCTTAAAGTTAGAGCAGTTCCTGCCAATTTACCTGACTTCATCACTGCCGATATTTCAGAACTTGAATTGGGGAATAAGCTGTTAACTGCATCTCTTAAAAAAGATGATTTTACTATTTTACATCCCGACAATACTGTTGTTTGTAAAGTCAGAACTTCTAGAGCTTCTATGTCAATAGAGGAAGAGGATGTTGCAGAAACAACTGAAACTGCTGAAGGAGAAGAAGCGCAAAGCGAGACTGCTTCAGAGTAATCATTGAAACATTTAGTTTTAAAAAAAAGCATCTCAGAGATGAGATGCTTTTTTTAATTTTACAAAATGATACTCCGATGGCTTACCGGAAAATCAAAACCGATTGATATGACAAAATTCTTAATCGTAGGTTTGGGAAATATAGGTTCTGATTATAAAAATACGCGTCATAATATAGGTTTTGAAGTTATTGACTTTATAGCTCAAAAATATAACGTTGAATTACTGGAAGTCAAACTGGGTAAAAAAGGAACTTTTAATTTTAAAGGGAAAAAGATTATAATTCTTAAGCCCTCAACCTTCATGAACCGAAGTGGAAAAGCTGTTCGATACTGGGCACTAAAGGAAAACATAGCGATTCAAAACATACTAATTATCACTGATGATTTAAACCTCCCACTTGCCTCTTTAAGGCTCAAAGGTAAAGGAAGCGATGGAGGACACAACGGACTGAAAGACATTGAAGCACAACTTAACACTCCACATTACCCGAGACTCAGGTTTGGTATTAAAAGTCACGAAAATCGTTTTAATCAAGTGGACTTTGTTTTGGGAGAATTTACCAGCGAAGAGCAAACGCAGCTTCAAGATAGTATCAAAAAATGTAGTGAAATGGTGATTTCTTTCGCACAATTAGGCCTAGAAAAGACCATGAACTTATTCAATGGTAAAACCGCTTAGATCGAAGTTTTAAACAACCCTACCGCTGAGCTAGAGACATTCCCCTCGCGATCCCTAGTTAACACTTTCCAGTAATAATATTGGTCAGTATTTAGTGCAATCTCATATGAATTTGTTGTCAATTTTTCTGCCTTTAATACTAACTCCTCGGGATCCGTACCTAAATAAAGGTCGTATTCCATAATATCATTATCCAAATCGGTTGCTTCCCAGCTTAAAACAAATTTTCCATCATTCAAACTGATTTGCTGATTGGCTTGAGGACTTACTAAATCGGCGGAAAATGGAAAATGACTGGCCTGTTGTGAGCCCTCTAAATAAAAAGTCCATATACTACTTTCTGAGGAGGTTTCATAAACAGTAGACTTTGAAATCACCCACCATGAATATTGCTTGGCCCTTTCCAAAACAATGGAACTATACAGTCGAAAAGTGGTTTGAGTAGTTTCGAAATCCGATTCAGTATCTCTTATTACGAGTTCGTATTCATCTGCATTTAAAGCACTTTGCCAGCTAAAATCGACCTGGCTTTGACTATTGCTAATCACAGTGGCAGTGGTACAGCTATTATTGTTTTGCGGTCCAACCAATAATGGAGGGTCGGGGGTAATAATAATTTCTTTTTTACATGCAAAAACTGATAGTAACACCAAAAAATAATACTTCAATCTCACCTTTTTAGTAGTTTAAAGTTTTCTATATTATCTCCTGACATTATGTTGATCAAATAAATTCCGGGGGGATAATAATTCATCTGCAACTTAAAATTTCTATCGCCTGGAGAAAGTTGTCCCTCATGTTGTTCAAGTAGTTCGCCTTCAATACTGTACAAAAAGACTTTAAAGTTATTATCCTCACCACCCACCAAGATACTAACTTGACTAAACGCAGGGTTGGGATAAATGGTAGATGCTTTCGATAGATAAACTTCCTCCACGACTTTGCCTTGACATTCAATATCAGTAGTAACCTCTAACCTGCTTAACCCATCATCTAAAGGAAGTTGATGTCTTCCAGACTTAAGACTGTAACTTTTATTGTTTAGGCGAATTTGATAATTCAAAGCTCCTGACAAATCAACTGTAATGGATTGATCATTAAAGTTAAGCTCCGTTTGAACTTCCAGCGGATCTGGACTTATTAGAACCGTATTAAAACAACTTTCAAAAACTGCATCTTCCTTGGAGTAAATACAAATGGAATACGAGCCAGCAGCGAGGTTATTCGCTATGGCATCACTTTGATGGTCAAAAAACTTTTCAGAAAAATAACCGTTAGGACCATTTATGGTGGCTCGATAGTTGAAATGTGCGGCTCCATTGATTGTTATTTGACCATTATTTTTTAAAACACATGTAGGATCAGACTTGGTCAATCTAAAATTATTGAAGGTATTCAAGTCACACAAGTCTCCCAATCCGTCTCCATCCCTATCGGATTGATTGGCATTGGCAACGGTAGGACAATTATCGTTTATGTCGGTAACTCCATCATTGTCACCATCTAAAATAAGATCTCCGCTATAACAAAATTCTATTTCAGCTTCCGTTAAGTAACCGAAAATACCTTCAAAGTTATCCTCTACTCTAATTGTCCATTTACCTTTCATATTTTGTCCATAAAGAATGGACAAATCACCAATTGGTTTAAAAGAACCTGTGAACGGTGGTAAGCCAAATACAATGTTTTGTAATGACTCCTGATCGAAAGTAGTTTGGCTATAATTATTTAAATTTTCTCCTATATTCTGCGTCAATTTAATTTGGGTATCGTCAGGAGCAATAAGATAAATTGAAATATCCTCGATGTAGGAGTGTTCAATGGATATTTTCACATTAATATCTTCTATTACAGCTTGATCAAAAACATCAATTTCTACTTGTGTAACTCCGTAATAAAATTCCTGACCATCTTCAAGTATTTGAGGTAACGCTGTAGGAGAATAACTTTTACAATTGACTAAAATGGTGTTAAAACTCCTTCTCTCAGAAAAAACTCCAGCTGAGCATGTATTCACTGGTTTTACTCTCCAAAAATATTGAGTAGCAA
>CENJ01149482.1_pt1 | contig 11590 bp, 6 predicted proteins | sample 356161 | NCBI WGS metagenome assembly CENJ01 (sample SAMEA2619531, study PRJEB7988) | marine metagenome | biome: marine biome (ENVO:00000447); feature: surface water layer (ENVO:00002042); material: "saline water (ENVO:00002010), including plankton (ENVO:xxxxxxxx)" | depth 5 m
TATATCGTCCAGAATTTAGTTTACCTACTTCGAGCTCAAGGCAATCACTCACCTGTGGGGGTTAAAACGCCGTTAGTTAACTCAACTGTGTTATCTCAATCAACCCGTTTCCCACATCATGAGCGTGCGATGGCAACAAAAGTGGATCAGATTATCGCTTGGAATGCAGCGTGTATTGTTGCACAAGCATCCAAACGTGCGAGTGAATTAGGTGGTCATATTGCGACGTATGCCTCGATTGCTGACTTATGCGATGTGGCTTTGAATTACTTTTGCCGAGGGCGAAATGCTGATCATCTTGAAGATATAGTGTATTTTCAAGGACACTCTACACCAGGTGTTTACGCACGTGCATTCTTAGAGGGAAGATTATCACAATCTCAATTAGAGCATTTTCGTCAGGAGACTCAAGGTCAAGGCGTCTCTTCCTATCCTCATCCTTGGCTAATGCCTGATTTTTGGCAGTTTCCAACTGTGTCCATGGGACTAGGGGCTGTGCAGGCTATTTATCAAGCACGATTCCAAAAATATTTAGAAAATCGATCCTTGTTACCAAAATCAAACCGCAAAGTATGGTCATTTATGGGTGATGGTGAAATGGATGAAGTCGAGTCATTAGGCGCGATTCGTTTACCAGTGAGAGAGCAGTTAGATAATTTGATATTTGTTATTAATTGTAACTTGCAGCGATTAGATGGTCTTGTCAATGCAAATGATAGCATTATTGGTGAATTAGAGTCATTATTTACTGGCGCTGGGTGGTTTGTTTTAAAAGTCATTTGGAATAAGAAAATGAATGATCTATTGAGTCAAGATCATGATGGCTATCTTCAAGCCAAGCTCTCAAATCTTGTAGATGGAGATCTACAAAAACTCCTTGCCAATGATGGACGTTCGATGCAAGCATTTTTTGATGCAGATCCTAAACTCCATCGATTTGTTGAAGGCTGGGAGGCTTCTGATTTTGATGCGCTTGGACGTGGTGGTCATGATAGCGAGATGATCTTTCAAGCGTATGATATAGCGACTCAACATCAAGGCCAGCCTGTTGTGATATTGGCGATGACCACTAAAGGACATGGTATTGAGGGAGTCGCAGGGACCTATACAGCACATAATGTAAAAAAGATGAATACGGAAATGCTCATTCATTATGCTGATTATCTTCAAATCCCCATCTCACATGAGCAGGCCGCGAATGCAGCGTTCTATCATCCTGGTGCCGACAGCCCTGAAGTGCAGTTTATGAAGCAAAAAAGAGCCTCACTAGGAGGGTTTTTGCCGAAGCGTTATCAGGATGCACCTCAATATAAAACCCCAGAGCTCAGTCATTTTGATAGTTTGCTTCAAGGGAGTGGTGAGCGTGAAGCATCCACAACAATGATTTTTGTTAGAATACTGACTTTATTATTAAGAGTTCCAGAATTAAAAGAACATATTGTCCCTATTGTCCCAGATGAATCGCGTACTTTTGGTATGGAGGGTTTATTCAGACAGCTGGGTATTTACTCGCCACATGGTCAACAGTATGTGCCTGTGGATGATGGTTCCGTCATGTCGTATCGTGAGTCCTCCAAAGGTCAATATTTACAAGAAGGCGTCAATGAAGCTGGATCCATGGGGTCTTGGATGGCTGCAGCGACTTCATACAGTACTAATGGGGTCAGTTTATTGCCTTTCTATGTGTATTATTCAATGTTTGGTTTTCAGCGAATCGGAGATTTTATTTGGGCTGCAGGCGACATGCGTGCGCGTGGATTTCTCATCGGTGGTACAGCTGGGCGAACCACATTGGCTGGAGAAGGTCTGCAGCACAATGATGGGAACAGTCATCATATCTCAGCATTAGTCCCGAATTGTATCAGTTATGATCCAACTTTTGGTTATGAGTTAGTGGTCATCATCCGATCAGGGATTGAGCGTATGTACGAAAAGCAAGAAGATGTATTTTATTACATTACTGTGATGAATGAGAATTACTTGCATCCCAAAATGCCTGAAGGTGTTGAATCTGATATTATTCAAGGGATGTATCTTTTTGATGGTCATGATGATGCATCAGTCAACTTACTTGGATGTGGAACAATTTTAAGGGAAGTCATCAGAGCGAAATCTATCTTATCCGATTACGACGTTCATGCGAACATTTGGAGTGTCACCAGTTTTACTGAATTAGCACGTGAGGCGAAACATGTAGAGCGGTTTAATCGAGTGCACTTTGATCAGCCCCCTAAACAAAGTTTTGTATCTCGTCAGCTCAATGATACGTTGCCAGTGATTGCGGCGACAGATTATGTATCTCAATTTGCACAACAGATCACACCGTTTATCAATGCCCCAATGGTGAGTTTAGGGACTGATGGATATGGTCGTAGTGATACAAGAACAGCGTTGCGTGAATTCCATGAGGTAAATGCAGAGATGATTGCTTACACCGCATTATTTGAATTATATCAACAGCAAAAAGTCAGTGCCGAAGTGATGAAAAAAGCGCGGTTATCTTTAAATATTGCAGCAGAAGATCCTCAGGAATCTGGGATTTTTGCAAAGACAGGGGATGGTGAATAATGGTTACAATTAATATTCCAGATTTAGGGGGCGCAGAATCAGTGACTATCATTGAGATCATGGTCCAGCCCGGTGATCACGTGAGCAAAGATCAACCTTTATTAACATTAGAGTCCGAGAAAGCCTCTATGGAGGTGCCTGCGACTGCTGATGGGGTTGTTGAGCAAGTTCTGGTCACATTAAACCAGACTGTCAAAGAAGGTGATGCGGCATTGATAATGAACGAAATCAGTACAAATCAATCCTCTCAGGAAGAGACGTCATCGCAAGAAGAGACTTCAGACTCTGAATCTAATAGTACACTTGAGAAGATTCTGGCTCCGGATATGGGTAGTGCTGGCGTTGCTGCTGTCATTGAGTTATTAGTTAAGCCTGGTGACCATGTCACTAAGGAGCAGGGTTTATTAACCCTTGAGGGTGAAAAAGCGACGATGGAAGTACCTGCACCGATGGATGGTCAAATCGTCAGTCTACTTGTAAAAGTAGGTGATGAGGTGAAAGAAGGTGTGCCACTGATTGAGATACAAACAGAGCAAGGGATTGACGCTGAAACAAGTGCCACAAAAACGACTGCATCCAATGCCCCAGAACCCATAATACAAAAGGAAGTACAACCAACAGAGGGAGCACTCAATAACCAAAATGTTTATTCAAGTCCAAGTGTAAGACGCTATGCTAGAGAATTTGGTATTGATTTAACTCAGATTAAAGGTACTGGTGAGAAGGGTCGAGTACAGAAATCTGATTTAATTACTTATGTGAAATCCAGAATGCAAGGCAGTGGTTCAGCTCTTCCAAGTATACCCGAAGAAGATTTTTCTCAATACGGAGCGATTTCAACCAGTCCTTTATCTCGAATTAAGCAATATACTGCAAAAAATATGCAGAGAAATTGGCTTAATGTCCCTCATGTGACACAGTTTCATGAAATTGAAGTCACTGCATTATCAGAGGCATTTTTAAATTTGAAAAAAGAGATGAAAGCGAAAGGCCACAAAATCACCATGTTGCCATATCTCATGAAGGTATTGGTCAACAGCTTAAAGGCACATCCAGAGTTTAATGCTTCACTACATCCCGATGGTAAATCATTGATTATGAAGTCCTATTATCATATTGGTATTGCCGCAGATACACCAGCTGGACTTGTTGTTCCTGTGATTCGTGATGTCGACCAGAAGCGTTTTATGGCTTTAAACCATGAGCTAAAGGCGGTCAGTGAGCAAGCAAGAGAAAAGGGTTTGCCACCCCAGGCTATGAAAGGTGGATCAATGACTATTTCTAATCTTGGTGGTATCGGTGGGGGACATTTCACACCGATTATCAATGTGCCAGAGGTCGCTATCCTCGGTATTTCAAGACAAGTGAAAAAGCCAGTATATATTGATGGACAATGGCAAGAAAAAGATTTCTTACCCATCTCTCTATCATATGACCATCGAGTGATCGATGGCGCTCAAGGTGCACGTTTTTTAATGCACTTCAGTAATGAAATAATCAGTCAAGTAGACGAGTTTTTAGTGGGAGACCAATGATGAGTAAAGCAAACGAAATGATAAAAACACAGTGTGTTGTTTTAGGAAGCGGGCCTGGTGGTTATACTGCTGCAAATCGTGCAGCTGATTGTGGTTTAGATACAGTGATGGTTGAGCGTTTTGATGCGTTGGGAGGCGTGTGTTTGAATGTTGGGTGTATCCCTTCAAAAGCATTATTACATATGGCTGAGGTCTTATTTGAAACAAAAGAATTATCGAAAAAAGGCATTACATTTGAATCACCAGCTATTGATACCAAAAAGCTAGTAGCATGGAAAGATAGTATTATTAAGACCCTCAATCAAGGGGTAGGGATGTTAGCTAAAAAGAGAAAAGTAAAGGTTGTACATGGTGATGCTAAACTGATTGATGCGCATACACTAGAGGTTGTGCAAGGGGATCATGTTACGCATATTCAATTTGAGAAAGCTATTTTGGCCGCAGGCTCCGAACCTATTAAGTTGCCATTTATTCCTGAAGATCCTCGAATTTTTTCTTCCACAGGTGCGCTTCGTCTTGCAGATACAAAAGGACATCTTTTGATTATAGGTGGCGGTATTATCGGATGTGAAATGGCGACGATTTATCGTGCTTTAGGTGCCTCGGTGACTGTGGTTGAGATTTGTGCAGAACTCATGCCAGGTGCAGATCAAGATTTAGTCAAGCCAATGCAAAAGCTGTTGGTTGAGCGAGGGGTGGAACTACGTTTGAATACCAAAGTGACACGAGTGACTTCAAATAAAAAGTCGTTAGAGGTGGAATTTGAAGGTGCATTTTCAGGGAAGGAAACTTATAAGCAAATTTTAGTTGGTGTTGGGCGAAAACCTAATGGTGCATTGATTGGCGCTGATCAGGCTGGTATTGAGTGTGATGAGCGTGGCTTTATTAAAGTGAATGAGCAATTTAAAACAAATATCGATCATATTTTTGCGATAGGGGATATTATTGACTCTCCAATGCTTGCACATACAGCAGCTGCAGAAGGTCATCTAGCTGCCGAAATTGCAGCAGGACATACTCATCTTGTTAGAGATTTTAAGTGTTGTCCGAATGTTGCTTACACTGACCCAGAAGTTGCATGGGTTGGCCCAACTGAAATTGAACTAAAGGCTCAGAAAATCCCATATAAGAAAGGCGTTTTCCCTTGGATGGCAAATGGACGTGCGCTTGCTACTGGTCGCGGTGAAGGTTTAACAAAGATTTTAGCAGATCCAGAAACTGGTCAAATTCTTGGTGGTGGTATTGTTGGTAAGCATGCTGGCGATCTAATCGGTGAAATTGCTTTGGCCATTGAAATGTGTGCAGATCTTACTGATTTGAGCTTAACAATTCACCCACACCCAACATTTATTGAAACAGTTAGTTTAGCAGCTCAAGTCGCAGAGGGTACAGTCACAGATTTATAATACTAGACGGTTTCAAGGTCTAGTGCTTGATCTGTCTCTGGTTGATGTTTGTATTGGGAAATCATCAGGATCATCCTTCTGATGGGCTCGCTGGCACCCCAAATTAATTGATCGCCTATCGTAAAAAGAGTGAGTAGGTTGTGTTTAATATTAAGATAACGCATTCGTCCAACATAGACTTGATTTTTTCCACTCACAGAAGCAGGATGAAGGTATCTTTGGGTTAATTCTAAATGATTTGGAATATACTTTACATAAGGGTGTGCATTGGATACGACTGTTTCTAAATCATGGATCGGAATGTGTTTTTTAAGCTGAATGGTCAGAGCTTGACTGTGGCATCTTAAGGCCCCGACACGAACACAAGTGCCATCGATTTGAATGGGTTGATTGAGTATTTTTTTGGCTTCAACTTGACATTTATACTCTTCTTTAGACATACCATCATGTGCTGTGCCATCAATCCAAGGCATAATATTGAAAGCAATAGAGGGTGTGCTTTGATTTTGTACAAACTGTTGAGCATGGTTTAGTTGAGTCAACAAATCAGATTTTGGCACATCAAGTTGGGTCATTTGATTGAGGTAATGTTGACTGGCTTTGGCACCTGCCCCGGAAATTGCTTGGTAGGTCATTGTTGATACCCAATCAATAAGATCCTCTTTGATTAAACCAGATATCGCCAATAGAAGTAGGGCTGTTGTACAGTTTGGTCCGACGAATGTTTTTGTCCCTTGATGGAGATGCTGTTTGATTTGTTGCTGATTGACTGGATCTAGTACTAGACAACTATCAGGCGATTGTCTAAGGAACGAAGCACTATCCAACCAATAACCTTGCCAGCCGGATTGTCTGAGTTTAGGATAGAGTAGTTTTGTAAAATCACTCCCTTTTAAACACACAATCATAGGTAGTTTCATAATTTCATCAAAATCATTGATGTCTTTACATTCGTAATGACCACAGCCTTCGGGAATTTGAAATACGCCTGCAGAAGTAATGAAAAAAACAGGTTGTATATTTTGGAAATCATTGTGCTGAATCATCGTATTCAGCAGGGTCTGCCCAACGACACCTCGCCAACCAATCAATCCAACTCTCATCATGGGTAGACACTCCTCATATGCAGTGTCTCATCAGGTTTTAATGAGTGTACTAGCATCATGATCATTAAAGAAGCTAATGCTAAATAATTCATTGGGAATGGTAATAGTAATGTTAGGATACCTGAGATTAAAGTAGCAATATTTAAAACGATATTGGGTTGATGTTGACGAAAAAATGATTGTTGAGTGCTGGGAGCAAGGTGATTCATTAGCTCAGTAAATCCAGCCGCCTCTGTATCTTTAATTTGCGCTTGTTGACTCCACAAAAATTGATGTAGTGTTTGAGCTTGATTTAGAGAGCTGTTTTTAAAGATGTTATCCCATGTATTTGCACTGATTTTATACTCAGAATAAAAATGTTTAATCGCATTTTTCTCATCAAGCGTTAAAGATTTAAACAGATAACCCCTATCTAAAAAATAAGGGATAGCCTGTGATAATAATGTTCTTGGCTGTATTCTAAATCCATTGGGCTTGGATGTGCAAATAGCCTCATCAATCACTCTATCACCTTGTGTGCTTGTAATCGTATTAGCGTCTAAAAAATCTTTCCAACTTGGGGCGAAATCTACGGGATTTTCGGAATTTTGTTTTGTCCAAATGTTACCCTCAAGAAGTTTTATCTTATTTTCTAAAGAAGGTAATTGATCCTGAATAGATGCTAGCTCATCTTCTAATGTTGTGATTTGTGCGCGATTCTTCTCGAGGCACTCTAACCTTTCTAATTGCTCTTTTGACGCGAAATTATAATTCCTTGAATTAAATAATTTTTCATATTCTCGTGGTTCTTCCTGCGATTTCAATGTATCAATTGATTCCTTTACTCTAACATGATCCGCTGTTATCTTTGATATTGATTGTTGGAGTGATTGTATTGTGTTTTCATTATCGCTGATCTCCAGTTTGGCACCCTCGTAGACGGCTTTACAGTATTTTTTTGTTGCTTCAAGTAAATCCACGACATTTTCCCTTTGAATTTGTGAAATTTTAACACGCTTTTGTATATATATCAATTGACTATGGGGGTGCTTTGTGTCTTTAATGTTGAAATGTGGAAGTATATGCCCCTATTATTGATGGTTCATTCAGCTGTTGCTGATAACTGGAACTATTATGTCATGGCTGGTTTTGGTCGTGATCACAGTGAGTTACGCTATAAACAGACCTTTAGCGAACAGCCAAATTACAATTGGGAGGGAGATTATTCTTTAAAAGGGCCTGGTGTAGATATTGGTGCTGGTATGACGAAGGCAATCAGTCCAAGATGGCGTATTAATCTTGAAACCAGCGCAGGCATTTCGACGGCTCAATCTTCTTTAGGTTTATCATCTGTGACCGGAGATGTCGGTCAAGTGTCGATCTCTCGTATATGGATGACCTCAGCACGTGTCATGCCGGTGTATGAACATTATGGTCAGATTGGTGGAGTTTTGGGTATTGAAGCCATGGACTATAAAATGGATTCGAATATTGCCAGTTTTGGTAGTGTTGGCACCACCAACCAGATTGCAGTTGGTTTTATGGCCGGGATTACAGCTCAATCAGCCATTACAGATCAATGGTCATGGCGTTTTAGTTGGCTTGAGACACTGTTTCCTGCTTATGATTATACTGTTTACAAAAACTATTCTAATCCTGATGATGTTGGCGCCACTGCGAATCGCCAGGATGTTTCATTTAAACCAACAATTGATCGGTTTTTAACCTCTATTATTTATTACCCGAATAAAAGCCAGGATCGGTCTAAAGTAACAGAGCGCCCATTGTCATTTGACTATTATTTACTATTGAATCCAGTGAAAGATGTGACGGAATTGAGTGAAAGTGAAGATGAAGAGCAATTATTGAAAACATTTCATCTCCCTCTTGCCGTTAGTGGTTGGGGTGGTAGTGCCACATTAGGTAAACGCATTCATATTAATGATCGTTTCTTTTTTGGTATGGAAGGGTATGGTCAGTACACTAACAGTAGTGAAGAAAATCAGGGATTTAAAGTAGATTATCGTAACAAAGAATATCTAACGCATGATTGGGATGTTGGGCTTTTATTTGCTCCTGGGTTCAATGTGTCTAATGGACAAAATATTGTTGTTCTTGCAGGCATCGCACGAGGAGCATTTACTGAACATGGGCCGGAGAAATTGGTTTCTGGCGAAGCGATTCATGATTATGTCTGGGGTGGTGTACTGGGCATTCGTGATGAGGTAACGATTGATCAGAACTGGCGATTTACCTTGGGTATGAAAGTGACTAGTTATCAAACGCTGGTTGTTGATACAGGTGGTGATTTTTCAACGAATGATCTAGATCAGATTAGCTCAGGTATTTATTCCGTAGGTGTACTATATGGCTGGTGATCAAGGGCCACAAGGACTAATATTATCTTGTTCCTCCTCTACTCTGGAATCTGTCGGCTCCATTTTTAAGATATGCTTTTGATCTTTTTGGAATTTTTTGGTGAATTGTAACATCTCTTTCACATTATTAGTCATGAGAAATTCTGGTAACATGTCTCCTACGTTTTTGATGTTCATGACCCCAACATCTTGACAATTACCATTCCAGTATCCTGGATTGAGAAATTCTGCCTCAAAGCACTTTATAAAGTCATTTCTTTTTTTATCGTCGTTTTGTAGAGCATCCTCAGTAAGCGGTTCACGATAAGCTGCTTCCCATCTGATCTTCGCTTCTGTAAACATTTCACCAATTAATGTTCGATCTTTTCCACTTTTACAATGTGTATGCGTGACTGTAAATGTAGATAAGCCATCTTGCATGTGTGCAAAGATCAGTAAGTTTTGTAACTTTACTTGATTTAAGTCAATGAAAGAGGGTAATAAACTCACTTTAGAAGGATCGTTCATTAAACGTAATAAATTTATAAAAAGTCGTATTGGTGAAGTGCCGATTGAAATCAGTGCCGGAATTATGAACAATAATCTCATAGGAGTAGATTTCTCATACCGAGCCGCTGTGATCCAGGTCACCGTAGAAATGAGTAATATTTGTGTTATAGTCCCCAGTTTTGCGTTAGAACCAATTTTATTGACAAATAGAATAGGATCTCGATGCCGTCTATTAATGATGCTGGCTTTTAAAGCCTCAAGCCCTGCGATAGAATACTTTAGTCTTGAGCACTCTGATTGACCCAATTTCTGTTTCCAGGTTGATAGAACTTCATCTTTGGGTGATAAATTCGGATCTTGCGCTTTCAAGTCTGAAATAATTTGTTCGATTTGACCAACTTCATCCACTGCTTCTTTTAGCGCGTTATCTAACAACCAGTGACGGGCATTTAAGGAAATTGTAATAGGAACAATTTCTCTTTGTTCAGTATGCTCCTGGTTCCAAGCATCCACGGCTGCTTTTTTCAGATCAAAAAATGCCCCTTCTTGATTTGTTTCCCCAATATCAACAGTGCTTTGGAAATTAAAAGTATAGTATTTTTTTGGGTTTAGGTTGCCGTCTTTCTCATTACATGTATCGATCATTTCAACCATGTAGCCTAACTTATTTTTTACCGTTTCCTTAGTCGCACGTTTAAGATTAGATGCAGCAAATTGTGCAGATGTGATCGTGGTTCGGTGATACTTAGAGTCTTCGTTGTTGTATTCTCTAGTCACAAGATTACCAATTGCATCACGTTCCGTGCTTGCTCTATTCATATCTGATAAACCAAATACATAATTGTCTTGATTTCTTTTTAATGAAAAAGTTTTTTTATAATCATTTTTCCCAACTTCTCCTTTTGCTTCTCCTTTTACTTCTCCTCTGACTTCTTCTAAATTGACAGAGAGATGTTGAGCGAAGAGTTCTTTCCCACCTGTTGGGAGTTGGCTTCTAATTATTAATGAATCTCTATTATCCTTAGCCAATCCGAAATTCTCTTGATCATCTTGTGGAATTTTAGAATATACTTGCTGAATATGCTCTGTTGACAAGAGATTTTGTTCAGAATTGTCCTTAATTCTTTTTTCGAATATTTTCTCTAAAGTTTTCCACTCTGCTTGTAAGATATTCTGCATAAGTTCAATGTATTCTTCTGGTTTCATTTCTTCTGTAAAAACATATAGTGTCCCTACAGACATTTTTGTGGGTTCAGGTTTTTGGTTATATTCCGGATCAAAGCCGCAGATATATCTCAGTGTTTTATTAGAAAACTGATTAACGAAATCCTCATCAGAAAGTTTATTGAATTGCTCTAATGTGTTTATTGGACAAACAGTAGATGCTTTAATGTGTGCATCAATTGCCGCTCTAATTTTTTCTTTTTCCTCAGTTGAAATATCCTCTTTATTATTTAAGGATTGATTTATTGATACCATTGGATCATCAATAAAGTACCTAATGACAGCTGCAATATCATTTTTTTTTGATTTCAGTCTGTTATCAAAAGCTGTCCTAATATTCTCTTCGATACTGTAGTTCGGATTGAAACGGATCTTGAGTGCCTTGTCTTCAACTAGCTTATTATATTGAAGCGCCAAAAAGGTAAGCTTTAATTCATTTGTTATACTCATATTATTCTACTTTTATATAGATAAGTATATATGAATTCAATGAAAAAAGCTAGTTTTATTGGTTTCTTAAATGTATAAGGTGTTTAAAAACCAGAAAAGCCAATATAAGCCGCTTCAGTACCAGGATTATAGTCATCAGTACCAGCATTAGATAGATGGAAAAAACCAATATGTAGGTTTTTCGTGATTTTCAAACCAACTTCTGATTTAAATTCTAAATCACGCCCTAAATCAAGTCCTTGTCCTTGGTGATAATATCCAGGCCCAACACTTACAAATAACCGTTTATAAGTAAAGCGAGGACCAATATGTAAATAATACATATCTTTATCACTGATAAAGCCACCTGTTTCAACTGAAAAATAATCATATTGTTTTAGGGTGTAGTTTAAACCCACCATGAAATAATTCTCACTTCTTAAAACATTATATCCACCAGTATATATTTCTAAATG
>CENJ01018196.1_pt1 | contig 11584 bp, 11 predicted proteins | sample 356161 | NCBI WGS metagenome assembly CENJ01 (sample SAMEA2619531, study PRJEB7988) | marine metagenome | biome: marine biome (ENVO:00000447); feature: surface water layer (ENVO:00002042); material: "saline water (ENVO:00002010), including plankton (ENVO:xxxxxxxx)" | depth 5 m
AGCGCTTCGGTGGGTTGCAAGCACTGCAAGACGTAAACTTAAGCGTCAAAGAAAATACAATTCACGCGATTATAGGTCCCAATGGTGCAGGTAAATCGACTTTACTAAATTGCCTAGTAGGTAAACTTTTTCCAGATACTGGTACTGTACAATTTGATGGAAATTCGGTTTTAGGTAGATCTCCATACGAGATAAACCAAATGGGAATATCTCGTGTTTTCCAAACACCTGAAATATTTGGTGATTTAAGTGTAATGGAAAATATGATGATCCCAATATTTGCTAAGAGAGACGGATCTTTTAGTTTGGATGCACTATCAGATTTTATGAAGCATAAGGATATAGTAGAGGGTGCTGAAAAAATATTAGAAGAAATGAATATGTCAAACAAACAGGGTATGCAGGCGTCTTCGATGTCCAGAGGAGATAAACGACGATTAGAAATTGGAATGTGTCTTAGCCAGGAGCCCCGACTACTTTTATTGGACGAGCCTACCGCCGGTATGGCGCGCGCAGATACAAACAATACTATAGACCTGTTAAAGCAAATTGGAAACGAACGTGATATAACTATAGCAATCATTGAACATGATATGCATGTTGTTTTCTCGTTAGCTGACAGAATTACAGTTTTGGCTCAGGGAACACCATTGGTAGAAGATGTGCCAGATAAAATTAAAGGGCATCCAAAGGTAAAAGAAGCCTATCTTGGTGAGACGGCACATTAAGGAGATACTTTATGAGTGGAAATTTAGCCTTAGAAACCCACGCACCAGCATACTTATCTGTTCACGATATACATGCCTACTATGGTGAAAGCTATATTGTTCAAGGAGTGAGCTTCAATGTACATGAAGGAGAAATACTTGCGCTACTTGGACGAAATGGTGCAGGAAAAACGTCAACATTGAGAACAATAGCAAGACTTGATAATCCAGAGCTTGTGAAAGGCGAAATATGGCTTGACCATAAAAATCTGCATTCAATGAAAAGCTATGAAGCAGCAACCAATGGGATTGCATTGGTACCTGAAGACAGGCGGATTATTTCGGGGCTTACAGTGGAGGAAAATATTCAGCTCGCTCAAATAGCTGAACCTGTAGGATGGGGATTGGATAGAATTTATAGCCTGTTTCCTCGGTTGGGAGAGCGCAGAAAGCAAGAAGGGACAACTTTATCGGGTGGGGAACAGCAGATGCTCTCAATAGGGCGTGCTCTCGCAAGAGACATAAAGGTTTTACTTCTGGATGAGCCATACGAAGGCCTTGCTCCTGTAATTGTTGATGAAATTGAGAAAACGTTAAATGTGATAAAGGAACAAGGCATAACAACGGTAATAGTGGAACAGAATGCCGTAAGAGCCTTGGAATTAGCTGACCGATCAGTGATCTTGGACACCGGTGGTGTAGTGTTTGACGGAACAGCCAAAGAAGTATTAGATAATTCGGAGTTAAGAGCGGAATACTTGGCCATTTAAGAAATTTTTTCTGGAAAGAGAGTTCTACAACTGTTTAGAATACACAAAAATTAACTGGGAATTAAAATGTCTGATCAAATTTATCCACCGAGTGCCAGCTTCGTCGCAAACGCAAAAATCAATAAGTCAGACTATGACAGTATGTACGCCAAATCGGTTAATAATCCAGAAGACTTCTGGAGCGAACATGGAAAGCGTATTGATTGGATTAAACCCTTCTCTAAGATAAAAAATGTAGATTTTTCTTACCCTAGTGTTTCAATAAAGTGGTTTGAGGATGGCCAACTTAATGTGTCAGAAAACTGCATTGATAGGCATCTAGATAAACGTTCGGAACAGACAGCGATTATTTGGGAAGGCGACAACCCCGATGAAAGTAAGCACATAAGTTACGCTGAACTTCACCGCCAGGTTTGTAAATTATCCAATGTTTACAAAAAGCTTGGTGTTAAAAAAGGTGACAGAATTGTCCTTTATTTACCCATGGTACCAGAGGCAGCTTATGCAATGCTGGCATGTGCAAGAATTGGAGCGGTTCACTCCATTGTATTTGCAGGGTTCTCTCCCGAAGCTTTGGCATCACGGATTGAGGATTGCGGAGCATCTCTGCTCGTTACAGCTGACGAAGCTCCTCGCGGTGGCAAGATAACACCCTTAAAAACAAATGTGGACAAAGCTTTAAACATTTGTGGCGACATCAGCACGCTGGTCGTTGAAAGGACACATGGCGATGTCCCAATGAAAGACAATCGAGATTATAGCTATCTAGCCCTTATGTCAGATTCATCAGAGGAATGTCCCCCAGAACCTATGAACGCCGAAGATCCACTATTCATTCTCTATACGTCCGGCTCAACTGGAAAACCAAAAGGTGTGTTGCATACGACAGGCGGTTACATTGTTTGGGCTTCGATAACGCACGAGTATGTTTTTGACTATCACGACGGTGATATTTACTGGTGTACAGCAGATGTGGGGTGGGTGACTGGACATAGTTACATCGTTTACGGACCTCTCGCAAATGGCGCTACAACAGTAATGTTTGAGGGCGTACCCACCTACCCTGACGCATCTCGTTTTTGGCAAGTTTGTGACAAGCATAAAATTAATCAATTCTACACAGCACCGACAGCTATAAGAGCATTAATGGGGCAAGGTTCTAAATTTGTGGAAAAATGTGACTTATCTTCATTAAAGGTACTTGGAACGGTGGGCGAGCCTATTAATCCAGAGGCTTGGAACTGGTATAACGAAGTAGTGGGTAAGGGCAGGTGTCCAATTGTTGATACATGGTGGCAGACCGAAACAGGTGGTCATTTGCTTACTCCAATACCTGGGGCAATTGCAACAAAACCAGGATCTGCTACGTTTCCATTCTTTTCAATAAAACCAGTAATTATAGACCCCCAAACTGGTCAGGAACTAACTGATTTGGAATGTGAGGGAGTATTATGTATTAAGGATAGTTGGCCTGGCCAAATGAGAACCGTTTACGGTGATCATGAAAGGTTTATCAAAACGTATTTTTCGGATTTTAAAGGTTATTATTTTACTGGAGATGGTTGCCGGAGGGACGCAGATGGATACTATTGGATAACCGGGCGCGTAGACGACGTAATAAACGTCTCAGGGCACCGTATGGGAACTGCTGAGGTAGAGAGTGCATTAGTAGCACACGAAAAAGTGTCAGAGGCAGCAGTGGTCGGATACCCTCACGATATAAAGGGACAAGGTATATACTGTTATGTCACTCTTATGTCAGGAGAAGAGCCTACAGAAGATTTACGAAAAGAACTTCGTGACTGGGTACGCAAAGAAATTGGTCCGATCGCCTCACCTGACCTCGTGCAGTGGGCCCCCGGCTTACCCAAAACGCGCTCCGGCAAAATAATGCGTCGCATTCTAAGAAAAATTGCTGAAGATGATTTTAACAGCTTAGGAGACACTTCCACTTTGGCTGAGCCGGCAGTGGTTGAAGACTTGATAGAAAACCGAATGAACCGAGAAGAGAGTAATTAGATTATATCATGTTGCCGCTTAATAGAAGTAAGCTTAAAAAAATACTTTAATTTTTAAAAAAAACTGGCACATGCTGCGCTTGGTTTGCCCCTTTTCTTTGATCATTGTTTTTTTTCGGTATAGTATCAAATAATAAGGCAAAATGACGTCGTATAGGAATACCATGACTAAGAAAAATCGAGATCAAGACGTAGAATTCGTTCAATCGCTAGCTAAACTTCTAAATCAAAATGAACTAACAGAATTGGAAGTAAGTCGTGAATATGGAGAAACGGATAAAATAAACGTTCGCGTAAGCAAATCTGGGTCAGTTCAAATCCCTTATGTTGCGACACCTCCAACAAATATAGCTCACCCACCTTCTGCAGGCATAGTGCACCAGGAAGGAACATCAGTCCAAAATAATAATGACCCAGTTTCACATCCAGGCGCAGTTACTTCACCAATGGTGGGTACGATTTATATGCAAGCGGAGCCTGGTGCTGAGCCATTTATTAGCGTTGGTAGCACTGTTTCTGAGGGCGATACGTTGCTTATTGTCGAAGCGATGAAGACAATGAACCAAATTCCATCGCCGAAATCAGGAACAGTTAAGCGCATTTTTGTTGAAGACGGTGCTGCAGTTGAATTTGGATCGCCCTTAGTCGTTGTTGAATAAGAGCATCGAATGTTTAATAAAATTCTTATTGCAAACCGTGGCGAGATAGCACTCAGGGTAATTCGTGCTTGTCAGGAAATGGGTATCCAAACGGTTGCGGTACATTCCACGGCCGACAGTGACGCGATGCACGTTCGCATGGCTAATGAGAGTGTTTGCATTGGTCCGCCCTCAAGCCTTGGGTCCTATCTATCGATGCCAGCTATACTTGCAGCTTGCGAAATTTCGGGAGCACAAGCAATACATCCAGGCTATGGGTTTCTTTCAGAAAATGCTAATTTTGTACAAGCCGTGGAAGATCATGGGCTAAGATTCATTGGACCAACAGCTGAACATATTCGAATTATGGGTGATAAAATTACGGCTAAAGATACTATGGGGGCCCTTGGAGTCCCATGCGTCCCTGGTTCCACAGGCAGCGTGGATAGCTTAAGTGAAGCACATAAAATAGCATCCAAAATTGGATATCCTGTAATTATTAAAGCAACTGCAGGCGGTGGTGGTCGAGGAATGAAGGTTGCTAAGTCTGCTAAGGAACTAGAAAATGCTTTTTCAACTGCTCGGGCGGAGGGAAAGGCAGCATTTGGCAATGAAGAAGTTTATATTGAAAAATACCTAACCACTCCAAGACATATAGAAATACAAGTATTTGGCGATGGCAATGGAGGTGCCGTACATTTGGGCGAGCGAGATTGCTCGCTTCAGAGGCGCCATCAAAAAGTTCTAGAAGAAGCACCGGGGCCTTGTATTTCAAAAAAAGAGCGAGAAATTATTGGAAAGACATGTGCAGACGCTATTGCGAAAATTGATTATATTGGTGCCGGAACCATAGAATTTCTTTATGAAAATGGAGAGTTTTACTTCATTGAGATGAATACAAGATTGCAAGTAGAGCATCCTGTCACAGAAGCTATATTCGGTGTAGACTTGGTGCGAGAGCAAATTCGTGTCGCAGCAGGCCAGCCCCTATCTTTTGAGCAAGACAAATTGAAAATAAACGGACATTCTATAGAAGTCCGCATTAATGCCGAAAAATTACCTAATTTTTCTCCAAGTCCGGGCAAAGTTACTGCGTATCACGCTCCGGGAGGACTTGGAGTGAGAATGGACAGCGCGCTTTATAATGGTTACTCTATACCACCATACTACGACAGTCTTGTTGGGAAGTTAATTGTACATGGTGAAAATAGAAACGAAGCCATGGCACGATTAAGTAGGTCTTTAAGTGAATTAATCATTGATGGTATAGACACTACTATTCCACTATTTGACGAACTGTTAAATGAAGATGATATTATAAATGGTGAATATAATATTCATTGGTTAGAAAAGTGGTTAGAGCAGAGGTTCCAGTAGCCAATCTACCCATTCCACTATTGTATTATCCGTTTGCGTTGTAACGGTTTGTTTGTCAATTTGAAGATACGTAACAATACTAAAGTAATTATCTTATGACTGGACAGCTAACACCAGATATCCTGTTATCTGCGTATCGTGCGGGCATTTTCCCTATGGCTGAGAGCGCAACCAACAAAAATATCTTCTGGGTTGACCCAAAATATAGAGGTATTATGCCACTAAATAAGTTTCATGTTTCCAGGTCTTTAAGCCGAGCAATAATGAAATTGGATTATCAAATTTCGGTTAATACAAGTTTTGAAATGGTTATAAAAATGTGTGCTGAAAGACCTGAAACATGGATAAATCGCGAAATAATTATAAATTATTGCTTATTATACCAAAGAGGTCATGCACATTGTCTAGAAGTCTGGAATAACGAAAAACTAATTGGAGGAATATACGGTGTTTCGATTGGAGCAGTATTCTTTGGCGAGAGTATGTTTTCAAAAAAAAGTAATGCCTCTAAAATAGCTCTTGCTTATTTAGTAAATAGGCTAAAAGAAACAGGCTTTAAACTTTTTGATACCCAATTTTTAACGCCACATTTAGCCAGCCTTGGCGCTATTGAGATCCCAAAAACAGAGTATAAAATTTTGCTATTTAAGGCCGTTGAGGAAGTCGCAAATTTTTGCGCATCAAGCTATTCGCCCGATGTATCAGCCATTGCGCAACGAAGAGCCCAGACATCATAACGTGAATGGTCTAAAGGATTCAATGCGGGTGAAGAAGCTATCATCCAACCATCAAATATATTTTTTGCCTCTGGTTGCTCATTTATTACCAAACGCACAAATGCATCTCCTGCTGGGTTATTTAGAGGAAACCGACAATCCTTTAATAGTACTGATAGGCTGCCAAAAACTGCAGTTTCTCCAGAATAAAGTGGAATATCTTTTACCTTTCCACTTATTTTATCCAAGCCTCTTAAGATCGCTCCATCAGCCACTTCTGTTCTTATTTCTTGACCCACCAAAAAATTTGAAAAGAAAAAATTACAAATAAAAAACCAAAAAACTGGTTTGTTCATTACTCATCCTTGCCAGTCACAAACTTCATAAGTAACGAGATGAAGCTTACTGCACCCTGAGTTTCACTAAACTCTGAACCGTCCTCCATAAGTTCATAGGATCCACCAGGTAATATCTCCACAAAACTTCCCCCTAAGAGTCCTTCAGAAGATATAATTGCAGCACTATCATCCGGCATCTGGTATTCAGGTTTTATTGATAATCGAGCTATGGCTTGAAAAGTTTGTGGATCTAAACTCAAATTAGAAACACTTCCAATTTTAACTCCTGCCAACCGGACATCCGTTCCAACCGCTATACCTTCTGCTGATCTAAACTTAGCATCAACCGTATATTGCCCTGTGCCGAAACCAACGTCCGAGAACCTCCAAAGGAAGACCGCAAAGATAATTGCAATACCTAAAACTATTGCTCCAACAACTGTCTCCGCCATATTTTTGGATATCATTTTAGTCTCTTGCTTTAATTAGGGGTCCACGGTTCATAATCGCTAGTTTCTTTAGCTTTCGCATTCCGCATTGACCCAGAAGGCACATAAGCTAAGGCAGATCCTGTCAAATTTTCCTGATGCGGTTTTTCCCACTTCTTCCTCATAATTTCTTCTTCGGAAGGTGGATTTTTCCAAGTTTTGTGAAGCCATCCGTGCCATTCCGGACTAACTCTACTGGCTTCAACTTCCCCGTTATATATCACCCATCTGCGCTTATCATTGCGGTCACGAAAATATAAATTGCCCTGGTCATCTTCACCTACTTTTATACCTTTTCTCCAGGTAAAAATTTGTGTTCCGATAGTTTCACCGTTCCACCAAGTGAATATTCGTGAAAAGAAATTTCCTAGCCCCATAAGACTCTCCGGCAAATTGTACTGATTATAAACTAATTCAAAGAAACGCTCTATTTTAAATGATTTCTTTACTTAACTTGCACTTGCAGGCTCTTTCTGTTTATCAGCGTAAATCATAAGAGGCTTTGCTTCAACTGAAGTTATTACTTCATGGTTTATTACAACCTCACTGACCTCTTCCATACCAGGCAACTCAAACATCGTATCCAAAAGAGTATTCTCTAATATAGAACGCAATCCACGGGCACCCGTCTTTCGCTCTATTGCTTTTTCTGCTACTGCTTGTAAGGCATCATCGGTAAAAGTCAGTTTTGTATCTTCAATCTCAAACAGTCGTTGATATTGCTTTATCAAAGCATTCTTAGGCTGCGTTAAGATTGTAACAAGAGCATCTTTATCCAAATCCTCCAGCGTCGCAAGGACGGGCAAACGTCCCACAAATTCTGGTATTAGCCCAAATTTTAATAAATCTTCAGGCTCTAACTGTTTGAAAATTTCACCAATGCCACGATCATCAAGATTACGTACATCAGCCCCGAATCCCATAGCGCTTCCCTTGCCTCTTTGAGATATAACTCTATCCAAGCCGGCAAACGCTCCACCACAAATAAATAGTATATTGGTAGTGTCTACTTGAAGAAATTCCTGCTGTGGATGTTTTCTACCACCCTGCGGCGGAACACTTGCTACTGTCCCTTCCATCAATTTCAATAAAGCTTGCTGAACACCCTCACCCGAAACATCTCTTGTTATCGATGGATTTTCTGATTTTCTAGTGATTTTATCAACTTCGTCAATGTAAACGATACCTCTCTGAGCGCGTTCGACATTATATTCCGCAGCCTGAAGAAGCTTTAAAATTATATTCTCGACATCTTCTCCCACGTATCCAGCTTCAGTTAATGTTGTTGCGTCAGCCATTGTAAATGGAACATCTAATATTCGGGCTAAAGTTTGAGCTAACAAGGTTTTTCCACAGCCCGTCGGACCAATAAGAAGAATATTTGACTTTGAAAGCTCTATATCACTTGATTTGGAGGAATGGTTCAATCTTTTGTAATGGTTATGTACAGCTACAGATAGAACCCGTTTGGCCATCTCCTGCCCGATAACATAATCGTCCAGAACATCACATATTTCTCTTGGTGTCGGGACTCCATCTGTAGACTTCAAACCAGTGGCTTTAGTTTCCTCACGAATAATATCCATGCACAATTCGACACATTCGTCACATATGAAAACTGTCGGGCCTGCAATAAGTTTTCTCACCTCATGCTGGCTTTTCCCGCAAAAGCTGCAGTAAAGGGTATTTTTGCTATCGGAACCTGACCGAGACGACATATTAATCCTTTCAAAGCCCTAAAATTCTATTCTTTTAGCCTTTCTAACAACCATAAGTCTAAGATACTCATTAGCAAGCTACAATGGTATTTTTATAATTTATGACCAACTATTGTATTATTTTTCATCATCAGTTGAGCGCTCTGTCACGATTTCGTCGATCAATCCCCAATCCTTGGCATCCTCTGGCGACATAAAATTATCTCTTTCTAAAGCTGCCTCTACAGTCTCGTATTTTTGCCCAGTATGATGAACGTAGATTTCGTTCAATCTCTTTTTAAGTTTTAAGGTTTCTTCGGCGTGGATCATAATATCAGTCGCCTGACCTTCATATCCACCAGAAGGTTGGTGGACCATAACTCTGCTGTTTGGTAGCGAAAACCGCATTCCCTTCTCCCCAGCAGTCAGTAAAAGTGATCCCATAGACGCTGCCTGCCCTACAACAAGGGTCGAAACTTTTGGCTTTATATATTGCATTGTGTCATAAATTGACAAACCAGATGTCACCACTCCACCCGGGCTGTTTATGTACATACTAATATCTTTAGTTGGGTTTTCAGCCTCAAGATGTAGAAGTTGAGCTACTACCAAACTCGACATTCCGTCGTGCACTGGGCCATTTAAAAAGATAATACGCTCTTTGAGTAGTCTTGAGAAAATATCATATGCTCTTTCGCCGCGGCTGGTTTGTTCCACAACCATTGGAACCATGGTGTTCATATAAACGTCAATTGGATCTTTCATGGAGCCTCTGCCTCTTATTTTTTAAAGTTCATTTATTGTTTTAGTATTAGCGAACGGCGGCTGCAATAGGTCAACCCTAAAAGATTTAATGAAACCTACAGTTTTTCTAAAATTCCTTTGCGATAGATTTTCTTGTTTAATTATTGAGCTAATTTTATACTTAATATCTCTTTTGGATTAACCCAGATGGTAAATGAAAAATTTGTTTCTAAAGGTGCAGCAAGTTTTACCCTTAGTGATGACAGGGAAAAGCAAGTATTTTATTTTTTATTATTGCCAAAATTGACAATGCTTGCGTTTAGTTCCGCATTAGAACCTCTAAGAATAGTCAATCAGCTTACACAAAAAGAAATCTATAACTGGCATATCTTAACCCCAAATAACCTACCCGTTACCTGTTCAAACGGGGTAGTTATAAGCCCTGACACGAAGTTAGAAAACGTTCAAATAAATGCGACGATTTTTGTATGCTCTGGTGTCGAGCCAATGTTCACTGCAGACGAGCAAGTCATTAGTTGGATAAGGCGTCAACACCGAATGGGATCAAAATTTGGCGGTATTTGCACGGGCGCTTACGCTCTCGCAAAAGCTGGCATAATAGGAGCATCCAAATTTACACTGCATTGGGAAAATCAGCCTGGATTTATTGAGACTTTTCATAACCTTTTACCAACGCAAAGTCTTTTTGAAATTGAAAAAAACTTAATTACCTGTGGGGGCGGCAGCGCAGCTACTGATATGATGCTGCATTTAATTGAGGAAAGTCTAGGTAGAGACGTCGCGGTCGTAGTTGCAGACATGTGTATTCACAAAAGAGTTAGTGGGCAAAAGGCTCCACAAAAATCTTCTTTATCTGTAGCGTTAGGATCCCGTAACCTTCATTTAATATCAGCTATTCAAGTAATGACTGAAACCGTAGAGGATCCATTACCATTGGTTAAAATGTGCGAAATATTAGAAATTTCTCGCCGCCAACTAGAGCGACTATTTAAAAGATATACTCAGCAATCCCCAATACAATTTTATTATTCACTTCGGTTAGAAAGAGCACATGCGCTACTAAATGAAACAAATATGTCAATAACAGAGATAGCAACGGCAACAGGCTTCAATAGCGCATCACATCTTTCTCGCCAATTTAAAGCGAAATATAATATCTCGCCTACTTCCTTCCGAAAAGGTTGGCATTTAAACTTAAATTGAAATTTTCATAATTTCGTCTAACTACCTAGAATAGGCTAACGATGAGTTTCAATGAGCAACTTCGGATTACAACCGTCTAGGAAAGCCGGGCTTGAACGTTTAAAGGCGTTCTTACCTTCTGCTGGCAAAGATTATACAGCATTAAGAAACTATGATTTTGGTCAAAATAATCATAACCACGTGTCTATGCTATCGCCTTACATTCGGCATAGGGCAATAACCGAAACTGAAGTGCTAAAATCTGTACTTGGTTCACATTCAACAAAAAGTGCAGAAAAATTTATCCAAGAAATATTCTGGCGCACCTACTGGAAAGGGTGGTTAGAAATGCGGCCAAGCGTTTGGGCAGATTACCACTCAAATTTAAATCGGCTCCGAGATCAACTGCAAACACAATCTGGTTTTCGAAAGTCTTGGGAGGATGCGTGTCAAGGAAACACTGGTATAGATTGTTTTGATGTCTGGGCAAAAGAGTTGTTCGATACAGGCTATTTGCATAACCACGCCAGAATGTGGTTTGCTTCAATCTGGATTCATACATTAGAGCTACCTTGGGAGCTTGGAGCGGATTTTTTTCTGCGTCACTTACTGGACGGAGACCCCGCATCAAATACATTAAGTTGGCGATGGGTTGGCGGAGCTCAAACAGTAGGTAAAACGTATATGGCTTCAGCACAAAATATTAAAAAATTTACAAAAGAACGTTTTTCAAAAATGAATTTATCATCAACCCCGCAAATAATCCTAGGCAGTAAAAATCCTGAAAAGGTACCTATTTCATTTGATGAAATTCCATACAAGCAAACAAAATATGCAATTTTGCTACATTCTGAGGATATGGATTGGTCAGTTTTAAAAGAGTTACTA
>CENJ01006998.1_pt1 | contig 11581 bp, 17 predicted proteins | sample 356161 | NCBI WGS metagenome assembly CENJ01 (sample SAMEA2619531, study PRJEB7988) | marine metagenome | biome: marine biome (ENVO:00000447); feature: surface water layer (ENVO:00002042); material: "saline water (ENVO:00002010), including plankton (ENVO:xxxxxxxx)" | depth 5 m
GATATTAAATTTCAGAAAAAAGTGGTGGATGACAATGTAGGAGAATATGATCAGAATAATTTTAATGATGGGGATGATGATAATGATTTAGATGGTTTTGATAGAAACACAATTGATGATTAAAAGATATCTTGATAAAAAAACCACTTGGGGAAAAACTCTCTTTTTATTTGTTTGGTGATATACTCACTGTTTGTACCACTTAGGAAGTTTGTTCATTTTCTTCATAGATTCACAATCACAGAACATAAGGCCCATAATTGTCACACTAGAAACATCCCATTCAGATAGGTCAGCATTGAATAAAGTACATCCTTCGAACATATAATACATACTTTTTACACTAGAAACATCCCATTGTGATAGGTCACTATTGAATGACTCACATCCGTAGAACATACCCTCCATATCTGTCACACTAGAAACATCCCATTGTGATAGGTCACTATTGAATTTAGTGCATTCAAAGAACATACCTACCATATCTGTCACACTAGAAACATCCCAGCAAGCAATCGGTCCATACTGTTCCTCTGCTTTTATCGTATCTTGTTTGTACAGTTTTACTGCTTCCCTCAATTTCTCGTTGTTGAACTCCACTAAGGGATATCGTGATCTCAGTATATCGAGAGCAATTAATTGCCATAATGTGTATCCCTCATCCCGAAGGATGTACTCGTTGTCACACGGTTTCTTGTTCCGTATCGCACAGAGTTCCTTATCGGATTTCTTTGATAGATTATCCGGACGCCGTGCTACATTACTCATGATACCGAGAACCACAAGGAACATACTCTTCGGCATCACCTCTCTTTCTCTTTTCGCACCATTGCTACCGCAGTTCTCCATATCGAAGTCGCCAGTAGCCTATGTCACATTAATAAAAAAAGTTATAGAAAAATCAAATTATTAGATAAACTATAAAAAAGATATCTTGATAAAAAGAAATAATAAATAATATATATGGAAAACAAGATATTTAATACAAAATATACAAATGTGGAATATAAAGTAAATCATATAAATGAAATACCAAATCCAGAGAAGGAAATATATAGGAAAAAAGTGATAGATAATATAAATGACAAATATAAAATAAAAATAGGAGATATATTTTTGAATGGGTATATAACTAATTTAAATACCGATGATCCTGTATTATGTTCAAAAATATACAAGAAGGATATGAACGATGATACAAAAAGGAATTCAATATTGAATGAAATAAAAGAACATATAAGAAATATCAAGAATATTGAAGATAAAGATTATTATGTAGTAAAGAAAGTAACAAAAGGAAATATAGAATTAAAATATAAAAGACAAATACAAAAACTAAAAAAGAAAACATATAATAGAATAATAAAACAGAATATAATTAAATCAGATTATGATATAGATTTAGTAATATGGTGTTTGTTATATAGATACAAAGCATTAGGATATTGGGGAGGAATGTTTGGAAGTATACAACCTAAATATTATAATTATTTTAGAGAAGTGAATAATATGGAGGTTGAAGGGTTTGGCTCATTTTTGAACCATACATTAGATTATTATTTTGGATTATTTTATGATTTAGAAAAATATTTTGGATGTTTAGGGAATTTTTATAATGCAACATTTAAAAAAGGAATATTTTTAATAAACCCACCATATATAATTAAGCATATAAATAAAGCAATAGAAAATTGTGTAGATAATCTAGATAAAGAAAAAGTATCATTTGTATTTAGCTTACCAGTATGGGATGTGAGTACAATCAAAAAGTTAAATGATGTATGTAATAATCAAAAAAAGATAGATTTTGTAACAGATATAAAAGTTAGTAAATTAAGAAATAATAGATATATAAAATTCAATAAAATATATTGTAAAGAGGATTTTAAGTATTATGATTATTTGACAGAAAAGTATATAAATTACGCGAACACGAATATATTATTTTTATCGAGTGAATCAAAGAGATATAAATTTGATGTATTACCAGAACCATCAATATAGATTATCGAGGAATTCTTTAAGATTTTTTTTAGTTCTAGTAGGATAATTAAAAACGGTTAATTTTTTAGTAGATGGGTGTTCAGCGACGATATGAGGAACGGTAGTTACGTAAATATGATCGGGTATATTATCTTCAGGAGATAATTTAACCATATTATGTTTATCGGAATAATCTTCTGATATTTTATCCCAAGTAGGATTAAAATCGATACAATGATGGCAAGTTGGAGAGTGGATATAATAAACAGTGTGTTTTACTACAGCTCCACCTGTTTTAGATTTCTTTTTAGTTTTGGATTTAGATTTCTTTTTAGTTTTGGATTTTTTATTTAATGAGGCTTGTTCAACAGGATCATATTTAAGAAACCATAAATCATATTCTTTAGTACCTCGTTTATCTTTTAATTTTTTAAATTGTTCTGTTTTTCTTTCAATAATTTTTTCTAATGTGAGCATTTCGCCATAACATTCTATAGGAATTTCTTTAAAAAGACCTTTTCCAAAATTTTTTTCGTTTATATCAAATATTATATTAGCGATGCACATAATTCTATTAACATTATATAAGTTACATTTATCCATATAAGTGAATAAAATATACATACTAAGTAAAGTGAACACAGAAGCTATTCTATAATTTTTATTATTATATTTAACAGTCATGTAAGAATAACAAGCGATGGGTTCATAAATAATGGCAACAACCGTGTTATTTATTTTAAGAATATAATGAGGTGGGAACACTTCATGAATACCATTGTCTTTAGTGTATTTAATATTCGGTATAATTTTTTTAATATCAGATATACATTTGTTAGGGTCTTCATTAAACACGTCAATAACAGTTCTTGTGTTTTTTAATGATTTATCATATTTAGAATAGATGCTAAGAGCTTTACCACCAAAAAACACACATTTATTTTTGTAGAAGCAATCGACTAAATTATCAAAATGATTCATAGAATCAACTGAACGAATGTTACAATTATTAGTTTTGATAGGATAATGATTATTTAATAAACTTAATCTAGAATATACTTTTTCCCATCTAGAAACGTCGCCTTTTGGACGAGATAATTCAAGATACATATTCATTCTTAGGTAATCGGGTGGACAATAGTAAATACCTTTTCTTGTTAGAGCAGTTTCTGCTAATTTTTTAAATAATTTAGAATTTAAATGAGTAATATCAGCTACTGGTATATAATTAACGATTACTTTGTATGTACCATAATGAACGCCACTTTTAGCTAAAACATTAGTAAATCCATTTTTATAATAAATGTTTGCTAATATTTTAGAATCATTCATAGCATCAGTACTATAGAAATCATAATCTGGGAATTCTTTGCCACTATAAAATTGATCTTTTTTAGGTAAAATATTATTTATTGCAGTACCACCATAACAAATTAATTTCTTTTTTATTAGAAACTCTTCAACAATTTTTATCATTTTTTTAACTTCAGGTGAATCAAGGTTAATAGTGTATTTATCCTCAGCTAACTTTGCTGCAGTAGCAATTAATTCAATACCACTCATATATATATTAAAGAAAATAGTATATATTTAATATATATATATATGAATAAAATAGATGATTTAGAAAATATAATATCAAACACAATAAACAATAAGGTAAGTATATATAAGAAATACGATCCATTAGAAAAAACAAACGAATTATTAATATTACTTAATAAAGAATCAGAAGAATTTAATTCGATACAAAATATTTCTTGGAATAAGTTGAATAATGGAAGCAAAAAAAAACTAATATTAGATTATATCGATAACAATAATTTAGACGAACATACTATTGTAGATATAAAAAGAAATATGTACAATGGTCAAATTAATAAGCAATATACAATAGATTATGATTGTGAATTAAATAAAATTAATTCTATTACTAAAATTTAAAATTCTTCATCAAGTGCGAATACTTGTTCAGATTCACCAGATGGATTAGCTATATTAGAATATTCACCAACTCTTTTTTCAAAGAAATTAGTTTTTCCTTGAATAGATATTAAATTCATAAAATCAAATGGATTCGTTGAATTATATACTTTATCAATATTCAACATAACTAGTAACCTGTCTGCTACATATTCGATGTATTGTGTCATTAAACTAGCATTCATACCTATTAATGAACAAGGTAAAGATTCAGTAATAAACTCTTTTTCTATATCAACTGCTTGTGTGATAATATTTTTAACAGTATCATTATCGGGTTTATCAATTAAATGATTATTGAATAGTAATACAGCAAACTCTGTATGCATTCCTTCATCTCTAGAAATTAATTCATTACTCTGACACAGTCCCGGCATCAGTCCTCTTTTTTTTAGCCAGAATATACTACAAAATGCTCCAGAAAAGAAAATACCTTCAACTGCAGCAAATGCAATACATCTTTCACCGAATGACCTGCTATCACGAATCCATTTAATAGCCCAATCAGCTTTTTTCTTAATACTAGGAATTGTATGAATAGCATTAACTAAATTATTTTTTTTATCTAAATCATCTTTAATATAAGTATCAATTAATAGCGAATAGGTTTCACTATGAATATTTTCAATAGCAATTTGGAATCCATAGAAACACTTAGCTTCTAAATATTGAACTTCATTACTGAATCTTTCTAATAAGTTTTCATTAACAATACCATCGGATGCGGCAAAAAATGCTAATATATTTTCAATAAAATATTGTTCATTTTCGCTTAATGTATTATAATCTTTTAAATCTTTGGATAAATCTATTTCCTCAGGAGTCCAAAAGTTAGCCATAGCTTTTTTATACATATCCCAAATGTCAGAATGTTGAATTGGGAATAATACATATCTATTTTCTTCTTCGGACAAAAGTGGCTCTACAGATTTATCTGACATATATTAAATATATATATATTTATAGCCATCTATTTAAATATATGTATATATTAAATGATACATATATTTGATTTAGATGATACATTATTATTATCAAATAGTTATAACAAATATACAGATATTATACCGAATGAGATATTAAATAGATTATTAGAAAATATAGAAAGAAAATATATATTTACGAATGGTACATATGGGCATGCTGTTAATTCATTATATTATATGAGATTACCATTATTCAACTATATATTTGCTAGAGATAATTTATATCTTAATCAAAAAATAAAACCATATATCGATCCATATATTTATATAATAAAATCAATATATAATAATCCAAATAATCACAATCACAATATAGTATTTTATGATGATATGTTAGAAAATCTCAAAACAGCAAAAAAGTTAAATTGGATAACGGTGTGGATTAAAGATAATTATGATAATATTCCCGATTATGTAGATTATCATTTTGATAATATTATAGATGCATTATTATTTTTTAGATAATTTGATTTAAATAATACAAAATATAAATAACAAAACTGATTATGTCTAATCTATCTGATATAATATCAAGAATTGAGAAATTTAATTTTGATTATATTGTATCAGATGAAGGTATATTGTCAGATGAAGGAGTATATAATGTACCATTAGAAAATAATGACAACGTAAGATATCTTTTCTCAGATTCGAATGAATTTGGTAAAAGGTCTCAACAAGAAATCAAAAAGATAAAAATGATGAATGACTCACTTGAAATAATGTTTGATATATATACTTATGCGAGTCAATTAGACCCTAATTATTACGCTAGATTGATGGGTGTAGATATGAGAGAACAGTATGAACAAGAGGCTGTATTGGATGATGCTCCACCAGATGGAGGAATTGAGTCTGAGCCACAACAAGTAGTTGAGCAAGAAGATTCACAAAAAACAGTTGACATTGATGTTGAAGATTTATCAGAAAATATGGATACAATGGGCTTATAACTGCTTAAAATAATAAGTATAAATATAATATATATATACTATTTTTTATGTCATTAAAAATCATATGTGGATGTATGTTTTCTGGGAAAACAACAGAAATAATAAATATTAATAATAAATTATCATCAATTCATAAAAAAGTATTAAATATTAAATCATCATTAGATAATAGATATTTTAAAGATAATATATCTACACATAATATGTCAAAGATAGAATGTATAACATTAAATAAATTAAAAGATGTACCATCTAATTTTTATAAAGACAATGACTATATAATTATTGATGAATGTCAGTTTTTTGATGATTTATATGAATTTGTTATAAAAGCAATTGATAAAGATAATAAAAATGTTATACTGATTGGATTGAATGGTGATAGTAATAGAAATAATTTTGGAGAATTATATAAATTATATCCTCACGCCGATGACATAAAATTATTAAAAGCTTTTTGTTCTATATGTAATAATGGAAAAGAAGCTATATATTCAAAAAAAATCACTAATGACGAATCAATAATAGATATTGGAGAAAAAGATAAGTATATACCAGTATGTAGAAAATGTTATAATGATGTAGAGGATGATGAGTATTTTTTATATAATTATTTTTAGAAATCTTTAACGATTAATTTTCTGCTAGTGCTATTATTCCATATACTATGACACGAAATACAATCTCTAGATAAATGTGGTAAATTAAAAGTATTATTATCAGGTTTTATTCTTTGTGGTTGAGGTCCGTTATTATTACCCCACATAGCATCTTCAAGTGTACAAGGTACATATTCATATAAAAATCTGAAGTCATCATCTTTATCATCGACTACTTTTTTTATATCATTAGATATTTGATAAAATATAGATTTATCACTATCGATGGTTGTCATATATAATAAATAAATAAAAAAAATATAAGTATTAATAAAATGACTAGATATTATACACATTCAATTCCTGCTTATTTAATACATATATCACACATATTGTCTGGTGCTTGGCTAACATATATAGGATATAAATTAATAAAAGATGAACAATTAGAGAAATATCATTATTCGTTGTTATCATTTGTGGGAATTATAATGATGGGATATTTTGTATATTTAACAATAAAGCATATACCAAATGATTTTACTTATTCATTAGGAATTAATAAGTATATTATACTATTGGCACATATACTTCATGGTTTATTGTTTTTACTGATTGGATTAAAGGTAGTAAATAATAATATGATATCATTATATATTTTAATAATAGGATCAGCGACAGCATTATATCATGCTCATCTAATGATATCAATAAATACTCGTGAAAAAGGAGAATGTATAAATAAATGCTTAAAATAAAAAAGATATCTTGTTTTTAAAGATAATAAAAATAATTTGAAATTTTTATATTTTTTTTATATCACAACGACAAACGGTGGAGCACAGAGCGAGAGCGAGGAGCACAGAGCGAGGAGCACAGAGCGATGAGCGACGTGGAGGGTCACTATTGTGGCGTTAACATGGTGGTGATCAAGGGGAAGAACATCTTCCGTAAAGGTGGGGTCCCGGAGGACGAGCAGATTGTTCTTGATCCGTACGAAGCTATGGTTCAACAATGTCCGATTTGGGAGAATGAGAACTCGGCGGATGAGGACTCGGCGGATGAGAACTCGGCGGATGAGGACTCGGAGGATGAGAACTCGGCGGATGAGGACTGGAAGTACTCGGAGGATGAGGACTCGGAGGATGAGGACTCGGAGGATGAGGACTCGGAGGATGAGGACTGGAAGTACTCGAAGGATGAACACCAATCTTGGTGTGAGTACTCGGACGAACTGATCCAGCAGGGTGTCATCTTGGATTTACTCTCTGATGTAGAGTACACACGCCTGGTTACGTGCCTGCCGGTTAAGAAAAGGGAACCTATATACCCACCGCGACCTTGGTCGCTTGTGGTAAAAGAGGGAAGGGTACGCAATACCTGTGGCTGATGGCCCCACTGCCGAATTCTTGATGCGGCTGGTACTACAGATTGTACCAAAGAAAAAAAAGAAGAGGCGACATAGAGGTTAATCCCTCTTTTGTTGTATTAAAGATATCTTTTTATAGATTAATTAATAATTTGAAATATCTATTTTTTTTTTTATTAACATAGAAATCAGGTGTTAGGAGACTGCAATAATGTCAATCATCAAGTGTGTGATTTGGAATGGGCACATCTCGCCAATGCGGGCGAGGAATATCATGACCGAGTCTTGTAAAAAAGTCGTTTTATTTGAACGAAGATATATGTATACCTTGTGCTCTACCTAAGATTTCTAAGTATGCATCAAAGCACGCAGAGCACGTTGCTTTGGACCGATATTGTAAGAAGAATCCATCAAACAAGTCAATCACAATACTTGTTTGGAGGAATACGGAAAATGGATTAGGAAATGCTCGTCCTTGTGGATTGTGTGTGAAAAGAACTATTCCCAGATATGCAGAAAGGTTGGGACTAAGTACAAAGAACATTCGCATATATTATTCTACACCGACGGGAATGCATATGACCACGTTGTATCAACTACATTCAGAGAAGAATCAATATATATCTGTTGGCTCTATGCTTAGAAATCGTTGATATAACATAAAAAAAAGAAATTAGGGATAACCTAATTTCTTTTCTGTATTAAGATATCTTTTTTGAAGATAAAAAAAATAATTTGAAATTTTTATATTTTTTTTCCTATTATAAAACAACGAGGAAGCAGGTAAGTGACGACAACGACAACGACGACGACAACGACGACAACAACAACGACAACGACAATGCCTGACACATCTCAATCACCACGTCCTTCACCGGGAAAGAACGGGAATGCGGCCATCGCTACGAGAGATGGTCATATGCAACTACAACGTGGTTCCAGGACACGAAGGCGACACCAACCAGGACACCAACAACAGATGGTATGTACAAATCTGATGGACTGGTTCGAGAGCCCAGACGATGGGGATGAATTCGACGAGCCCGAGACAAGTGGCTAGATGAGTGGATGGTGACAAAACACAACAACGAGATGTTTTGGGCAAACTGGGCAGTTTGTTTTTTTTTAATTTGATTTATTTTTTTTCTGTTTTTAAAAAAAAAATAAATACAATGAATGATATATACTCAATATCATTCGCAGTTATATTAGCAATATCTTTTGAATTATTAGTAAAAGAACATTATATTAGTTTTGTGAATGTTATCTTATTTATCAATATATTTGGATTATATTATATAACAAAAAATATAAAATGTGTTATAAAGGTATCTTATAATGATAGAGATGATGATTAATTATATCTCACCATTTGCTAATTTTTTATATTCTTGTTTTATTATATCAACGTATTCAGGATTGTCGTCAAGCCACTCATCATCATCTGTATCCATGCTACCTGGTTCAGGTGGGCATTTACCCACTTCAAATCCACCCATAGCAATGCGTTTAGAACGTACTATTGGGTCTTCATTTTCTTGATTTTTAAGTTCTTGATAATGTTGCTCAATATAATCAGAATAATCTGGATTCTCATCGACCCATATCTCATCATCAGTGTCCATACCAGCTGTATCTAATGGGTTTCTACCCACTTTATATGCACTTTCCGCAATTTCTTCAGCTCTCAATTGTTTTTCTTCTGACATCTTTATAATTGTTTTTACTGAAAAAATAAAAAAAATAATATCAAATTATATATTTAAATGTTATATCTTTGTTTTTTCGAGAATACATATCCACTCATTAGTTAATAGATATCTTCCATTTCGATATTTAATAATTGGACCATAAATATTTTGGTATTTTTTCATCCAACAATTGGAATTATTCATTAATGCCATTCTACCGGAACCATTACCAATAAATCTAGTTTTAAATCCATTAGTACGAGATATTTCGTTAAACTTTATTTCAGTTATATTTTTTTCTTTATAAAGATGTTCTAATAGTTTGTAAATTAATAAATTTTTATTATAATTATTAATATATTGTTCAGCGGACATCATCCTTAATTCTTCTGTATATGTATTTATTAAAAATAAAAAAAATAATATCAAATTATATATTATGTATCTTGTTTATCTTTTAAAATCTGATAAATATTCATATGTTGGGATGACAAATGATTTCACTAGGAGAATGCGTCAACATAACAAAGAAATAAAAGGAGGAGCAAGATATACTAGTAAAAGAGATTCATGGTACCCAGTATTAATCATAGATGGATTTCAAGATATGAAATCAGCAATGCAGTGCGAGTGGAGATTAAAAAGAGGTAAAAAAGGAGTTGAAGGGAGAATAAGATATCTTAATGACTATATATCAAAGAATGATAAATGGACAAGCAAAAGTGATATAATAAAAAATCAAAATTTAACATATTATATCGATGAAGATTATAAAAATGAATTAACATGTGATACAAAAGAATTATATTGGAAATAATTTTAAATATACTTATAAACGTGAACCTATATATAATTATAGATATAATGACAACATATTATACTAGTACTGGCACATACATTCGTAATCCAAAGGCATATGCAAGAACGGGTGCGCCTATGTATAAAACTAAATATGGAGATTCACCAGACATTAATCAAAAAACAGATATTTATAAATTAAATTTAAAAAATGGCAAAAAATACATTGGGAAAACAACAAATATCGATCGAAGAATGGATCAACATTTTAGTGGTAATGGAGCAAAAGTAACAAAGAAATTTAAACCAATTGATGGTAAAGTAGTTGACAGTTGTCCAGGATTTTTCTCAGATGAATTAGAACAAGAATATACAGAAGAATATATAGATAAGTATGGATATGAAAATGTGAGAGGAGGGAAATATACAAATTCAAAAACATTAAATAAAACAAAACAAAAAAATACATGTTATAGATGTGGTCGTGAAGGACATTATGCTAGTAATTGCTATGCGAAAACACATATTGATGGTTATAAATTATTTTAATAATTAAAATATGAATCAATACTTTCATTTAGATTATTATTTAATTTTTTATTGATATGTTCACAAATATCATAGTCAACACCATATTCCTTCGCAAATTTAATCGCACCTTCAATCTCATATAAACTTTTATGAATATAATCCGGACAATTCTTCATACTCTCTAATTTTTTTAACATTAAACCAATTATTCCATCTGGTTTATCATCCCATAATTCCATATTATCATTCTTAATGTGATTCAAACATTTATAAATGTCATTATGATATGATTCAAAATGTTCGGTTAATGTTTGTTTTAATTCATTCTTAATTTCATTTACTAATTCTTTATCCCAATCCCAATCCAACTTAATATAACTATTTTTATCTAGTAGGAATAGGTAGGTGATTATTTTTTTATCTTTGAATTTTTTTATATCTTTTTTATTTTTATTATTAGGATTATATATTAAAAAGCGTTCTAATAATATTTCAATCATAATATCCCAGAAATTTAAAGTAGACATATCAGACTTTAATACAATATGAATAATATCTGTTTCATTATTTCCTATAATTGGAAACTGTAATTTTTTAATTTCAAAATATTCTTTATTAGAATCCATTTCTATTTTTTTTAAAACATTCCAGTTAACATTCACGTATGTTTTAATACTACTTTTATTAA
>CENJ01035147.1_pt1 | contig 11580 bp, 10 predicted proteins | sample 356161 | NCBI WGS metagenome assembly CENJ01 (sample SAMEA2619531, study PRJEB7988) | marine metagenome | biome: marine biome (ENVO:00000447); feature: surface water layer (ENVO:00002042); material: "saline water (ENVO:00002010), including plankton (ENVO:xxxxxxxx)" | depth 5 m
GCAGCCAGAGCTGAACCATTTAAGGTATGTGGATATGATTTTAACGAACCATCCTTTATTTTGGTATTCATCCTTCTAGTTTGAAAGTCTCTAAAATTACTACATGATGAAATCTCTCTAAAACAGTTTTGTGATGGCAGCCATACTTCTAAATCAATTGTTTTTGCAGCAGAAAAACCTAGATCACCCGTACACAAAACAACCTTCCTATATGAAAGTTCCAATTTATCTAAAATGTTCGAAGCATGACCAACCAACTCACCTAAAGCTTTATCTGATTCATGTGCGTTTACAAATTTAACTAATTCAACTTTTTCAAATTGATGCTGACGAATCATCCCTCTAGTATCTTTACCATAACTACCAGCTTCCGCCCTAAAACAAGGGGTATGTGCAGTCATCTGTATTGGAAGTTTATCTGCCTCTATTGATTCATTACGATATAAATTTGTTAAAGGCACTTCTGCTGTTGGTATTAAATATTTACCCTCCCCCACACTAAATTGATCTTCCTCAAATTTTGGTAATTGGCCAGTGCCTATCAAGCTTTCTGAATTAACTATGTAGGGCACATAGTATTCGGTGTAACCATTGGATTCTGCTTCATCCAACATGAACCTTAATAAAGCTCTCTGTAATTGAGCTAATTTACCTTCTAAGACAACAAATCTTGAGCCACTTAATTTATTTGCCGTTTCAAAATCTAACAGGCCCAAGAGTTCACCAATCTCTACATGATCTGGACCATTGTCTAACTGTTTATAGACTATTTGTTCAAGCTCAAGGTTAGATGAATCATCTGTGCCTTCAGGCACATCATCATCTGGGATATTTGGTATAGAAAGTATTTCTTCTTCAAGTGTATTTTTCAGAACATCAAAATCCTTTTGTAATATTTCTATTTCATTTGATAGAGAATCAGACTCTTTCTTTTGTGTATCTATTGATGCACCTTTCTGAGCTAATACGCCAATTTCTTTTGATAAGGTATTTTTTGTATTTTTAATCTCATCAAGTTTTACTTGGATGTTATTTTTAGCTTCATTTTTAGATAAGATGTCATCAAGATTTCCTGCATAACCTTTAGATTTCAACTTTTTTTTGTATTGATCTAAATTATCTTTTAACTGCGTTATATCAATCATTGCTAATAATTTCGTAATTTTGTGGTACTACATAAGTAATATTAGATGATTCAAACTTAAAATTCTCAAATTTAATAAAAATTCTTTGATCCTTAATATCAACTAGCCTTATCCAATCTATGGCATTTCCGCTCATAGATACCAATGCTTCTTGAAAAGTACTTTCATCCTCTGGATTTAATTTGAAGCAGTTATTTGGGCATGGGAAATTTTCTGTTTCGTATTTGTTGCTAAATAAGTCTTGAAGAAAAAAAGCTTTAGTATCGTTATAAATTATGACTTGTTGAAAGTCATTGTCTTGAACGAAAAGTTTGCCATTTTCACTTGCTATAGTTTGGTTGTATGGGCTAACTAAATTATAAATAAAAGCTCCGTCTCTAAAAGACATTATGCCTCTAGATATCAAATTACCATCACTATTAATATTTATTTCTGCGTCAAAATTTAAGGGTTCTTTAAAGAATATATTAGGATTCGTGTGTATGAAAAAGCTTATAAAAAGGATAATCAAGAAACGCATTAGATGACTTCTCTAGAGCCATTTGAATTCATGGGTGTAACGATTCCGTTTTCTTCCATTGTTTCGATTAATCGAGCAGCCCTATTGTAGCCAATTCTAAATTTTCTTTGGATAGATGAAATAGATGCCCTTCTGGTTTCTACAACAAACTCAACCGCCTCGTTGTATAAATCATCATCAGTATCCGTATCGTTATTTAACTCTTGAACTTCAATAGATTTTGTAACTTCTTCAATGTATTCTGGTTTACCAGTTTCTCTAAGATATTTTGTGATTTTTTGAACTTCATCATCTTTTACAAAAGCTCCGTGAATCCTTTTTGGTATTGATGTTCCCGGTTCAATAAATAACATATCTCCTTTACCAAGCAACTGTTCTGCACCGCCCTGGTCTAGAATAGTTCTTGAATCAACTTTTGAGGAAACTAAAAAAGACATTCTCGAAGGTATATTTGCTTTTATCAGCCCAGTTATAACATCTACTGAAGGCCTTTGGGTTGCTATAGCTAAATGAATTCCGGACGCTCTTGCTTTTTGTGCAAGTCTTGCAATAAGTTGTTCAACTTTTTTACCTGTTACCATCATGAGATCTGCTAATTCGTCAATTACCACAACAATGTACGGAAGTGATGTAATATCTCCATCTAGCTCTTCGAGCAAAAGTTCTTTTTGTTCTTGAGGAATTGAGGAGGGTTTTAAAGCTTTCTGATTGTAACCTTCAAGATTTCTTACACCCAGAATCGACATAAGTTTATATCTCTTATCCATTTCTTTTACACACCAATTCAAACCATTCGCAGCTTTTTGCATATCTGTAATTACTGGTGTAATTAGATGTGGAATATCGTCATAAACCGAAAGTTCCAGCATTTTAGGATCTATTAACAATAATTTTAAATTTGCTGGGCTATTATTTCTCAATAAATTAAGGAGTATGGTGTTAACCCCAACTGACTTTCCTGAACCAGTTGTGCCAGCAATTAATAAGTGAGGTAACTGTTGTAAATCAATTTTTGCACTTTCACCAGCTATGTCTTTACCGATACAAAATTCCAAGGGCTTCAATGTTTCTTTCGGATGTTCTTGAACACTTGAATATAGAGAAACTTCCTTTCTTTTTGGATTTGGTATTTCTATACCAATAGATGATTTACCTTCAATAACTTCAACTACTCTTACACTCTTAACTGCTAATGATCTCGCTAAATCATTTGCAATATTGGTCACTTGGCTAGCTTTTGTTCCTGGTGCTAGGCTGATTTCAAATCGAGTAATAACTGGACCAGGTAAAGAGTCTTCTACTCTTCCTTCAATGCCAAATTCCTCTAGTTTATTAACCAAATTCTCTGCTAGATTTTCAAGATAATCTTTAGTTACTTCACTAGAATCATCAATTTTTTTATCCAATAAATCTATGAAATCTTCTTGTTCAATTTTTATAGGATCTGATTTTGGGGCATCAATAGTTGTTGCTTCTTTTTGTTTTACTACTTTAGGTTTTTCAACTTCCTTAACAATATTTTGAGATTTTGCTTGTTTTTTTATTGGAGTTTTATCGCTTTTAAAAAATGAATTAATAAAATTTAAAAGATCGTAAAAAATAAAATATTGCAGTGTTAAAAATACGATCCCTGATATCGATCCAACGACCAAACTATTTGCATATGTATTTAGAATTATTAACAAATTATCCCCTGCTAAACCTCCGGCATTAATGGAGAGCAGACTTAGTTCCGTATTACTTGAATTTATGAAGCTTACAAAAAATAATGTGAGTGGAAATATTGAGATAAAGCTATAAAGAACATTATTTAAAAAATTTAGGCGCTCTGAAAAATCTTTTGAGGAGGATGAAAAAAATAAAATCATCCCAAAATAAAAGCAAATTAAAGCAAAATAATAGGCAGCAAATCCAATATAAGAAAAAACAGTGGAAGAAAACAATGCTCCTAAATAACCAAAGTTATTTAAATAGTTTTTCGAATTAGAGAGAAGGTTGTCAACATTATCTTGCGCAGAAAAAGTTACTAAACTTACAAAGAGAAAAAGAGAGACAATGATCAGGCTAAAGCCAAAAAACTCTCTATATATTCTATCTATTGACATGCTAAGATATTGTAACTAAAAAACCGCAAGTACTCTTGTTTTTAAATAAAAAATTATGGAACATAAATTAATAATTTTAGGATCAGGCCCAGCTGGCTATACATCGGCGATTTATGCTGCAAGAGCAAATCTTGAACCAACATTAATAACGGGTTTAGAAGTTGGAGGACAACTCACAACAACAACTGAAGTTGAAAATTGGCCGGGTGATTTTGAAGATCTTCAGGGCCCTGATTTAATGGTCAGAATGAAAAAACACGCTGAAAAATACAATGTAAAAATAATTCATGACCATATTAAGCAAGTAGATTTTACTCAATCGCCTCTTAAATTAGACGGTGGAAAAGATTCATATTCTGCAAAATCTCTCATAATAGCAACTGGTGCGTCAGCAAAATATTTAGGACTTGAAAGTGAAAAAAGTTTCTTAGGTAAAGGAGTAAGTGCTTGCGCTACTTGCGATGGGTTCTTCTATAAAGATCAAGAAGTAGCTGTTATTGGTGGCGGTAATACCGCAGTGGAAGAAGCTCTCTATTTAAGTAATATCTGTTCGAAAGTATACCTAGTTCATAGACGTGATGAATTCAGAGCAGAAAAAATTCTTCAGGACAGAATGTTCAAAAGAGTAAAAGAAGGAAAAATATCTTTAGTTTTAAACTCAAACCTAAAAGAGGTGCTAGGCGATCAGGCAGTTAACAGTATCAAAATAGCAACAAATTCCGGAGAAGAATCAATCATAAAAGTAGAAGGTGTTTTCATTGCTATTGGCCATAAGCCTAATACTGATATTTTTAAAGACCAATTAGAAATGAAAGATGGATATATCATTACTAAATCTGGCTTTGATCAAGGGGCAACTTCGACTTCAGTTCCAGGCGTATTCGCAGCAGGAGATGTTGCAGATTTCACTTACAGACAAGCTATAACAAGCGCTGGGTTTGGTTGCATGGCAGCATTAGACGCAGAAAAATATTTATCTGCTTAAAGTAATTTAGCTAATCCACCATCACAAGTAATAGTTTCACCGATGGTGTAGGCTCCTGCTCTGGAACAAAGATACATGCATAATCCAGCAATATCCTCAGGAGTTCCAATTCTTTTTCTTGGCACAGATTCTGCTATGAATGAGTAATCAAAATTTACTGCTTTACCTAACATATGACTATCAAATGGTCCTGGAGCTATGGCATTAACAATAATATTTCTATTTACCAATGTTTTAGCTAAATGTTTAGTTAAATGAATAATCCCTGATTTTGAGGCAGTATAAGAGTAAGTTTCCATCATTGGTACATGTAAACCATCAATTGAAGCAATATTTACAACTCTTGATGGGTCTTCTGGTGTACCCTTCTTCTCAAGAGATGGAGTTAACTTTTGTGTCAGAAAAAAGGGTGTCTTCAGATTTAAATCTATTACTTTGTCCCACCCACTTTCAGGAAAATCATCATACTTTGCACCCCATGCTGCACCAGCATTATTAATTAGAAAATCAATCCCATCTGGTTCTGCATCATTTAAAAAATTAACTAAAGCAGTAATACCTTCAGTATTTGAAATATCTCCACTTACAGGAATACAATTAAAATCATATTTTTTTGACAGCTCTTCAGCTTTACTTATTAAGGCTTCCTCTTTTCTAGCAGTAATATAGACTCTTGAGCCATTTGCTAAAAAGCCAGAGGTAATCATTTCGCCAATTCCTCTTGATCCACCCGTAACTACAACAACTTTATTACTTACGTTAAATAAATCTTGTGTTTTTAAGCTCATAAAGAAGAAACGAAAATAGTCGCGCCTATCACACCACAAATAATTATTACTAAAGCTACATTCGCATCAGATGAAGAGTTTTCTTTTTCTTCTTCTGAATCATAAAATTGGTCATCACTCATTATTAATTTCCTTTTTTGCCATAATTGGATTGGCGTATTGAGACATTATATAATTTAAGTCCTTGTTAGTCATAGAAGCTCTTAAATCATTAAAGTATTTACTTGCTCTTGGAAACTTAGTGTCTTCTACCTCACCATTTAAAAATTCATATGCATATAAATTTGTTTCCCAATGTGCATAATTATTTAAAATTTGTTTATCTATCTCATGAGCTAGAGTCTCAGGAGTATAATTACCCTGTATACAATCAGCAAAACATAATTTTACTTTCCCCTTTTCAGACATTACACCTTTAAATATATGTGAGATATCTTCATTTAAATCTTTTGATTCTGTGTTTTGTAACTGTTTTGATTTTTCGACAGCTAAGGGATCAATTTCATATGAAATTGAACAAGGAACAATATTGTAATAATTAGTAATATCTTGAAATTCACAGGTTTTTCTAAGAGCAATATGGAGCATTTTAAGAACGGCTGGATCTGTCTTATCAATCCCATCTTTTGATCTTCCTTGTTTTTGAGCAATCCAAACATGATTACCACCATCCAATTTATCTTTAATAAATTGAGAAGCTTTAAATAAATTAGAGTAGATTTCTTTTTTGGTGGATCCAGATCGAGAAATAACAAAGCTTTTATTAAGTCTTAATAAATCTCCCATCCAATCCACACTAACTAAGTTATCCCCAATAGCATTAAAAGTTGTATCCATACCGATACTATCTAGCGCAAAATTACAAAGTGCAGAATCGAGTGTTATATCTCTATGATTGCCTATAAATAAATAAGGCTTATCAGATTCAAGATTTTCTAATCCTTTTGTTTCAAAGTCTTCAATAGTTTGATCGACAACACTCTTTAATACTAATTTAACTTGGTCTTGAAATTCTTCTATGGAATTTATCTTTTTAATTTTTGATTTAAATAACTGCATTACTAGTAAAGAAGAACCAGGTATTGATAAAAATTTTGATGTAGATTTATTTAAATTAACTTTAATAAATTTCATGAACTCGTCATTGTTCATGAGATTTGTCAAAACAGATTTGACCTCTTTATCGTTGTAAGGCTCTATACGAATCATTTTATTATCTATAAAATTTCAGTATGGAAGATGATAAAACAGTTATGAAAAATATAGTAATATTTTTTATATTGATTGGTATTATTGTAGCGATTCTTCTTGTTGGGGCCACTTTCGTTTAGCCTGGAGGCCATACAAGGCTTCTACCACCCATTAAATGTACATGAATATGAAAAACACTTTGGCCGGCGCCTGCCCCATTATTAATAATTAATCTGTAGTTATCTTTTAGATCATATTTATCTGCAATTTTTTTCGAAACATAAAGCAAGTGGCCTAGCAGATCTTTATCCTCAGGTGAGGTATCTGACACTTTGGTAATTTCCTTGTGCGGGATAATAAGAACATGAACTGGAGCCTGTGGGTTGATATCTTCTAGAGCAAAGCATTGGTCATCTTCATAAACAATATTTCCTGGTATTTCTTTGTTTTTGATTTTGGTAAAAATAGAATCAGTCACTCTATAGCACAAACCTTATAAGCCTTATAAACAAATATACACAAATGATGGTGAGCACGATACCAGCAAATTTGAGTAAAAAGTTCTTAATTAGTCCTGAAGTTTTTTGAGTAAAAAAGTAATGAAGAAGTAGCAAAACAAGAATTACCAGCAGAACTAAGCTTAAAAGACCTAACATATTAAAAAAAACTAGCTATATAATCCCATAAAACCACTAAAAGCACCAAACCTGAAGCCCAAACACTGCAGGCAATCAGATCAAAAATCAAAAATCTCTGGTAATTCAATCTGAAGACGCCAACAAAAAAAGGTGAAAATGGGCGCAAACTAGGTGTCATTCTGCCTATAAGAATGGCGGTAAATTCGTATTTATCGAATGTCTGTTTGACCTTATCTACTTGTTTTTGCCTGCTTTTAATGAAATTCCATTTCAATGCTTTAGTTCCATAGATTCTTCCCATCAAATAGCTGGACTGATCACCTACAAAGGATCCTATATAACCACACAAGGTAATAAAGAATAAACCTGATATACCTTCTAAAAAGAGGAATACAGCCATTAAATAAAGTAACAAACTCGGGAAAAAGAAACCACTAATTACAAAAGATTCTAAAAATCCTAAAAGTGTGATTATAAGTGGTGCTAAAAGCGGATTATTAACACTAAATTCTTTTAATTGATCAAGCCAGGAGCGCTCAGTTTTTTTTTGAGTACTTCTTCCATACTCACTAATTTAAAATTTTGATTATTAGGCAAGTTTCTACCGTCTTGTACCACTAAAAACCCTTTTGGAAATATACCCTCAACGGCTTCATTAGTGACATCTAAACCATCAGTATCTTCAACGGAATTGATTTTAAATTTACTAACAAAATCTAAACTTTTTCGGTCGTACAGGTTAAATTCATTACCACCTTGTGAGGAGAGTATGATGTATCCTTCTGTATCAGAAGTTTTATATATTGCTACACCTTCCGGATCACCAATAATATTCCCATCTCTTGAATCAACAACTTCTATCATTTGTAGTGAATCTGACTCATAAGCTTTCAAATAACCTTTAGAGCCCTCTCTGGAGATCAATAAACGGCTATTTTCATCATCAAATACACAGCCTTCAGCTTCGTTACCTGATTTAGGTGCATCTTCTTCATCAACGATAATATTAATTTCTCCAACTACTTCTTTAGAAATAAGGTTCCACACCTGAATCGTTGGGCCCTCTTCTTCGGTCAATGCCGCAAACGGTAGACCATTTACAAATCCCATGCATACGCCATAAACATTCATATTTGCTTTTAGGTGATAATGAGTAATATCTTCTGTAAAGGCATCTGTCGGATGATCTGAAAAATACTTAAACAAGTTGGATTCAGGGAATACCCAATAGCCAAGTGTGCTCGAAGATCTATTCGAAATGACCATATGAACATTCTCATCAATAACTCTAAGATCAATATTATTTGTGGCACCTAGTTCAGAGAAACTTAATTCTTTGCCATATAAGTCGTAGACATGAATACCTTTTCGCTTATCTGTTCCAAAGATTAAGGATTGAGTAGGATCTACGTGATTAAACCAGATTGCTGGATCATCAGCTGCATCCCCCATTGAAGAGACTGCTTCAGTTTCATATACGTAATCTATTTTCTCCGCAAACAATAATAAAGATTGAAAAAAAAGAGCAAGTAAAAAACTTGCTCTTAATAAATATGATCTAGATTTAGTAGCTATATCTGATGCCAAAAGACAATGTGTATCCATACTCATCATATTGTGACAGCCTATCTGAAGTATTCCAATAGTAATATTCAGGTCTATTGCCTAAATTTTTACCTTCAAATTTGAATGACAGATTATCTGAATATTTATATTTAGCGGTTAAATCGTAAGAAAGATAGTCATCTGTAAATCTAATAAAACCATAATTAAAATCACTATCAAGCAAGTCTTCACCTTCATCGCCAAGGTAATCAAGATAGCTTGAGCGATAGTTCACAGCTAATCTAGCGTCTATTTTTCCTTTGTCGTACCCTAATGAAAGGTTGGCATTTTCTTCAGAAAGTTTTCTAAATGGGATTGTAAATGTACCTAAACCAGTGTCAAAATCGCTTTCTCCATCACTTAAAGTTGTATTGAAAGCTGCAAAAAAGCCATCAATAGGTAAGTAATTATCTAATTCAGCGAACAGATTTAATTCAATTCCTAATATTGAAGAAGATCCTGCATTAGCATAGGTTTCAAGCTCTGTAAAAAATATTCCACCAATGGTCTGATCTGCAATAACCCTTGGGTAAATGGTATTTTCAATATCTTTATAGAAAACTCCAGCGGTTAAAACTAAACCATCATTGTAGTATTCATATGAAAAATCTAGGTTATTTGATTCGTATGGTTCTAAATCTGGGTTACCCATAGAGCCTCTAAACTGACCACTACCTTCGTTTTCACTAATATCTGCTATAGGTGCTGTTTCTCCAAAACCTGGTCTTGATAAAGATCGATAGAATGCTGCTCTTAATTGTGTATTATCATCCAAAAAATATTTCACATTTATGCTTGGAGCGGTAAATCCATAGTCTCGATAAAAACTTAGGACATCATTAATATCACCATCGTTATATCCAAATGTTTTAAATGAAGTATCTTCATGTCTGACACCTGCAACAACCACTGCATTACCATAATCGAAGGTAGACATTAGATAAAATGCATTAATTTCTTCTTCAGTTTCCCAAAAATCTGCTAATTCTACGTCTAATGGTCTGAATTGCGATTGTGCACCAAATAGGAAATCTGGGTCTGCAAAAAAGCCAAGTGTTTGTGGAAAATACCACTTATCTGGAGTGTATGGGTTATAAGAAATCATCCCAAATGGTGACATAGCATCACTTCCATCTAGATTCCCTTCAGTATTAGACTTATTTCTACTGCTAAATTTATAACCAAATTGCAAAACCATTGGTGTATCAAACAATTCAAAGTTTTCATTCTCAAAGTCAAATTTAATAGCTTTTTCTTCATCCTGTATGACACCATAATCAATTTCAAATTCATCCCAACCATATGAGCTTGGATCAAGTAAATCTGCTGCTGCTGGAGCTAATACAACATTTATAAATTTTGGGTCAGACCAGTTGTATGTACCACAAATTTCGTCTCCTTCTCTAATTCGACATTCACTCCTGAATTTACCATCTACATTGTTGTCATCAGCTTCTTCAGCAAAAGAATTACTTGCTTGAAACTTAAAATTTAGGTCTCCAAAACTAGTTTCTCCACCAATAATTTGTGTTTCAATTTGTCTTGTTTCTATACGTTTTCTTGTTTCTTTGTCAGCGGTTATTCTTTGATATGCAGCTGATGTCGGTGTGATGGATGATTCAACAACATTCCTTGCTCTGTATTCATCTTTGTGTCTAACTTCATCGTCAACATATTCATTAAAAAGATAATTCACAAAAAAAGATGTATTAGGCGAATATTCAAAATCTATATCAAGAGTCATGCCCTCTCTTTCTCTAGTTAGATCATAGAATCTCATTTCCCAATCACGAGCTAGATATTTATTACCATTATCATCAATATTCCAAGGTTCATAACCAACTTCATTGTTATTAGAAATGATATGTTTACTTTGAAATGTATATCCAAATATTGCACCAAAACTCTCGGTGAATTTGTCACCATACGTAAGTGAGTATTTTGGGTTATTAGTTCTTTTAGAGAATTCGTTATATTGCGTATCGTATCTAAATTTTAGAACTTGTTCATCTAGGTCTGTAGCTTTTTTTGTATTAAATTCAATCCTACCACCGATACCCTCTAAATCTTGGTTAGGTGTAAGCGTTTTATACACTTCAATTGAATCTAGGAGTTCTGTTGGTAAACCATCAAGTAGAACTTTTCTGCCTCCTTCAGGAGCTGGTACTAATGCACCATTCATTGCAACAGCATTTAAACCACCGGCCATACCTCTAAGAGTAACGTAACGGCCTTCTCCTTGATCATTTTCAACTGAAACACCTGAAAGTCTTCTAACAGCTTCAGCTGCAGTTTCATCTGGAAAATCACCTATTGCATCGGAATCAACAATTGAAACTACTTGGTTGGATTCTTTTTGTTTATCGAGACCTGATTTTAAGCTAGCTCTAGTCCCTACAGTTACAACTTCTTCAATTGAATCAACTACATCTTCGGTTGTTGATTCTTGAGCATAAAAAGTAAAAGAAAGTAAACTAATTAATAAAGAGAGATTTATTTTTTTCATTTAAACTTACCTATTTAGAAATCTACAATAATCTTAATGTGTTGCAAAATTGTGACAGATTAGTAGCAATTTAATTAATAAGTGAAAAGATTAGTAA
>CENJ01172236.1_pt1 | contig 11580 bp, 9 predicted proteins | sample 356161 | NCBI WGS metagenome assembly CENJ01 (sample SAMEA2619531, study PRJEB7988) | marine metagenome | biome: marine biome (ENVO:00000447); feature: surface water layer (ENVO:00002042); material: "saline water (ENVO:00002010), including plankton (ENVO:xxxxxxxx)" | depth 5 m
TCACCACCAATAATTACAACTTTATCACCTTTTTTAGGTTTAAATTTTTTTGACTGATCAGCTTTACCGAACCCAATCCCCCCAGCTAGCATTATTACTTTGTCATATCCATAAAATATTTCATTCTCTTTATGCTCAAAAGTTAAAATAGATCCGTTAATTAAAGGTTGACCAAATTTGTTACCATAATCAGAAGCACCATTCGAAGCTTTAGTTAAAATATCCCTTGGAGACTGATAAAGCCATTTCCTTTTAAATATTGAATTAAACAAATTTTCGTGTTGTAATCCAGTGTAAGAGGTCATATATACCGCACTACCAGAAAGAGGCAAGGAACCTCTTCCTCCAGCTAATCTATCTCTAATTTCACCTCCACTTCCAGTTGCAGATCCATTAAATGCTTCAACAGTTGTGGGGAAATTATGCGTTTCTGCCTTTATAGAAATTACTGATTTGAAAGATTTTTTTACATATTCACTTGGTAAGCTTCCATTCAAAGGAGCAAATTGTTCTATTTTAGGTCCTTCTATAAAAGCTACATTATCTTTATACGCCGAAACAATTGAATTAGGATTTTTTTTAGATGTTTTCTTTATCATTTCAAATAAACTTAAGCTTTTAACCTTTTTATTTATTAAAAAATGCCCATTGAATATTTTATGTCTACAATGTTCAGAATTAACTTGTGAAAAACCGAAAACCTCAGAATCAGTTAATTTCCTTTTCATTTTTATAGAAAGTCTTTCTAAATATTCTATTTCTTGTAAACTTAACGCAAGACCTTCTTCATCATTGAAAAGTTTAATATTATTTATTTCCTTTATTTTTTCTGGAGCTGTGTTGTTTTCAAAAATATTTTGATCAAGTTTTACATATTCTGTAAATAGCATTGGATCATAATTTTTATTATTCTGAAAACTAAAAAATTCTTCAATTCTCAAAATTTTTTCAATTCCCATTATTTTGGTAATTTCAACAGCATTAGTACTCCAGGGTGAAACCATTGATGATCTTGGGCCATAAAACTTTTCTGCAATTTCAGAGACTTCAATTCTAGGCTCGTTATTAAATAACCAGTGAAGTTTATCTAAATCAAATATCTCGAGTTTTGAAGTTGATTGAACTACGTATACCTTTTTTTTCTCATTACCGAAAAACTCAATCATTCAATTTTGTTTACAACCAAAAATACATTTTATCTAATTTATTTTAGCTCATGAAAAGAACTAATTATTTTTTTTTCTCTTACGGTTATTCACATTTATTTATGAAACTTTTGCATTTCAACAAGTTGTTTATATTTCCCTTTTATTGATAACAATTTCTTGTGGGTACCAGTTTGGATTATAGAACCGTTTTCCATAACAACTATCAAATCTGCTTTTTGAATCGTATTTAGCCTGTGTGCTACAATTATAGTAGTTCTATTTTTTGATAATCTTTCAATTGCGTCTTGTACCATTTTTTCAGAGACTGAGTCTAAAGAAGAGGTAGCTTCGTCCATTAATAAAATTTGAGGGTTTTTAAGAACAGCTCTTGCAATTGAAATTCTTTGCTTTTGTCCACCTGACAGTTTTCCTCCACCATCACCAATATTGGAGTTATATTTTCCTTTTAGTTTATCTATGAAGTCATGGGCATTTGAAGTTTTAGCTGCAGATATTATTTCCTCATAATTGTATTCTTTTTCTCCTAAACTTATGTTGTTATTCACAGTGTCATTAAATAATATTGGTTCTTGAGTAACAAGCCCTATAGAGTTTCGAAGAGACCGCTTACTTATTTTTTTTATGTTTATTCCATCTATTAGAATTTCACCACTTTCAACATCATAAAACCTATTTAATAAATTTATTAGTGTTGTTTTACCACTTCCTGATTCACCAACAATCGCAACTTTACTTCCTTTTTTTATTTTAAGATCAATTTTATTTATAACTTTTTTTTCACCAAAAGAAAATGAAATATTTTTAAAATGTATTTCATTTTGAAAACGATCCAATTCAGTACTAGCATTTTTATTAGAAATGTTGTTAAATGCATTCATTAGACTAAGGATTCTTTCAGCGGCAGAATTACCCTTACTAATCGCATAAGAAGCTTTGCTTATTGCTTTTGCTGGGGTAAGTATATTGTAAGCCAAAAGCATAAAAGACATAAAAACGGATGCTTGCAGTGTTTTTTCTATTAATACTAGTTTACCACCATACCATAGTAGACAACCAATCACTATGATACCTAAAAATTCACTCAAAGGAGAAGCTAAGTTTTGCCTGTTTATCAAATTATTGTTGAAATAAAAAAATCTGTGTGTAGAAGCAGAGAATTTATTAAAAAATTGTTTCTCTGCAAAAAATGCTTTTATAATATTTAAACCACTTAGCGTTTCTTCTATAATTGATAGGAACTCTCCCTGTTCTTTCTGAACTCGATCTGACTGTTTTTTTAGAGATTTTCCAATGATGGATATTAATAACCCTGATGCAGGGATAAATGCTAGAGCAAAAAAAGTTAAATTAATGTTAACCTTAATCATCATTATTATAGTAAAAATTATTGTTAAGGGCTCTCGAACTAATACTTCTAAAATAGATAAAAAGGAAGTCTGAATTTCAATAACATCTGCAGAAAGTTTTGATATTGTGTCTCCTTTTTTTCTTTTTTTAAAGTAACCTATCGGTAATTCTAAAATCTTTGAATAAAGATCGTTTCTTAAATCTTTTAAAATTCCATTTCTTAAGAATGTTATAAAGAAAAGAGCAAGATAATTGAACAAATTCTTTAGAAAAAATAAACTAAGAATTAAAAGAATGGAAATAATAAGTGCATCTAAAGGGTTTTTATCTAATGCAATATTTAAGTCATAATTGATTTTATTTGTCAAGTAATTTTCTATGGTAGAAAAACCATCGTAAACTGGCTTTTTCGTAATCTTTGGTGTTGTTCCGAAAAGAATATTTAGCATCGGTATCATCGAAACAAATGATAAAGCACTAAAAAAAGCATAAAGAATATTAAAGAAAATATTTAGAAAAATATATGATTTATAAGGAAAACCATATTTTAAAATTTCTTTAAAATAGTTCATCTATTAAAATGTTTTATTATTTGTATAACTCTTTTTTCCAACTTAATAGACTCATTATTTATATCAAAACTATCATTAAATTTAGAACATAAATTAATGTAAAATTTTATTTTAGGCTCTGTTCCACTTGGTCTTACTGAGATTCTTGAATTATCCTCTAGATAATAAATAATTAGATTAGTTTTTGGTAAATTTAATTTTTTCTTTTTTCCATCTTTATAAGATGACAAACCTGTTTTATAATCATCGATTTTTGAAATGTTAATGTTAGCTATTTTTTTAGGTGGATTTAGCCTTAAAAATTCAATCTGTTCTTTAAGTTTGGCAGCTCCTTTTGCCCCTTTTTTAGTTATGGTATGAAGTTTATCGTAGTGAAAACCGTAGTCCTTATAAATCTGAATCATATAATTAATAACTGTTTCCCTTTTTGACTTTAAAAATGAAAACATATCACAAAAAAGTAAACTAGTACCTGCGGCATCCTTGTCCCTAACATCATTTCCATATAAAAATCCATAACTTTCTTCACCACCACATAAAAATTTTTTATTTTTTTCTTTTTCAATAATATCAGCGATCCATTTAAAACCTGTGTGAGAAAGTCTGCATTTAATATTATTTTTTTTAGCTATTTTTTCAAATATTGGAGACGAAACTAAAGTTGTCGCTACAAAAAAATCCTCTTTTTTAAATTCTTTTTTTTCTATTAAAAATGAAAATAATAAAACCATTAATTGATTACCATTTAATAATATCCATTCACTTTTAAAATTTTTAACTGCTACTCCAAGTCTGTCTGCATCAGGATCAGTTGTAATAATCAGTTCTGCATTAGTTTTTTCAGCTAGAATAATAGATTTATCAAAGGCATCTTTATCTTCAGGATTCGATGAATTTGTATTTGAAAAATTTTCATCAACAAAACATTGGTCTTCGACTAGATTTACGTCCTTGTATCCAGCCTCACTTAATAACGGAGGAATACTTTTTATCCCAGTTCCGTGAAGTGAAGAATAAATTATTTTTAAATTTTGTCTATTTTTTTTCTCTAAAATACTATTTGAAATAATTTTTTGGAAATAAATTTTATCAAAGTTGTCATCTATTATTTTTACTTTACTTTTACTATTATCCCATTTTATATCCTTAAAATTTATTTTTTTAATTGACTCCGATATCTTTTTATCATCGGGTGGAACAATTTGCCCTCCAAAACTGTTATAAACTTTATATCCATTGTACTCTGGCGGATTGTGAGAAGCGGTAATCATGATTCCAACATCAGCATTGAAATGTCTGATTGAAAACGAGAGCAGTGGGGTTGGTCTAACATCATCAAAGATTAGAACATTAAAATTATTAGCAGAAAAAACTTTCGCCACTTCGTAAGAAAAAAACTTACTATTTCTACGATTGTCATACGCGATAATTACCGTTTTTTGTGATTTTTTAGAACTCTTATTAATATAATTTGCAATTCCTTGAGTAAATTTTGATATAGTATATTTATTAATTCTGTTAGTTCCTATACCCATAAGTCCTCTAATTCCGCCAGTACCAAATTCTAGGTCAGAATGGAACCTTTCAGTTAACTCGTCTTGATTTTTCTCAAGTTCAATTATCTTATTGATAGTTTTTTTATCAAAAGGTTTATTTTTCCAAATTTTTACTTTATTTAATAATTTCATTTACGTTTATTGACTCTGATATGGAATATTGATTGTTATTTCTGTGTCTTCCATTAATTAATTCGCCTAGAAAACCCGCTACAAAAAGTTGCCCGCCAAGGATCATTGTAGCTAATGCAATGTAAAATTCTGGTCTTTGTGCAATCATCCTGCTGTCCTTATTTAAAAACAATTTATCAAAGCCTATATACGCTGAAAAAACTAGTCCAATAAAAACTAGTATTATTCCCCACAATCCAAAAAAATGCATCGGTCTTCTTCCAAACCTTTTTAAAAAAATCAAGGTTATTAAATCCAACAATCCATTAATGAATCTGCTAAATCCAAATTTTGAATATCCAAATTTTCTTTTTTGGTGTTTGATAATTTGCTCACCTATTTTTGTATAACCCTTATTAGCAGCAAGCAAAGGGATATATCTATGCATCTCGCCATATAGTTCTATGGATTTGATAACTTCTTTTTTATACACCTTTAAACCTGAATTGAAATCATTTAAATTTATTCCAGACGCTTTTCTGGCTGCATAATTGAATATTTTTGAAGGAATATTTTTTAAAATTAAGGAGTCATATCTTCTTTTTTTCCATCCTGAAATTATATCTAATTTTTCACTAATAATTCTGTTGTAAAGATTAGGTATTTCATTAGGGCTGTCTTGTAAATCAGCGTCTAATGTAATTATTATATTACCTTTTGATATTCTAAAACCAGCATGTAATGCTTGAGATTTACCAAAATTTCTAGAAAATCTAATTGCAGAAGTTTTGTTATCTTTTTTTGTGATTTTTTTAATTTCTGACCAAGAATCATCACTGCTACCGTCATCTATAATAATAATTTCATAAATAATATTCATTCTTTTTACAACTTTTGATATCCATTCATGTAGCTCATTTAAGGATTCACTTTCGTTAAAAGCAGGAATAACAATACTAAGATTCATTATACAAAACTATTTGTGCTAAGTTACGAATAACTAATCACCTTGGTTTTTTAAAAATTAGGCCTAATATCAGTGAGGAGAAAAACCCACTTATCAATGAAAAAACAATAAGAACAGTAGATATTACAAATGGAGTGGAAAATTTTTCTTGAAAAGAAAGAATTTGGTCAAGTTGATCTTCAGAAATTTCAGGGTTTTGTTCTAAAATTTTCATTTCAGTAACCTCAAGGGATTTAATGAGTGTTTCTGGATCTAAAAAATTTAAAAGTATAAAAGTATATATGGAAACATATATAGCACTAATCAAAAAAACACCCATACCCATTTTGATTGAATCACCAAGGGATAAAATCTCATTATTGGTTTTTCTGAAATCTAAAAGAGCTATAATTAAAACGGTGATTGAAATTCCATAGTTAACAAAGCTTACGCTGTTTTCTTGGGCATAGTGAAGATCAAGGAAGAATATTATTAACGCGAACACGATAGATAATAATCCTAAAATAGTACCATAATGCAGTATAAAATCTCTAATAGATCTCTTTGTTTTAGTTAACATGAATTAAATTTTTGTTGTATAAATTTAGAAAAAACAATTACATTTGTCAGGATTTTTAATAGACAAAAAATGAAAAAGGATATTCACCCCAAAAACTACAGATTAGTTGCGTTTAAAGATATGTCTAATAATGACATTTTTATTACAAAATCCACAGCTCCTTCCAAAGAAAATATAAAGGTTGATGGCAAGGAGTATCCATTAGTTAAGCTCGAGATTTCAAGAACATCTCACCCTTATTATACTGGGAAATCAAATCTTGTAGATACTGCTGGAAGGATTGACAAGTTTAAAACCAAGTACGGTAAAAGTGAAACTCAAACTAAAAGCGAGTAAATCTAGATAATATAATATTTAATTATTTTGTTTTGAATTCGGTTAAGACAAAACCTTTAACAACAATTGCTTTTAAAACTCTTGGGTGTAAATTAAATTTCACTGAAACAGAAGAGATAGCAAAGAAATTTAGATTAGATACTTATAAGAGGGTTGATTCAAACGAAAGAGCTGATATATACGTTTTTAATACTTGTTCGGTTACCGAAAATGCAGACAAGAAGTTTAAAAATTTAGTTCGCAAAGCAAATAAATTAAATAAAAATGCATTCATTGCTGTTGTAGGTTGTTATGCACAACTAAAAACAAATGAAATATCCAAAATCAAGGGAGTTGACTTGGTCTTAGGTGCCTCTGAAAAGTTTAATCTTGATCAATTTATAGATAAGAGAAATAAAGAAAAAATTTCTAAAACATATTCTTGCTCAATTGACTCTTTTAAAAATTTTGATTCAAGTTTTTCTGATACAAACTCTTCAAGAACACGTTCATTTTTAAAAATTCAAGACGGTTGCGATTACAAATGTACTTATTGCACAATACCCTTAGCAAGAGGTAAATCTAGAAGTGATAGTATTGAAAATGTTGTCAAAAATGTAAAAAAAATTGTTTCAAAGGGATTTAAAGAAATTGTACTTACCGGGATTAATTTAGGTGATTTTGGAAATCTAAACGGAAAATTGAAAAAAAAAAATAATGCACTAATAGACCTTTTAAATGAATTGGAAGAAATTTCAGGTGTTAATCGGTATCGAATTTCTTCAATTGAACCCAACTTGTTGTCAGATGAAATGATAAAGTTTGTGTCTATAAGCAAAAAATTTTTACCTCACTTTCATATTCCTTTACAAAGTGGGAGTGATCAAGTTTTAAAAGACATGAAGAGACGATATAAGTCAACTTTCTATTCAAATCTTGTTTCTAAAATTAAAAAAGTAATGCCTGATGCAAGTATAGGCGCAGACGTAATTGTTGGTTTTCCATCGGAAACACATGATAAATTTCTTGATAGTTATAATTTCTTAAATAATTTAGATGTTTCGTATTTACATGTATTTAAGTATTCTGACAGAGAAAACACTATCTCATATAATATTACCGATAAAGTACCCGAGAAAGATAAAATTTCAAGAAGTCAAGTTCTAAGAGATTTGTCCCTTAAAAAGAAAATCAGTTTTTATAAAAATAATCTTAATAAATTTCACAATATTTTATGGGAGTCTGAAAACAAGAAAGGTTATATTCATGGTTTCACTTCAAACTACATTAAAGTTAGACAATTTTGGAATCCTGAACTTGTAAACTCTATACAAAAAAAGTATTTATCTTGTATTGACAAAGAAGGTTATGCGAGAATAGCCTAAAGCTTTATTCCTACAGGTAATAAATGTTTGTAAGACTTATTTTTCCTTAAAAACCCTGCAATATCTGGGCTAGTTGGGACAACCTTCATGTTTTTTTCCGAAACGTAATCGAGGACCAATGCTATAAATTTGTTTTTAAAATTTAAAGAATCTATTTCTTTTGGGACAATAAGTTTAGTTAAGAATATTTTTCTTTCTTGTTCAGCATATTCTATCCTGGCCATTGAATTTCCTTCTGTGAGTTCAAACTGTCTTAAAAATTTATTGTTATCAAGGTCTTTAAATTCCATTTATTATTTTGGTCCGTGAATAAAACTAATTAAAAAATTATATTTGGTTTTTTATATAGGATACTAAAGATACAAAATTTTAAAATAGGTTTTTAAAATAATGAATAATAAAATTCGAATTTCTATTTATTTAATGCCTGGTATGGCTGCATCTCCAAAAATATTTGAATTAATAAAATTTCCACTTAATTATAACATAATTTATTTGACATGGATAAGACCGAAGACAAATGAAACAATGAAAGCATATGCCAAAAGGATGTCATTATTTATTACTGATGTTAATCCAGTTTTAATAGGAGTTTCTTTTGGTGGAATTTTAGTACAAGAAATATCAAAATACATTAAAGTAAAAAAACTGATAATTATCTCTAGTGTAAAATCTAAAGTTGAATTATCCATGTCAATGAAATTTGCTAAAACAACTGGTATTCATCGTTTGTTGCCTTTAAATTGGATAAATGATTTAGAAAAACTTTTATTATTTGTTTTTGGGCCATCAATAAAAGCAAAAGTTGATGCCTATAAAAAATATCTTTCTGAGAGAGATCCTGAATATTTAAAATGGTCAATCAATCAAATTATAAATTGGAAACAAATAAAGTATGACGAAAAAATCATTCATATTCATGGTGAAAAAGACAAGGTTTTCCCAGTGAAGTATTTAAAAAAAAATAAAAATTTCATCTTAGTGAAAAATGGCACACATGCAACAATTTTAAGAGATAACAAATGGTTTTCAAAGAATCTTCCAATAATTATAAATATGCATTAGTAAATATATCTGTAAGTTAAATTTATTCTAGGTTTAATTTTTTTCTTTGTTTTTGGAATTTGGTGAAGCCATTCTGTTTGTGATTTTTCGCCCATTAAAAGTAAACTACCATGTCGTAACAATATTTTATATTTTAAGTTTTTTATCTTCCTGTGTTTTAAATGGAAAAACCTCTCTTCCCCAAGGGTAACAGATGCTATTTTAGGATCATTTCCTAATTCTGATTCATTATCACTGTGCCAACCGTTACTATCCATTCCATCTCTATATAAGTTAAGTAGGACAGAATTAAATCTGAAATCAGTTTTGCTATGTATTTGATTCAATAAACTCTTTAAATCCTCAGTCATAAGGTTATTTTTTATACCTATTTGAGAATAATTATAATTTTTGTTTCCTATTGAATGAAAAGAGGTAAGCCTAGGTTGATCGTAAGTTTTACCAAATACTTTAATTTGATATTTTTGCCAGGGAATGTCAATATGGAGTTTTTTGTAAAGAATATCAGATGTTTCCTTGCTAAGGAAATCAGGATAATAATAGATATTGAGATCATTTTTATCTTTTAAATTTTTTAATTTATTTCTAAAAGATAATTCAATCATAAATACAAATCTGAAGTTAAGTTAATATTAAAAAATTTTAGTCTAAAATTATTTAATCATATTTAAACTTCTATTTATAAACTTACTAAGATCTTCTCCTTTAAGTAAATTTTGAGACAATTTTGCTAAATCAAGAGTTTGATTTATTAAATTTTCTTGTTTTTTTGAAGTCTTGGTTTTAAGGATTTGTTTGGTTAATGGATGATTAACATTAACTATCAAATTGAACATTTCGGGCATACTTCCAAACATGGAAGTACCTCCTGTATTTTGCATTTCTTTCATTCTTCTCATAAATTCTGGTTGAGTAAGAACAAAAGGGAACTGCTTGCTATCTAATGCTTCGAGTTTAACAGTATACTTTTCTTTTGGAATAAATTTAGTTATTACATCCTCTAGAGACTTTTTTTCTTTATCAGAAATTTTTGAAGTTTTTTCTTCTTCTTTTTTAATTAAATTTTCAATCGCATCGCTATCCACTCTGGTAAAAGTAATTTTATCATTTGATGATTCAATTTTTTGGATAAGATGTGAAACTATAGGAGAGTCTAAAAGTAATACTTTATAACCCTTCTCTTTGGCAGCTTGGATGTAAGAAAATTGTTCTTCAATGTTCGATGAGTATAATATCACCATTTTTCCATCCTTGTCGGTTTGAATTTCTTTAATTTCCTTTTTAAGTTCATCCATTGTTAAAAAAGTTCCCTCGTCAGTAGGATAAAGAAAATAATCTTGATATTTATCAAAAAACTTCTCCTCCGATAGCATCCCATACTCAATAATTACCTTTATGTCGTTCCATTTCGATTCAAAGGATTTTCTATCTTTTTTGTGCAAACTAATTAACTTGTCTGCAACTTTTCTTGTTATATAATTACTAATTTTTTTCACAGAACTGTCAGCTTGTAAATAGCTTCTTGAAACGTTAAGAGGGATATCAGGAGAATCAATCACACCTCTTAGTAAAGTCAAAAATTCAGGTACTATCCCTTCAACGTTATCAGTTACAAATACCTGATTCTGGTATAACTGAATCTTATCTTTTTGAATATTCAAATCATTGTTAACCTTCGGAAAATATAAAATACCAGTAAGATTAAACGGATAGTCTACATTTAAGTGGATGTTAAAAAGAGGTTCCTCAAACTGCATTGGATAAAGCTCTCTGTAAAATTCATTGTAATCTTTATCCTTTAGATCCTTTGGTTTTTTAGTCCATGCTGGATTAGGGTTATTTACAATATTGTCTACTTGAATTGTTTTTGGTTTAGCATCCTTTTTAGCATTTTTTGGAAGAGGCAGGGTTTCGTCTTTAATTCCGAACTTGATAGGAATAGGCATGAATTTGTTATACTTTTCTAAAAGAGTTTTAATTCTGCTTTCTTCAAGGAATTCCGTAGAATCTTTGTCTATGTGTAATATTATTTCTGTACCTCTATCTTTCTTCTCAGAATTTGTTAAACTATATTCGGGAGAGCCGTCACACATCCACTTCGCAGCCACATCTTTTTTGTATGACTTAGTTATTATTTCAACTTTTTTAGCAACCATAAAAGATGAATAAAAACCGAGTCCAAAATGCCCAATTATATTCGACTGGTTGTCTTTATCTTTATATTTCTCTAAGAATTCTTCAGCCCCTGAAAATGCGACTTCGTTGATATATTTTTTAACCTCTTCTTGCGTCATCCCAATTCCTTGATCTATCACAGATAATGTTTTTTTAGATTTATCAACTTTTATTTCAATTTTAGGATCACCAATATCTCCTTTTAGTTCACCTATACTACTTAAGTGTTTTAACTTTAAAGTAGCGTCTGTTGCATTTGATATTAATTCTCTTAAAAAAATTTCATGATCACTATATAGGAATTTTTTAATAAGAGGGAATATATTTTCTACAGATACATTAATTTTTCCTTTAGACAT
>CENJ01019392.1_pt1 | contig 11577 bp, 10 predicted proteins | sample 356161 | NCBI WGS metagenome assembly CENJ01 (sample SAMEA2619531, study PRJEB7988) | marine metagenome | biome: marine biome (ENVO:00000447); feature: surface water layer (ENVO:00002042); material: "saline water (ENVO:00002010), including plankton (ENVO:xxxxxxxx)" | depth 5 m
AATTTAGGCAATAGACCTGAATATTACTATTGGAATACTTCAGATAGACTGTCACAATATGATGAATATGGATATACATTATCTTTTGGCATCAGATATAGCTACTAAGTCTCAATCATTTTTATTAAGAGCAAGTATATTACTTGCTCTTTTTTTTCATCCTTTATTATTCGCTGACAAAATAAATTACGTTTACGAAACGCAATCAGTCTCTTCAATAGGAGATGCAGCTGATGATCCAGCAATTTGGTTTAATCAAGCAAATCCGACTCAATCATTAATCTTTGGAACAGATAAGCGAAAAGGTATACATGTCTATGATATATATGGCAAAGAATTAAGTTTTTCAGAACTTGGTGCAACAAACAATATTGATCTAAGAGTTATTGATAAGAATGTTCACATAGTAATTTCAAATAGATCTTCAAGTACACTTGGCTATTGGATATTCCCTGAATCTGATTTGTTTAACTATTTTTCAGATCATCCGACAGATGCCTTTACTGAAGATATTATTCATTCACACCTCCAAGCAAATATGAATGTTTATGGCGTGTGTATGGGATTTGTGAATGGTCTTCCTTTTGCGGCGTTGACAGAAGAAGAGGGCCCAACTGTTCAGATGTGGGACCTAACGTTAAAAGAAGTTACGGGAGAAATTAACATCATTGTTGATGAGGAAGATGCGCCTAAATCCGGTAACGAAGCTGAAGGCTGTGTGTTTGATGATGAAAATAGTCGTTTACTTATATCTAGAGAAGGTTCTAAAGGTTATTTAAAAGCTTATGACTCAGATACTCTAGAATTGATAAAAATCGTTGATTCAAGAGATGGGAATATTATTGGAGATCCGGAAGGTGTTGCAATATATAAAACATCAGATACTGATGGTTACATCATGCTCTCCTCACAAGGTGGTAATGAATTTAATTTATACGACCGAAAAAGTTTAGATTTTGTTAGTAAATTTAAGATTAATGCTGTTCAAGATACTGATGGTTTAGATGTTACAAATGGAACTGTAAAAGGTATATTCCCAAATGGATTCTTAGTAGTACAAGACGGCATAAACTTGCCAAGTAATCAAAATTTTAAAGTAGTAAGCATGGAAGAAGTACTCAAAAAAAAACTGAGCGCTCTTGGCTTGATGAATTAAAAGAATTTAGTGTAAACAATCCCCTTATAGCACCACTCATAATTACACTTTTAGGATTTTTAGAATCTTTTGTAATAAGTGGCTTCTTTTTTCCTAGCCTTTTGCTGTATTTAATGGCTGTTTTCTTGTTTTTAGAAGGTATTTCTGGTTTATTCTTTATTACCTTATGTGGTTATATAGGTTCTTTTATGGGTGATCAATCTAGCTATTTAATGGGAAGAGTATATGGTACTAAAGCCTTAAATTGGAATTTCATTAAAAAGAGGAAAAAACAGGTTGATAAGGTTAAACAAACATTTGATAAATACGAATTCACAGCAATTCTTATTGGTCGAATGACACCTAGTTTACGTCCATTCTCACCTTTTTTTGTTGGAGTTTTTAGACTAAATTATCAAAGATTTTTTATTTTTGATTTAATAGCTTGCAGTGTATGGGCCACAGGTTTGGTACTTTTAGTAGTTTTATGGGAATATATAGCTAGTTTCTTTTGATATGTTAGGTCTTTTAAGTTTGGTTCTCTTAGTAATTCTAGTTTTATTGCTTCTATATTATTTTTTTACTCAAAAAAGTTCAGGATTAATTAAAAACTTCTTACTTAAATTTGCTGGTATCATTCTCACTGTAATTTGTGTGTATTTATTTATACGGTTAATAAGGTTTGTCTTCTAGGATGTCTGACTCTATTTTTACCAAGATTAAAAATAAAGAAATTCAAGGAAATATAATTTATGAGGATGATAAATGTTTTGCTCTAGAAGATGTTAATCCACAAGCACCGATTCATATCCTAATAATTCCACATAAAGAAATAAGCAAAGTATCAGATTGCTCAACAGATGACAAAGAACTTTTAGGGCACTTAATCTATGTCTCAAAAAAAATTGCTGATAAATGTGACTTAAGAGATAACTTTAGATTGATCATTAATAATGGAGCAGGCGCTGGCCAAAGTGTTTTCCATATTCATGTTCATTTGATGGGTGGTAGAAGTCTTGATTGGCCTCCAGGCTAAACGAATGAAGCTCCAATAAGAAGCACAACTACAATAATTCCAATCAATACAAAAAATATTGCTATATTCTTTATAACTGTTTTATCATCTTCCATACTAAAATTTTATAGATATTAAGATGATTCGTATAGAGCCATACAACGATAAAGAGGTCAAACATGTTTTGAACAACCTCGTAAATAATAATGATTTCATTAATTTCATAAAATCCAATTTAAATCAATCTACTTCTAAATTTTTATCCATACCAGGTTCATCTTTTTTGGTTATGCAATTATTTAAATCAAAAATTAAAAATATAAATTCTATAAAAGAATTCCAAGACCAAGTTAAATTGGTATTAAAAAGTATTGTCGATAAAACTATTGAAGATTTTCAAACAGAAGGCTTGGAGAATCTAGAGTCTAATAAACCTTATTTGTTTATAGGTAATCATCGGGATATAACTCTCGATTCAGCATTGTGTAACTTTGCACTTGATAGCATAAAGCTAGATACAACATTTAACGCTATTGGAGATAATTTAGTTAGAGTAGACTGGATGGGAGATTTATTAAGACTTAATAAAAGTTTTGTTATTTCTAGATCTGGAACTTCGAAAAAAGAAGTTTATTTAAACCTACTAAAAGCTTCTGATTTTATTAAAAATAAATTAGATGGTGGCAATCATGTGTGGATTGCACAGAAACAAGGAAGATCGAAGGATGGTATTGATAAAACGGATCCGGCTGTCCTAAAAATGTTGCATATTGCACTTAGAAAAACCTGTGATTTTCAAGAAATTACTAATTATTACAACATTATTCCATGTTCTATCTCGTACGAAATTGATCCTCTTGCAGTTGAAAAATCAGAACAATTACATAATACCAAATCTAAAGATTTAAATGACGATATCTCTCATATATTTAAAGGAGTAATGTTGAATAAAGGGAGGGTAAAATTATGTTTTTCTAATCGAATACAGGGCTCATATACACCTGAATCTCTCGCTCAGGAAATAGATAAACAGATTTTGAATAATTTTAAACATTGGGAAACGAATCTGTATGCATATGAATTCTTGAATGGTGGAGTTGAAGATACAAAATATCCAAAAGCAAGCAAATATTTTAATGAATTAAGAGCTTCTATGACTAATGAAGACTTAGAATATATAATGTCTCAATATGCCAACCCAATTATGGCAAAAAAGGAAATAAACAATGAGTGATGATCAATTTTATGATTCAGAGGAAGAAAAAGAAAATTCTTCTTCTGATGCAAACTTAGCTTTAGTAATGATAATTTGCGGCGTAATAGGCGCGACAATTTACGTAGCTTCACTATGAGTCTAAAAACACAAGATCTATTCAACGTAAGTAATAAAGTTGTTGTAGTTACAGGTGGTTCTAGAGGTATAGGAGAAATGATCACCACTGGTTTTTTAGCTAATAAATCTAAAGTCTATATAACAGCAAGAAAAGAAGAAGCCTTAGTTAAGAAAGCTGACGAATTAGCACAAAAATATGATTGTGAATGTATACCTGTAAGTGGTGATATTTCTAATGCTGAGGGAATAGATGCATTAGTTAAATTTTTAAATGATGTAGAGCCTGATGGAATTGATTATTTAATTAATAATGCTGGTGCAGCTTGGGGAGCTAATTACGATGAATTTCCTGAAAGTGGTTGGGATAAAGTAATAGATCTAAACTTAAAAACACCATTTTTTCTAACGCAAAAATTAACACCATTACTTGAAAAGAAGGGCACTTCAGAAGATCCATCAAGAGTTGTAAATATAGCTTCAATTGATGGTTTGCACGTACCTATGATGGAGACTTATTCTTATACTGCTTCTAAATCTGGCATTATTCATTTAACAAAACATTTAGCCAAGACTTTGGTAAGCAGAAACATAATTGTTAACGCTATAGCACCTGGACCATTTGATAGTCAAATGCTTGGTAAAGCAGTTAATTTTGATTATTCATTCATAGCAGAATCTGTCCCGAGAAAAAGAATAGGCTCTCCTGAAGATATTGCCGGTTTATGTATGTATCTTTGTTCTAGGGCAGGAGCTTATACAATTGGTGAAACTATTACTTGTGATGGTGGCTTAGCTAAGCTGCTTTAGGAAGATAAATATTTTTCTGCATCAAGTGCTGCCATACATCCAAATCCAGCACTTGTTATAGCCTGTCTGTAAGTATAATCTGCTACATCTCCTGCAGCGAAAACACCTGGAATTGAAGTTGAAGTTGCTCCATGATCAAAGCCAGATTTAGTGATGATATAGCCATCTTTCATAGCTAATTGATCCTGGAAAATATCAGTATTTGGTTGATGTCCTATTGCGATAAAAACTCCCTCCACATTAATAATTGACTCTTCACCTTCGTTATTTGTTATTTTGATACTGTCGACTACTTGGTCGCCAAGCACTTCTTTTAAATTAGAATTTAGAACTAAAGATATTTTTCCTTCCTTCACTTTATTGAACATTCTGTCTTGTAGTATTTTTTCTGCTCTAAATTCTTCTCGTCTATGAACTAAGTACACTTTTGAACAAATATTACTTAAATAAAGTGCTTCTTCTACGGCCGTATTGCCCCCACCAATAACAGCAACTTCTTGATCTTTGTAAAAGAACCCATCACAAGTAGCGCATGCACTTACACCCTTACCCAAAAAAGTTTTTTCACTTTCTAGGCCTAAGTATTTCGCTGAAGCACCCGTAGCTATTATTAAAGATTGACACGAATAGATATCTCTTTCGCCTTCTAGGCTTAATGGTGCTTGAGATAAATCTACTTTTTTAACATAGTCATTTATAATTTTAACTCCATATTTTTCAGCGTGTTTTTTCATTCTAATCATTAAATCTGGTCCTTGAAGATCTTCAAAATCACCTGGCCAATTTTCTACTTCAGTAGTAGTTGTAAGCTGTCCCCCAACTTCTAGACCGGTAATTAATGTCGGTTTAAGATTTGCTCTAGCAGCGTAAATTGCTGATGTATAGCCTGCTGGCCCTGATCCTAAAATTATTAGTTTTTGTTCCATAGTTTTTTCTTTAAAAACAAGAGTCCTTGCGGTTTTTTAGTTACAATATCTTAGCATGTCAATTGATAGAATATACAGAGAGTTTTTTGGCTTTAGTCTAATAATCATATCTTTATTTCTTTTTGTAAGTTTAGTAACATTTTCAGCACAAGATAATATTAATAATCTTCTTACCGACACAAAAACCTATCTAAACAACTTCGGTTATTTAGGAGCATTATTCTCTTCAACTGTTTTTTCTTATATCGGATTTGCTGCTTATTATTTTGCGTTAATTTGTTTTTATTTTGGGATGGTTTTATTTTTTTCATCCTCTTCAAAAGATTTCTCAGATAGGTTAAATTTCTTAAATATCGTTCTGTATAGTTTTATATCTATTTTTCCACTGACATTATTTTTTGTAAGTTTTATTAGTGCTGAGAATACAGAACTTTCCTTACTTTCAATTAATTCTGGTGGTTTAGCGGGAGATAATTTATCAATTATACTAAGCACATATGCAAATAGTTTAGTTATAGGGTCTATTTCAGCGATTGTATTTTTAACTTTCCAATATTTTATCTTTTACGAACTCTTAAATTTAATTAATGCTTTTTTTAAAACCAATAAAGGTCCATTAAGTAAACAGCCAAAAGTAAAAAATATTGTTAAGGAAGTTAATAAACCTAAACCAGCTAATACTCAAGAAACAACACCTCAGACCAAGGCTCAACCAACACCCTCAGTAGTTGTACAAGAAGACTTTATTGAACTTCTTGACAAAAATGTTGATGACTCAAGCGATATAACTAAAGACTATCTTGAAAACCTATCCGAGAATTTAGTAAATAAATTAGAGGAGTTTGGTATTGAAGGCAGGGTAGAAGGCTCTTTGCCTGGTCCAGTTATCACTAGATTTGAAATAAGCCTAGCACCTGGTACCAAAGCAAGCCAAGTGTCAAACATAGCTAATGATTTAGCAAGATCATTAGCAGTTAAAAGTGTAAGAGTAGTAGAAGTTATTGAGGGAAAATCATCTATTGGGATAGAAATACCAAACCCAAAAAGAAAGGATGTTTCGTTATACTCAAGTATTCATGAATACTCTAAAGAATCACTTAAACCACTAGAATTCTGTATAGGTAAAGACATTGCAGGTGAAAGTGCAAAAATTGATTTACAACAATTACCGCATATTTTAATAGCTGGTACTACTGGTTCAGGAAAATCTGTTGGGGTAAACACTATACTTTTAAACTTACTCAGGAATAATAGTTCAACAAATTTAAAGCTACTGTTAATTGACCCTAAAATGCTTGAACTTTCGGTATACGACGACATTCCACACCTTATTACTCCTGTTATCACGGACATGCAAAAAGCTGCAAATGGACTAAATTGGTGTGTTAAAGAAATGGATAGGAGATATAAGCTTATGTCTATACTTGGAGTAAGAAGTCTCGAAATTTTCAATCAAAAAGCTTTAAAACCTGCCTCTATTCCACAAGAGCAAAAAGAGTTGCTGATTGAGGAGCTTAATGATGATATTGTGCCTTTACCATACATAGTTGTAGTGATTGATGAATTAGCTGACTTGATGATGGTAACAGGCAAAAAGGTTGAACAATTAATAGCTAGACTTGCACAGAAAGCTCGAGCTTCAGGTATTCACTTAGTAGTTGCAACTCAAAGACCTTCAGTTGATGTTATAACTGGTTTAATTAAAGCTAATATACCTTCAAGAATGTCATTTCTTGTTTCCTCAAAGGTTGATTCAAGAACAATTCTTGACCAGGGCGGTGCAGAACAATTACTTGGAAAAGGCGATATGTTATTTATCGAACCTGGTACCTCCATACCTAAAAGGATACACGGAGCTTTCGTAAAAGATGATGAGGTTCAAAAAATAACTAAATATCTTAGGAAGACCGGTAAACCTGAATATATTGAAGAAGTAACTAAATCTATAGAGGCTCAACAATTAAATAGTGATACAGATACAGATGACGATCTATACAATGAAGCAGTTGAATTTGTTATTGAATCAAGAAGAGCATCTATTTCATCAATCCAAAGAAAATTTAGGATTGGCTACAATAGGGCTGCCAGATTGATTGAAACAATGGAAGAGAATGAAATTGTTACACCTATGAATTCAAATGGCTCTAGAGAAGTCATCTAATGCGTGTTTTATTTGTAATTTTTTTTAGCTTTTATCTACAAGCGGATTCAATAGAATATTTTAGTAAGCCCTTTAATTTCAATGCTGAAATAATTATTAGTAAAGAAGAAGGTTTTATTTCAAAGGGCAAGATTTTATTCAGAGATGATTCATTTATTTATAATTTAACTAGCCCATATAACCAAACAATAGCTAGTAAAAATGGAAAGCTTTTTATCCAAGATGATGACTTTCAACAAGTCATAATATACGAAAATGATAATTCTTTTTTCCTCCAAGATTTATTGAACAATGAATATAAATCAGAGAGTATTGCATGCCCAAATACCTGTTTTAAATTAAATATAGAACAAGAAAGCGCCTATGATGAGGCCTTAGTATCTTTAGAAGGTAAAGGTATCAAATGGATAAGGCTTAAAGATATGAAGGATCAAAGAATTTTTGTTAAATTTGAGAATTTTAAGTTTGAATCATCTAATATTAACTATGTAGTGCCAGATAATTACGAAATTGTTACCAATGATTAATATAGCCCATTTAAAAGATAATTTAGATCAGTACAAGAAAAGATTAAAATCCAAAGGATACTTAGGAAATCTCAATCATATTTTATCGATATATGATGCTAAAAATAACATCCATGTAAAACTCGATGGTATTAAAAATACCAAGAATATATTATCCAAGCAAATTGGGATATTAGCTCAAAAAGGTGAATCGATAGATGAGCAAAAAAAACAATCAGATATTCTGTCTAATGAAATAGAAATGTTGCAAAAAGATTTTGATGTTTTAAAAAGCGAACTTGATGAAGAGATGCTATCGATACCCAATTTACCAGATGAGGATGTGCCTGAAGGTACCGATGAATCATCAAATATTGAGCTCGAGAAAATTATCTATAACCAACAAGAGAGTGGACCTGATCATGTTGAAATTGGTGAGCTTTTGGGTCTATTAGATTTTGAAACAGCTAATAAATTAAGTGGCTCAAGGTTTGTAGTATTAAAGGGTAAATTAGCTAAACTTCAGCGTGCATTAATAAAATTTATGCTTGATGAAGCCTCATCTAATAACTATGAAGAATATTACGTCCCATACATAGTAAATTCACATAGTTTGATGGGCACTGGCCAATTACCAAAATTTGAAGACGATCAATTTAATGTAGGTGAGGGTAAATATCTTATTCCAACCGCGGAAGTGCCATTAACTAATATATTTCGAAATGAATCTATTATGGCAAAAGATATGCCAATAAAAATGACTGCTCATACACCTTGCTTTAGAGCTGAGGCTGGAAGTTATGGTAAGGACACAAGAGGTATGATTCGTCAACATCAATTTGAGAAAATTGAATTAGTTAAATTTGTTCATGCAAAAGAGTCAGACAAAGCTTTAGATGAGCTGGTTAATCATGCGTCACAGATTTTAGATAAACTAGAACTTTCCTACAGAAAAGTTGTTTTGTGCACGGGTGATTTAGGATTTTCTGCTGCCAAAACAATTGACTTAGAAGTATGGTTACCTTCACAAAAATGTTTTAGAGAGATTTCATCTTGTAGTAATTTTAGGGACTTTCAGACTAGAAGAATGAACACAAAATTAATTGATGGTTCAAAAAAAATATACCCACATACATTAAATGGTTCAGCTCTTGCAGTCGGAAGAACACTTTTAGCTATTTTAGAAAATTATTATGAAAATGGTGTAGGTGTTCATATTCCAAAGGTTTTAGGTCCTTACTTAGATTTTGATTTAATTCAAACAAAAAAATAGTTACAAGAATTTCACATAACTGTTAACTCTTCTTCTTCTTTAGTTATAAAATAGATTTAGTATCGATGTTGAGAGGTATTTTATGAAGAAAATTCTTTTATCGCTTAGTTTAGCGATAGTTTCGTTGTTTGCAGTATCACAAGTTGACGTTAGAGCGTCAATTAAAGGTAATGTAACCGATAGCTCAGGTCCTGTAGTAGGGGCTGAAGTGGTCGTGGTTTATACACCAACGGGTTCTACAGATCGTGCTTTAACAAACGCAGACGGTGCATTTATTGTAAATAACCTTGCACCAGGCGGCCCTTATACAGTTTCTGTCAAAAAGGCCGGCTATGCAGATGCAAGCGCAAGCGATGTGTTCACAAAATTTAGTGAGACATCAAATGTAAATGTATTTATGGCAGCTGAGTTTGAAGAGGTTGTAGTTAGCGCTCAAGCTCTTGAAAGCACAATTAGATTTGGTAATGGAACTTCATTTGGTGAAGATGTAATTGATGGTTTACCATCATCAGATAGAGGTATTCAGGACATAGCGTCTCTAGATCCTAGAGTTGCAGTAGGTTCATCTGAAGACTTCTTTTCACTTTCAGTAATGGGTAGTAACCCAAGAACAAATGATATTACTGTTGATGGAGTATCAGTGAATGATGCATTTGGGCTTAATGATAGTGGTCAGCCTACTTTGAGAAACTCATTCTCAATCGAAACTGTTAAGCAGCTTTCTGTTGATGTTGTTCCTTTTGATGCATCAAGAGGTGGATTTACTACTGGTAGTGTAAACGCAGTAACAAAGTCCGGTACCAATGAATTTGAAGGCGATTTCTACGTTTATAACAGAAACGAGGGCATGGTTGGAGCTGATGCGTTTGGTAACGAACCTGGCAATTTTTCAGAGGATACTGTCGGATTTAGTCTAGGTGGCCCAATTGTAGAGGATAAATTGTTCTTCTACGCCAACTTTGAAAGCTTCGAGCAAGTTTATCCATCATTTTATGGGCCAGTAGGCAGTGGAGCTGAAAGAGAAGCTTTGTACGTGACTCAAGCGTTAATTGATAGAGTAAGAAATTTTACTCTTGATAATTTTGGATTTGATATAGGTACATATGATTCAGAACAAAATAATAAATCTGAAAATACATTCCTAAAGCTTAATTATCTTATAAATGATAATCATGAAGCTGAGATGTCCTACATAGACACCAGTTCTAATTTAGTAAAGGTTAGAGGAAATCCTCCATTTGGATTTGCTCTGGACTCACAATGGTATGACGATAAACAAACATTAGAAGTTCTTACAACTAAATTATTCAGTGATTGGAGCGATAAGCTTTCAACTCAAGTTACTTTCTCTACAAGAACACAGAGAAATGATCAAGATCCTGTTAGAGGTGATGATTTCCCTTCAGTTGCTATCGTAATTGCCGATGGTGAAGGAAATTGTCCTGCTACTAACTCTAATTGTACAAATCCGTTTAGAACAATTTGGGGATCATCAAGAGCCGGTCAATATGAAACGCTTAGATTTGGTCAAGATCAATTTAGATTTATGAATGACATTCTTGCTGATTCAACTCAATTTACTTTCAAAGGATTTTATGCTGCTGCGGCGAATCATGACGTAACATTTGGTTTCGAATCAAGTGAAGAAGATATCCTAAACTCCTTCAGAATCTGTGGAGGTGGTTGTTATGGGTTCTCAGGCGTTGATGGCTATGAAGCTGGTACACCTATCTTTTATAGACTTGAAGGCGCACCAGGTGGTGAACTAGCAGGAGATGCTGCTGATTGGGCACTACAAAAATCTTCAATGTATATCCAAGATAGCTGGACAGTAAATGATAAATTAAATGTCCTAATTGGATACAGAATTGATAATACAGAAACTGATTCAGCACCAAGAGCTAACGCTGATTATTTAGCTAGAACTGGATATAGAACAGACGTGGCTATTGATGATACAGTTACTGCAGGCAGATTTGGATTCGATTATGATGCCACCGATGCATTCTTTGACTCATTCTTAGAAGGTAAAACATATGATTGGTTACCTGTAGAGTCGGTCACTATAAGAGGTGGGTATGGTAGATTTGTTGGTAGATTACCAAATGTTTGGATTTCTAACTCATTTAGTAATGACGGCGGATTAGCTAAAGCTAGATTTGATGCAACCGGGACAGATCATGGAGTAATCTTTGATCCAAATGCAAACGATCAAAGTAGAGCTACATATCTAACATCATCAACTGGTGGTGATGTCAACTCTCTTGATCCAGACTTCGGTTTACCAGTATCAGATAGATTTGCATTAGCATTCGATTTTGCTCTTGCAGATAATGCATTTTTTGGCATTGAATATAACAAGGATAGTGTTGATAGAGCATTTGCATATATCGATCCTGATCTTGAAGGCAATGCTGTAGG
>CENJ01172481.1_pt1 | contig 11569 bp, 9 predicted proteins | sample 356161 | NCBI WGS metagenome assembly CENJ01 (sample SAMEA2619531, study PRJEB7988) | marine metagenome | biome: marine biome (ENVO:00000447); feature: surface water layer (ENVO:00002042); material: "saline water (ENVO:00002010), including plankton (ENVO:xxxxxxxx)" | depth 5 m
TTACAACAATTATGCTTCAGCAAATCTGGTGCTCACCTCCGAGTGGGTCCAATATGAAATATCGGGATCAGTTGCCGATGATTTGCTTTCAGATGTGCGGTTGGCCAAATTCAAATTCTTGTCGGAGGGCACGGTCATGATTGACGACATTCAAATTGACATTTTGGAACTCACGCCTGAGATCTGTCAAGGAAATTTTGAGGTTGGTCTGGATACTTGGGCTGTAAATCAGAACAATGGCTCAATTGCAGCTGATTTGGATGTGAATGAATTCGCAGAAGGAACGCAATCAGCGAGATTGACGGTGAATGTTGAGGATGGTTCTCCCATTTTCTCGAGCTGTTCATCTTACATGCCCGGGGCCACTTCTTTGTTGGTGCACTTTTCAGCAAAATCCGATGTCAACGGGGCAGTGCTCGAAGCGAAGACGGCTTTGCAAGCTGCTCCGTACACGGTGTTCGGAGACATGGAAGCCTCGTTGACCGAGGAGTGGCAGGAATTCACCTTCACTTCTTATTCTCAGGAAGAAATCAATGGTATTCGCCTCGCCAAGTTTGCCTTTCAATCCAATGGTGTCTTTTGGATTGACGATGTGTGGTTTGAAGAGGTGCCGCCAATGCCTGTCGTGTGCAATGGAGATTTTGAATCTGCCTTGGATGCGTGGACGGTATCCGTGTCTGAAGATGCAGAAGCAACTGTCGCTGCGACGCCGGCAACTTCATTTGACGGGGTGGTTTGTGCATACGCGGAAGTGACCTCACCTGGCGCCGCACCGTCCTCAATTCAATTGTCGAGTTGCAGAGCTGGAGCGGTTCAAGATTCAACATACGCCGTGAGTGTTTGGGTGAAAGGGACGGAGCCAGGCCTCGCGTTCAATGTATCCACCGCGTACGCTGATGCGCCATATCAGACCCTTCATGCAGAGTCATTTGTGACGGATACGGAATGGACCGAATACTGCTGGGAATTCACGGCAGATTCTACGGTTTACGATGCCCTTCGTGTTGTCAAAATCCAATTCTTGGAAACAGGCACATACTACATCGACGGTGCAGCATTGCAGCCCTTGGGACATGTTTGTTCCAGTGACACCCAAAGTCTGAATCAAGAGCAAAACATTTCTGATGTGTCGTGTTTTCCCAATCCGGTGCGCCAAAAACTGCATGTCAACATACCTGTGTCGTGGGGAGCGGTTGAGGCCAACTTGTTGTCTGGCTCAGGTCAGCATTTGAAACGTGTGGCCATTCAGGGGCAGACAACAATCGACGTGCAATTTCTTGCGCCCGGGTTTTACTTTTTGGTCTTGAATGGAAAAGAAGGTAAGCGTGTCACGAAGGCCATCCAAGTCACGTCGCTTTGATTGTTTGATGCATTTGGACATGAAACATCTCAGCCTCATCATGCTCATTGCTGGCTCGTGCAATGTGCTTTTTGGTCAGGGCGATGACGTTTTCCCAATTTCTGTCACAAGACAATTCCATCCACCCACTGCAGTGTTGTGGGAGAATCCCAATGACGGAAGCCCCTCTGAACATATCCTGTCGCCTCAGGGCATTTCAGCGCCTGTCAAAGGCAGTCACTTTGGGTACACTCATCCCCACTTTTTGGGTGACGCCTCTGTTGAGGATACGGCGCTTATCGCAAGGAGTCGGGCCCTCGGACCGGCCTACATTAGATTTCCAGGAGGCAATGGAAGCAACAAATATTTCTGGGATGGCAATCTCCCTGTCGCAATTTTGCAGGACGATGTGGTGACTGTTGATGGGTTGATTGACCCTGATGCATTCAACATGGGCATTGATGAGTTGTTCCAAATTTGTGATTCTACAGGTGCAGAACCCGTCCTCGTTGTCAATTTTTCATTTGCGAGATACGGGCCTGGTGATGACCGCGTGGCGAATGCAGCGGGGTATGCAGCGGATTGGGTGCGTCATGTGAATCAGACGTTGGGCAGAAATGTCCGCTACTGGGAAATTGGCAACGAAAACTACGGTCAATGGCAGGCTGGGTATATGGTCGAAGGAGAACAGATTACAGGGACCATGTATGGCGAAATGTTCCAAGTTTTTGCAGATTCAATGAAATCTGCAGATCCATCCATCCAACTTGGGGCAGTCATTTATCCTTTGGACGAGGATTACGACGATTGGACTGCAGGGGTGTTGCCCGAGGTTCAAAATCACGCCGATTTCTTGATTGTGCACGACTACTTCACCTTCAGTCCCAACGAGAACAACATTTCATACTCACAAATGATGGCAAGTGTGTCTGAAGTGTCGGAGGATGCAGCTTCCGTGAGGTCCATGGTCTCGCAATACACCTCGAAGGACCCAGATCATTTTGCGCTTGCATTTACAGAGTTCAACTCCAACACGGGAAACCGTGAGGTGGCGATGGCCAATGCCCTTTTCATCGCACGCGTGCTGCTTTCCCAAATTGAAGAAGGCTTCGATTTGTCGATGATTTGGAATTTGCAGAGCGGCGTTGCGTCAGACGGGGGCAGCCATGGCTTGTTGGCCAAAAACAGCCCGTTCCAACCTGACGCCTCTCCTCGACCTACCTATTTGACGTGTTGGTTGTTGCAGAAGTATTTGGGGGTTTCAATACAACCGATGAACACGGGCACCCCAGGGGTGTATGCAGTTGAAACGATGCACGCCGACGCGGCACGCGGTGGTGTCCTCATCAATACCAGTTCACAAGCGCACAACGTCACATGGGATTCTCCGTCTTCGTCTAGACCTTATGTGCATTGGGATGTCTTGAGTGCGCAGCACGAGACTTCCAAATTGGTGATGTTGAATGGCATCAGTCCGTCTAGTGTGGAGGGAGGTCCTGTGGCTCCGGAACGTATGATGAGTCGAGGAACGTTGGAGCCAGGTGCGGTCATCTTTACCGTCCCTGCTTACTCGATCTTGGCCTTTTCGAGGGCTTCGGCATTGGAAACAGAGACAATCGTTTCTTGTGAGCCATACACACTGAACAACCAACTCTACACGTCTTCCGCACTCGTTTCAACGTACAGTCTCGACGCTCAGACGGGGATTGCAGTTCCATCGCAATATGAGCTTCTCATTGCTGAACCTGGTTATTGCAGCACTGAGGGCTGCATGGATTCAAATTTTCTCGAATTTGACCCTTTTGCAGTGGCGGACAATGGTTCCTGTCAAACCCCAGTTGTCTTGGGCTGTATGTACAACGAAGCGGCCAACTTTAATCCAGCGGCCAACGTTGACGATGGCTCTTGTTCGATGATTGTAGATGAGAATTGTCCCGAAGATTTGGATGGTGATGGCAGCGTGAATACGTCGGATTTGCTCGTGTTGCTGTCCACCTTTTCAGCCATCTGTCAGTGATTCTTGAGACAACGTACATACGGGGTTTGATGTGTCTCGCATTGGGAATGGTGATCGCGGTGTCATCGCATGGGCAACGACCACCGATGCATGGCAACCCTGGTTGGTTTCTGGACGACTGGCAACCAAAAAAAGCGAAGCTGCCGAAGAATGTGAGGCAGGTTGCTGCTCCAGAAACAACTCCGGATGCATTTGCGTCAGTGGATTTTGGGACTCCTCTGACCAAGGTGAGTCAACACATCTTTGGAAACAACCTCGGCATTTGGGTGAATCGATCGAATGTCGACAAGGAAGAATTCATTTTGCCACTCCGTGACATGGGTGTTTCTGTCATTCGGTATCCCGGTGGAAATGCTTCCAACGATTTTTTCTGGAATGCCTCAGAAAGGTCTGAGTGTCCTCCCGGTGTCCCGGATACGATTTGGAAAAACAATGGGAGGCAAACACCGCCAAAGTTGGGTCGCGAGGGCAACTTCAAGTTCAGTCCCGAGCATTTTTACGATTTGCTGTTGACCACTGGAGCAACAGGGTCAGTTTGTGTCAATTACTCCTATGCGCTTTACGGGGAAGAAGAAGAGGAGGCCAAACGAGTTCAGCTTGCTGCGGAGTATGCTGGAGATTGGGTGCGGCATGCCAATGTGGAGCACAAGCTTGGCATTCAGTTTTGGGAGATTGGCAATGAAAATTGGGGTCCATGGCAGGCTGGGTACAGTGTCCCAGGCCGCGGAGACATCAGCCCCAAGAAATACGGGGAGCACTGCAGAGCTTTTATTGAGGAAATGAAAGCTGCTGATTCATCCATCAAAGTGGGTGTGGTTGGATATCAAAAACCAAAGTCCAACAACCCGATTCAAAGTCGGTGGAATGAAGAGGTTCTGCCGGAGGTCGCAGAGGTTGCCGATTACATCATTTTACACGACTACTTCACCGAATTCAAGGCAGTTTTGAGTCCTGAAGAAATGTTTGCCTCTGTGGATACAGCATATTCACACATTGACGTCATCAACAAGGTTTGGGCTGAAACGGTGCAATCGTCTGACCCGCCACTGCCGATTGCATTGACTGAGTTCAACACCCGCAGCCGAGCAACCATTAGCGCTGGGAATGGTGCGACGAACGTGTCACATTCGGCTGGGCTCTTTGTTTCTCACGCTTTGGGGGAATTCATCCGTCAGGGTTACGGTTCAGCCATGATGTGGGACATTTCAAATGGCTATGCAGATGGGGAAGATCATGGGGTTTTTGCATCTCCCAAGGAACATGACGTTCCAGAGTTGACGCCACATCCCTCATTCTATCATTACTACATGTATGACAAATGTTTTGGTGACACCTATTACGATTGTCCTACAGATGATCCACAATTGCGGGTGCATGCCTCAAGTTTTTCCTCAGGTGAAGCTGGACTTGTCATCTTAAATGGAAGCAGAGAGGCGCGCACGTTGGAAGTTGAATTGGTCAACATGGGGGGAGCGAGGAAAGCATACCAATACCTCGTGCACAATGACGACCCCTTGTCGCGCAAAACATACATCAACGGTGAGACAGGACCCCACGCCGCGGGTGGGCCAGAGAGGTATTGGAAGGTTCCTGCGTTGTCCTGGCCACTTGACACGAATAATCTGGTTGTGGATTGTCCACCTTTCAGTGCCAGCTACGTTCTCATAGAGTGACTTCCCGTCTCAAACAAGGCTCAATCTTACTGCTGTGTGGGCGACTTTGCTTAAAATTAAACTTTGATGCACGACTTCATGAGATTCTTTTCATTTTGCCTTTTTTGCTCAGTTTGTTTCGTTTTGTTGTGCTACGATACCACGACAAATCCGCAACAGTCAGATGATCTGGTCCCATCACCTGTCAATGTCTTGTTTGTGGCCATCGACGATTTGAGACCTGAATTGGGTTGTTACGGAAGTTCAACAGCAATCACGCCCAATTTTGATGCGTTCGCGCAAGAAGCTTTTGTTTTTGAGAGGGCTGTTTGCGCTGTCCCTGTATGCGGGGCATCCCGGGCATCTGTGATGACGGGTTTGCGACCCAATGAAGATCGATTTAGAACATTCTCTTCTCGTGCGGATGAGGATGCACCGGAGGCTCCAACGATGGCTGAGTGGTTGAAGGCTCATGGTTACACTGCGGTGTCGAATGGAAAGATTCTCCACAAGAACCTGGATTCAAAAGACGGGTGGAGTGAGAAGCCATGGAGGCCTGACCGGATTTTCCGGGATTATCAAAATCCTGAAAACACGCGCATTTTGGCTTTAGGGGGCCATGGTCCTGCCACGGAGCGTGGAGGTGAATCCGCTGTTTACGCGGATGATTTGATTTTGGAGAAAAGCATTTCAGACCTTGAAAGACTTTCCCTTGGAGAAGATCCATTTTTTTTGGGAGTCGGCTTTTTCAAGCCACATCTTCCATTTTGTGCTCCTGAACGTTTTTGGGACCTGTATGATCCTGACTCAATAGGTTATGCACCGAATCGATATGCGCCGAAACATGCGCCAGAGGAGGCGATGCACTCTTATGGTGAATTAAGAGCATATGATGACATTCCCAGTGAAAGTCATCTAGACGTGCCAGATTCGATGCAATTGATTTTGAGACATGGATATCATGCATGCGTGAGTTACGTGGATGACTTGTTTGGGCAACTTATTCAGAAACTGGAGGAAAGTGGGCTGGCTGACAATACCCTCGTCGTGGTTTGGGGGGACCACGGATGGCAACTCGGAGAGCACAATCTGTGGGCCAAGCATGCCAATTTTCAAACCTCTCTGAAAGTGCCTCTTCTTATTCGTTTGCCAGGTCAGGAAAAAGGGCTGAGGGTTTCGTCAATGGTGGAACTGACGGACTTGTATCCCACGATTTGTGCGCTTTTGGGCATCGAGAGGCCTCCTCATGTTCAAGGGGTGGATTTGGGCATTGCAGTCGATGGGCAAAACAAGGCACAAAAGAGGCCAGGCTTTTCGAAATTTCATGGTGGTGAAACCATCACGACCGAAGCTTTCAGCTACACAGAATTTCGGAACAAAACAAGGACCAGGGTCACGGGCACAATGTTGTTCAATCTTGCCGAAGACCCGAATGAAAATCTAAATATTTCTGATTTCTCAGACGTTGCATCCATCAAAGCGGAGTTGTCGTCAAGGCTAGACTCGTTGAGAAAAGTTGCAGTCGAATAGTGCATGGCTAGCTTCAGTTTTTGTGCGCACAACAGGTGGTCTGGCCTGTGGAGGGTGGATCAGGTGACACCGATTGTTCCGGCCCGGACCTTGAGTCCATTGCCATCGTCACTGTCAGCCATCGGCGGGACTTGATATGAACGAAGAATACAAATTGCAGTTGGTCAAGATTCATGGGACGCGCACTCACTCTGTTTACTTTATTGGTCTGTTGCACGACTGGACTGTCTGCTCAAAATTCGATTGAATCGGACAACGCGTTCATGCGCTACATCAAACGTGTCTTTGAGGCGGAAGAGGATCCGACGGCGCCAAAACTGATCAATTATCCTACCCTTGCCTTTGCGCCTGAGACCAACTGGGAAATTGGTGTTTCAAGTTTGTATGTCTACACCGCAAATCGAGATTTGACGAATCGCTTGAGTGAAACAAAGTCCTTTGCCTTCTATACCCTCGAGAATCAATACGGTCTTTGGTTGGATCACGCCTTGTACACTGACAAGGACAAGTGGTTCTTCTTGGGGAAGGCGAGGTATCAAAATTTCCCATTGCTTTATCACGGGATTGGCAGGGAAAGTCCTGCAGAAGTTCAAAGCATGATTGAGGGGAGATATCTCATCTTCCGTGAACGGATCATGCGAGAAACGAGGCGCTCCTTGTATGTCGGCCTGGAATTGGACTTCCAAAAATTGAGCGGGGTAGGGTACACAAGTTCTACCGAAGATTTTACGCCCCCCGAGTTCGGTGGAGCCGGGTCAACAAATTTGGGATTGGGTCTGGGGGTGATTTACAACAACATCTACAACGCCATGAATCCGAGACAAGGGGTTTACAGCGAGTGGGGATTCTTGGCTTATGATGCTTTTACGGGAAGTGACTTCGACTTCGTGTCTTACATCTCAGACAACCGTTTTTACAAACCGATTCAGGCCAACAAGGTGCTGGCGTTTCAAATCTATGGTCAACTGACCACGGGCACCCCTCCCTTCAACATGTTGGCGCTCATGGGAGGAGAAACTTTGATGCGGGGGTATTACCTCGGAAGGTACCGCGACAAAAATCAGGTGGCGGGTCAGGTCGAATACCGCGTATTGCCATTTTCCTTTTCGAAGCGCTTGGGGGCAAGTTTGTTTATGGCGACTGGGCAAGTTTTTGGTGACGACTTTTCTTTTGATTGGAAGCACTTTTTGCCAGCTGGTGGAGCGGGTCTTCGGTTTTTGATTTTCCCAACGAAGGACATTTACACTCGACTGGACATGGCCTTCACTTCTGAGGGTCAAGGCTTCTATTTCTTCATTGGCGAAGCATTTTGAGACCAAACATTTCTTGTGCCAACACGACAATTGTAGGCGTTGCCTTACAAAAGACTCATGCATTTCCAGTACCTTCCAAAGCATGAGGAATTTGATTGCAATCGCATTTGTGATGTCAACCTGCGTGGCATTCGCTCAAATTGTACCCACAGCCTCTGGGTACAATGAAGACGTTGTGTGGAGTCAGGTGTTTACTCAAGGACCTGCAGGGAAGGTGAACCGTGGCATTGTGGATTCTGCGGGAGACTGTGTGGCAGTTTCTATGCCAGAGGATTTGGCACGTGTAACCAAGGTCAATGGCGAGAATGGAGTTCTCGTCTGGACGGTCACAATCAACAACCGAGTCGGATTTGGGATCTGTGAGATTCCGGGTGACGGGCATGCAGACTACATCGTATCAGGTGGAGCGCAAAACAGTCAGGAGCGCTGGTTGACGAGACTTCATGGTTTGACGGGAGAAGTGATGTGGGACCAAGTTTATTCATACCCGGGTGGTGGAGGACAATACGACGGCCTCCGAACTGTGATGGTGGGTTCAGATGGTTTCCTTTACGCCTCCGGATTTGTCCAAGGCGATGAATCCGACACCATTTTTGTGGTGTATGCGGGAAGTTCGGTTGTGATGAAGGTTGACCCTGTAAATGGAGATGTCGTTTGGTCTTCGGTCAACAATGCTTCGGAGTATGCTCTGGCCACAATTCAAGGCCCTAACGGAGACTTGTATTCTGGGGGTGTCATGTACGACGAAGGACTCTCGCTTACCAGGCGCTCGCTTGACGGAACAGTCCTTTCAACTGCAGTCCTCCCAAATACAGAAAGCGTCATTCCGTATGACTTGGCCACCGGGTCCGATGGGCAGATCTATTATGGAGGTCACAGCCCGAGGCAAGGTGCAGGATTTCCATATGACTACACGTGCATTTCATTGGACGTAGAAGGAACCATTGAGTGGAGATACGACTACGCGAACCCTCGTGGATACAGCCTTAATCACATTCGCAACGAGCTTTACGGGCTGGAGGCAGGAACTGACGGGATCTACATGTTTGGAGGAAGTGGGGATGAGAGTGGTTACAGCGCAACTTTGCCTCCTTTTCCATCTTCTGATGTTTGGGTTGGCTGGGTGTTGCATGTCGACTTTGAGGGTGAAATTGTGGCAAGTGATGTTTTCGATCATGCCGGAGTCAACTCAGCCACCGAGTACGGTGCGTTGATTGAAGGAGGGTACGTGATTTTTAACGACACCGATGCAGGAGGTGACACTGAGGTTGGGATGATCAAGATCTTGAATGGAAGCAACTCGACACCAAACTCTTGCGCTGAGGATTTAGACTTGGACGGGGTTGTTGGCATTTCTGATGTGCTGCTTGTCCTTGGAGAATTTGGATGCGCATCGTCCTGTTTTGGAGACATTGATGGCGATGGTCTCGTCAATGTTGCGGACGTCCTGCAGATGATTGCTGCCTTTGGCAGTGAATGCAGTTGATGGAAGCATGAAACTGACCAAATCGGGGTCGAGGGTGTTCGGCCTCTGTCCTGCGGGGTCCACAAGTAAATTGAGATTTGACCAGAAGCTGCGTCAAGAAAGTGGCCTGACCCTCTCAACAGGCCAGGCGTCCATGTAGCCCTCCTCCCAGTTGTCGTCCAGAAGGTGAGCTGGAACCAAACAGGCGTCCAGTTCTTGTCGGATGTGGATTTCGTCCAAGTCTTGGCCGATGATGACGATTTCAGTTTTCCGATCTCCGAATTGGGGGTCCCACGCTTGTTCGATGTCCATTTGGTTCTCGACGAAAGACGGAAATTGAGTCCTCGAGGAGAAAGGCATGCTGCTCCACCACAACCCCGCGCTGTCTGTGCGAATCGACCCTCCCGCTTGACCCCAAATCAAGGCTTGGTTGGGGCGCGAGGCGATCCAAAACAGCCCCTTGCTTCGGATGATGTTGGATGGAAACTTGGCATGAAAAAAATGCCAGAACCGTTCAGGGTCGAAGGGAAGCTTTGTCCTGTACACGAACGAACCAATCCCATATTCCTCCGTCTCTGGGGTGTGTTCCTCTTTGTTCAGCTCTTCAATCCAGCCCACACTTTCTTCGGCTTCTTCAAAATCAAACAGTCCCGTCTTCAGAATGCGTGTGGGATCGATTTCGCTGAAGTTGGTTTCCAAAATCTGGGCACCGGGATTGAGTTTTTGAAGCGTACCTCGGAGAATGCCGAGGTGCTCTTCCGACACCATGTCGATTTTGTTCAGAACAATGACGTTGGCAAACTCGACCTGGTCTGTGAGCAGGTTGACGATGGTTCTGTCGTCCCCTTCAATGTCTGTGAGGTCTCGGTCCTCCAGCGTTTCTGGGCTTCCAAAGTCGTTGAAGAAGTTGGCGGCATCGACCACCGTCACCATGGTGTCCACGTAACTGAATTCACTGAGGTCAATTCCGTTGTCTTCGTCCACAAAAGAAAAGGTTTGGGCCACGGGAATGGGCTCACTGATGCCTGTGCTTTCAATGAGCAAATAATCAAATCTCTCCTCTTGAGCTAGGCGTTCGACTTCTTCCATGAGGTCCTCGCGAAGTGTGCAACAAATGCATCCATTGCTCATTTCCACAAGCTTTTCCTCGGTGCGTGACAGGACGTTTTCGCTTGCGACCAAGTTTGCGTCGACATTGACTTCACTCATGTCGTTCACGATGACCGCAACCTTGAGGTTCTGCTTGTTGTGAAGAATGTGGTTCAGCAATGTGGTCTTGCCCGCTCCGAGGAAGCCGGAGAGCACCGTGACTGGAAGTTTGTTGTCAACTTTCATGGATGGTGCAAGTTGGATTGCCACATTGGCAAAATGTCATGTTATAGACGTGCAAACCAATCAGGCCCGAGGCCGAGGTGTATTTCAATGCGGGAAGAAAGAGAGCGTGGGCAAAGGCCTCTGACAACACTGAACATGTCAACACCACCCATGCTGCCCAAAGGCTGCGCCAGACCCATCTCTTCGAACTGGTTTGCATCGAGCGGTACACGGCGAACCCGGAAACGGCCAAGAAGACGAAATCGACTGCGCGCCACCAAGTGGGTGCACCGCTGCAGCAAGCACTCGAACAGGCTTGAGCCACAAACAAAAATGGCGTGGCCAAACAGTGAATCATGCACAAGAAACTTGCGGCGGCACCCACTGTGTCTGACTTGAATGTGAATGATGTCATGAAAATCAAATCTGTTGCGAAATTAGGGGTGCAGCACTTTGTTGCAACCCAGTTGCATTAATTTTGAGCCATGGGCGTTGTCAGAAAAACCAAACACCTCGAACAGGTACTTCGTGTGTTTCGCCAATCGAGCGACCCACTCTCTGTCAGGATGTTGCTCGACGCGTTGGCCAATGACGTCAACAAGTCCACGGTCTACCGCATGCTTGACAAACTTGAAGACGACGGTGTGATTCATTCTTTTATGACCACGGATCACATTCGGTTTTATGCGCTGTGCAAGGGCTGTTCAAGTGGTCAACATGTCGACAACCATGCCCATTTTCAGTGCACCTCGTGCAAGCGTGTTTCCTGTTTTTCAGATGAGATTGTCCTGCCAATCCCTGAAAAAGCGCGTATCACAAGCGTCCAAGTCCTGTTGACGGGACAATGTCAGTCTTGCCTGTCGTAAATGAAGGTGCCTTTCGTTTTTGTGGCCCCATTCTGGGAGGGGTGCGCGGACCAAATCGGGGTCAGGGACACAC
>CENJ01330764.1_pt1 | contig 11563 bp, 16 predicted proteins | sample 356161 | NCBI WGS metagenome assembly CENJ01 (sample SAMEA2619531, study PRJEB7988) | marine metagenome | biome: marine biome (ENVO:00000447); feature: surface water layer (ENVO:00002042); material: "saline water (ENVO:00002010), including plankton (ENVO:xxxxxxxx)" | depth 5 m
TCTTCTTCATCTTCATCGATATTTTTATCAGCTTCATCTTCTTCATCGAGATTTTTATCAGCTTCATCATCACTGTCATTACTTAATTCATCTATATCAAAATCTAAATCTTCCATGGAACCTAGGTCTAAATCAGAACCACCTGAAAAAACACTTTTCTTTAATAATGATGTTTCTTCATTTTTTTCTTCATTATTATCATCATCTAACGTATCATCCTTACTATCTTCGTCGCTTTCATCGTCATCATCCATTAAAAAATCAAGATTAAATTCTGGTTTATTTAATTGAAATGCTCCTTTGCTATGCATTTCGTCTTTTGATTCTATATCTTGTATTACATCTGCGGATTTTAACGCAGTCTTAGATTTACACAATTGCAAAATCTTGTAATCATTTACTTTATCTTGTGTAAGTTTAATTAAACTTTTAATATAAATTGGTATGGTATTTAAATATTGTATATGATTTATGTTTGTAACTTCTATATTTATTTGATAACCTGGGCGTAAATTTTGTTCTATATTCATTGTTATTTTAAAACCTGGATTGTTTTTTAATTTTAATACCTTATTTTCATTCTGTGATTGCAATATTTGAGCATTACTTAAAAAATTAACAAACTTATCCTTTGCTTCTTGATTCGTTAACTTATAATTAATTTCTAAGGCATATACTATTTCATCTTTTGGTACTTGCTTATCTATTAATTCAGTTAAAAAGGCTTCAATACCATTCATCTCGTTATAATTTGCTACACGTTTATAACGCATTTGTACTCCATTTAATATATTTTGTTCTATAATATTAAATACACCAGATAAACACCCTACATATTTTAATAATGAAAAACGTTTTTCTATATTTAATATGTAATTATAATGTAAATCTATTAATTCTACTTGATCATTATCAAAGGTATCAAATAATTGAAAAATAAGTTTATTATCATCAAATCTTGATTGAATTTTTTTTATAATAGGATTAATACTACGTATTATGATTTCTTCCAAAAATTCTATATCTAAATATTTTTCAAAGTCTCCAATCACGTGAATATGTCCCTTTTTTGTAATATCTAACTGCAACGTATAATTTTCATCACTAAACGTATTATTTATATATATTGAAACGCAATCGAATTTTCTGAATCCACGCATCAATTTAAAAATAATATTTTTTGATAAATAGGGTATTTTTCTACCATTTTCTGAATATTCATTTGAATATAATTTATATATATTTTCAATTGATTTGCCAGGATTATATACCATAAACGGATATTCCTTCGAAACGTGTAATAATTTAAATACTAAATCTAACGGTAACTTTATGTCTATTTTAGAATGAATTACAAAATGAATTGCATGAATACCTTGTTTTAATATTGGATATTCTTTTACATTTCTATCGATATCATATAACGCGTCAATAGATTTATTATATTTTTGTATAGATTTATCAATTACTGTTTTTTTTTTATGATTATCTAAAAGTTCTTTGGTAAATATATTTTTTTCATATAAAAACGGAAAATATAATTGTATGCTTTCTTCATATGATAATCCATTTATATCTGAATAATCTAAAATATCTTCAGCCAAACAAACAAACAACATATTTTTATTTAAATTACCGTATTGAAATAACAGCGAGTGATTATTTGTACGAATTAATTTATCCATATTAGATAATAAATAATCATTATATTTCACATTCATAAATGGATTAGAAGAGACAAAATCGCTATAATTATTATAATTCATACCTATGGGTATTGTATATTCCAATTCTGTATTGTCTATATTTAATGAAAACAAATCATTATATGTCAATTGTTCTTTATCTAAAGCTTGAGTAATAATAGATAAATCGATATCATAATTTAATAATAATGATCTCATCATATCATTTGAAAGTCCTCCACTTTCCATAGCATGATTGTATATATCAACCGTATTAAACAGTGTATTTACTTTTCCATATAAATATATTTCATCAAAACATAAATTCCATTGAGACATGATTTTAAATTTTATATTTTCAATTGTATCATCACTATATATTGCATCATTTACAAATTCTACTTTGGTTTTATCAATTAAAGACAATTCATTCATTAATTCTTCACCAAACAATTGGTTAAATAATATATTTGTGGAGTCTTTACTATATAGTTCATTTAAATCATCCGCCTTATATTTGGAATGATTTCCTAGAAATATAGTTGCTTTTATTATATTATTTTCATGATTTACTTGAAGTATTTTATAAATAGACATATATAAATAAATGTTATATTATTTATATATTAATGTATCACATTATAGTAGCACAATGTAAAAACCGTGGTATAGGTTATGAAAATAAAATACCTTGGCAAATATACGAAGATATGAAATTATTTTCAAAAAAAACAAAGGGAAATGGAAATAATGCTATTGTGATGGGTAGGAAAACTTGGGAAAGTCTCCCAGTACATCCATTGCCAAAAAGAACAAATATAATATTATCTACTACCTTAAATAATGATAACAAACATTTTATAACATTTAAATCTATAAATGACATAAAACAACACTGTATGTTGAAAAAATATGACGAAGTATGGATAATTGGAGGACAACGTATATATGAATCATTTTTAAATGATGCTAAAACTATTCATATTACAGAAATTGATGAAGAATATAAATGTGACACCTTTTTCCCAAAAATACCGTCTAACTTTAAATTAATAAATAAAGAAACTTTAACCCATAATTCAAGTGTATATATTTATAAAAATAATTTATTTTAAATCATAATAAGGGTTATCTGTTATATCCATACCGCAATATTCTACACTTTGTTTTTTATAATCAATAGGTGAATAAATATTTATTTTTACTGCATTTTCTAATAAAAATTTAAAATTCATCCAAAATTCATCGTTATGACCAGTTGATTTACTGGCTATATGTGATAATTCATGTATTGCTACAAATGTTAATGTATTTTCATCAATTAATTGATTGTTGCTATTTTCTTTTTTATTTAAACAAAATGCTAATTTTTCCCCTTTATTTTCACTATATGCGGTATATTCACTTGTTGGTAATGTTTCACTTACTTTGGAAGGTTTAAATCTTTTTACTAATCGTTTTACATTTTCACGGTCAGGATACTTTTCTCCCATGTATTGCACAAGTTTTTTCATTTTATTTGTAACAGTAGCTAATAAGTTAGTAGCTTCCTTTAATTTTTTACGTTCTCTTACACAATATTTTTCACCATCTACAGAAGATATGGTACATACTAAATTGTGCGCATCTGAGTCTAAATACATTTTTACACAAATAATAATAATAAATACAATTAATATATATCCTACTAAATTTGCTTTCATATATATATTAATTAATAATATAATTATTCAACCCCACCTATCTCTAATGAACGACGCATCGTGTCGCCTTCCATAGTAGAAGTATTCCATGGTCCTGTTTGCAATTGTGGATTAGGTGGTTCAGAACGTAATTGTAAGTTAGGATTTCTTAACGATTGTCCTACAGTATCAATACCTACATGATGTCCTGCTTTTAAAAAGTTCATATTTTTTAAATCATTATCAGCTGGATTTAAACGTGCCCATTCGCTATTTTGATCCGATGGTAATAAATCGTTAGGGTTCATTACTGGTGCATTGTTGCAAGATGGACCAGGATTTCCGCTGGTAGTTAAACCATTTGCCGACATTGGTGCACCTAAACCATTACCCGAATTATCTGCGGCCATAATTTCCGATCTTTGATTTAAAGGAGCAGAATTGTCTTGAACCTCCATATTATCTCTAAATAAACCCTTTGATTGTGAATAACGATGTATCATGAAAAGAATGACAACAACTACAAGAACTAAAAACAAATTGTATGCATTGCAATTTTTTTTAAGACTTTTAAGAAACTTCATTATATAAAATAATGAATAAAATTATTTTATAAATATCAATTAAATTAAAGTTCTTTTGATGATACACTAGAATTGTCCGATTCGTATTCATCTTCTGATTCTAATAAATAATCTTCATCACTTTCGTATAAATCGTCTAATATTTTCTTTGTATTTATTTGTTTGTTTTCAAAAAACGAAATTAAATCTTTTTTTTGAGTATCCTTTATTTTGTCTCTAGCTATTTTATATATTTTATAGTAAACATCGGATTTATCTTTTAAATGAAATTTTTCATCATCAGTTATATTTACATCCACTTCTTCTAAATCAGATAAAACTTCACTATCATTGTCATTAAATTCACCTTCAATATCTGTATCTTCATTTATATTTTTTTCTTCATTTTCTAATTCTGTATTTACATCTTTTTCATCATTATTTTCTCCATCTTCTTGTGCCCCATCTTCATGTAGTGCATCTTCTTGTACCGCATCTTCTTGTACTACATCTTCTTGTACTACATCTTCTTGTACCGCATCTTCTTGTACTACATCTTGTGGTGGTTGAACCTTTAACTCAGTTTGTTGTTCTTCAACTTCATTGCTATTATTAATACTTTTTTCAAAATTATTTTCATCTAAAATTTCATTTTTTAAATCACTAATTTCTTTAACTTCTTCTAAAGTATTTTCTTCTAAATTATTTATAGCATTGGGTTTTTTTATTAACATTTCTGGGGTTGTATCAATACTATTTAATTTCATTATCTGACGAATTATGATTTCAATTTGAAAATTTTTAGTTGAAAATTTGATACCATTAATGTGTATTAAAGGAATAATAGATATTTCATTATTAATATCTTCTATACTAATTGATTCATTATTTTCATTATACACAATACACGAAGGCTTGTTTAGATTTTGAGATGATTTATCTAAACTACATTTTAAAATATACATACTTCCAGATTTATATAATTTCAATGGAGATATGAATGATTCTTCAATATCATTTAAATCTAATTGATTTTCAAACCAATCTTCCGATTTATCTAAAATTAGTTGTTGACAATGTGATTCTAATTTTTCTATCCAATTTATAAAAGGAGCATTTTCCTTTGTTAACAAAATATCAGAATATATTTTTCTTCCAGAATTAACAATACCTTGTTTTGTTTTACAAGAAGGACATTGCACGTATAAAGGATTACCATTATTTAAAATACGTGTAAAGTAAGACCCACCTTGAATACCAGTTGGTGATGTTAAAGATAGTTTACTAAAATCAAAATTATCAATGTCTATATTTGTTAAAATGTTTTCCATATGTGAATTCTTTAGAAAAAGAAAAACATTTATTCACGCATTTATTTAAATATATATATAATTATTATTTATGAAAAATGAAATAATAAATATGTTGCGTAAAAAAGAAAATACAGAAGAAATTAAATCGATATTCTATGCAATTGTAGACATATGTTTTTTAGATATTTATCCTTACTTTTATTTTTTTTGTACGTTATTTATCTTAATATTTTTATTTAATTTAGCTATAATTGTTTATTTAGTGCGTGGAAAATTTTCAATATCAAGAAAAAAATAATATAATATATATATATAAATGGTAAGACGAAATTCTCGCAGAAGATTTACAGGTGGTGGTGGAGATATGGATGGTCCAATGATTGATGGTACTCAAGGTCCTCCTATGGGTGATGGTGCTGATGGAGATCCTATGGGTGGTGGTGCTGATGGAGATCCTATGGGTGGTGGTGCTGATGGAGGTCCTATGGGTGATGATGTACCACAACATGGTCATGATGCACAAGGCAATGTAACACCACCACTTGGTGGTGGAAGAAGACGCAGACGTCGGCAACGTAAAGGTGGAAGTTTTCGTAGTGCGGTTGGTACAGCATTAACCCCGCTCGCTCTTTTCGTAGCTCACAATCGTTTATCAAAAAGACGTAAGAGAACTGGTCGTAAACGCAATCGTAGTAAAAAATATAGATTTACTAATAAACGCCGTAGAAGTGGTAGAAGACGTCGTCGTTAAATAATACATTCAATTATATTTAGAAAAATCATTATATATTTATATAATGAGTTTTGAAGAAAATATTAAGCAGTGGATATTAGTGGATAATGAAATGAAAGAATATTATGAAAAAATAAAATCTTTAAGAGAAAAAAAAAATAACATACAAGAAAATATAATTGTTCATGTGAAACAAAATGATTTAGATGATGCTACCGTTAAAATAAATGACGGTAAATTAAAATTTGTAGAAACCAAAACTAGTAACCCTATTACTTTAAAATATTTACAAAGTTGTTTAGAAGAATGCATAGAATCTGAAAATGATGTACAACATATTATGAATTATATTAAAGATAATCGAGAAACAAAACAACATTCTGAAATTAAACGATTTTATGATTAATTATTAATCTATAGAATTATTATATGAATTCTAAAGATATGATATTTTGTGAAAAAAACGGTAAGGTTTACAGTTGTGGATATAATATTAACTCTTTATTTTTAGAAAATAATATAAAGCCTGTTCACATCTTTGAAGATGAAGATGAAAATAAATATACTATACCTGCTGGATTAACTACTTTTTTTAATATTAAACCTAAAATGAAACAATCATTTATAAAATATGGAATAAGTCAAGATTCATTATACGATAAATTATTAAATTTAATGGATAATGATGAAAAAATATATTATAAAAATCAAAAAACTCAAAAAAGAAAAATGAAATTAAAATGCAGACGAAAAAGTTGTAAAAAAAAAAAAAATTAATATGTACTCCAAGTATCATTATTAAATGGTGCTACTAAAACTCGATTTATTTGTTTTTTCCAATATTGCTCTTTTTTATCTATTTCTGATTGTTCCTTACTATATGGTGGTGTGCTAACAGATTTCATATATGCATGGTCTTGTGGTCGCTGGTCAGGTTTAGGACCAAAACAATTTATACCAAAACGTACATTGGGATTTTTTATATATCCACCATTTACACCTGGTCTTCCACAGTCATTCTCATGACCCTTTATTTTTTGTAACTTGTCCCATGTTTTTTTTTGTGTAGGAAACAATGCCATTTGATTTTCTGACCATCCATAACTACACCAATTGGCACCATTTTCATACGCGTCTTCTAATTCATCATATTTAGCTAATCTTCCACCATAAGCTTTACAAATTGCTTTTCCATCAATATAATTATATTTGTTATTTGGAATATGATATACTTGCTTTTTTAATTTACCCATTACTTTTTCTTCTTTTGCTTTTTTACCTCCTCGATTTTCAAGATCATCTAATAAAGGTAAATTTAATTCACTTTTTTGTTCTTTCTTAACATGTACATCAACATTTGCTATTTTATCTTTAAAACCTGGTTTAAATATAGCTTTTAAAGGAGGAGGTGGTTTTTTTAAAAACCATAAATTAGCCAATACAATAGCTGTAAATATAGTCCATAATACTATTTCTAATATACGTGGACTTGAATCGCTTTTTCCTAAATAAATTAATACTACAACATATACAATAATTATTACTAAAATTAGTATACCAAACTTACCATTTTTACTAAAAAAATCGCTAACCATTTTATTCATATTACTTTCTGGTAGCTTTGTTTTTGAATTATAACTTACTTGTATATTTTCCATTTATATATTAACTATTTTTTTTTCCTATAGAAAAAGCAATATGCATTAGATGTAACTATATTTTTAGTAGTTATTTCTTTTACATGCGTATCATTAAATTCATACCATTTACCATTTGTATTTAATACATATGCCCAATAATGTCCGCCCATAGATCCACCACCATGATTACATACGCCATATAATTCATATACGCTAGAATTGTCTTTTACAATACAATATTTTTCTAAATCAATCGTCAAATCTGTAGTTACTAATGTTTGTATTTTTTTATATGGATTTACCCATCTTTTTAAATCTATAATAATAATTTCAGGAGAATATAATATATATGTTTTTTTAAATACTGGAATTTTTTTATTCGTTTTTTCATGTAACCATGCATTATCTCCTTCTAATTTTTCTTCCATAAAATAATTGTCTAAACATTCATATAATGTATGTGTAGTTTGTTTAAAAAAGGACAAGCTATATAATAAACAATGTTCCGCTTTTATGCTTAAAGACTTGTGTTTTAAAGAAGTAATGTCAGTTATTAAAATACTGTGAAATAATTTATGAACAGGGGAAAATTCTTGTTTATAAGTACGTTTTGTTAATTCAAGACCCTTATTCATATATTTGTTTTCAGTTTTATTATATTTAATAGAATGTTTATATTTTAATGCATTATGAAAACAATCAATACAAAATATAAAAAATTCCGCACTATCATTTTGATCAAAACTTGTAAATAAATCGTTATTTTTTGATTTAGCAACATGTTGTATTGTTTTAATAAATCTACCAGGTGATATAGTTACATCTTTTGACCACATTAAATTTCTTAAATTATTCCATTCAACCAGTAAATGAGAATCTACAATATTATTTACTTTTTCTACATTATTTAAAACATTATTTAAACAATGAGTGTGTGATAAAATTTGCATACAACTATTAATATAACATGTATTTCCTAAATTACTTAATCCGGTTAATCCATTTCCAGGCATTACATATAGATTAAAGTTTATATTTATATTTTATTTTTCTATATTATACAATGGATTATAGGTCATCGAGATATATGTATGAAAATCAACAAAATATATATTCATTAATAAGATTAATGATTCTACAGGAACAAAATTTAAGATATATGATGGGTAATATTCGCTCTGAAAGAACAGCTGAAAGAACTTCTTTAAATGATCAATTGTCTTTCTTATTTCCTTCTAATCCAATTTCGATGCCACCTATTAATACAAGTATTCCAATGAATACACCAAGTACGAGTATTAACAATGGTCCTTTAACATCTGATGAAATTTTAGAAACAACTACTAATTTAGTATATGAAGACATTGAAGAACCTATAAATACGGAATGCCCGATTACAAGGGAATCGTTTGAAGATACTGATTTAGTTACACGCATTAATCATTGTGGTCATATATTTAAAAGAGCTAATTTAAGACTATGGTTATCTATTCATTCAAACTGTCCAATGTGCAGACATAATTTAAGAAATGATTTAAATACAAATACAAATATAAATAATTCATCCACAAGAACAACAAGTAGATATAATGCAGGTATTGTAAGCCCAACTTACGAACGTTTATGGGGAGATTTAAGAAGTACTTTAGATAATATTAATAATGCTTCTAATTAATCTTTCACATAAAGTATACTAATTTTACAATATAAACAAATATATCTAAGTTATTATATTAAATGATACATCAAGTATTTAGAAAATTAACACCTGAATTTATTAAAAAAAGTGGTTATGAGTTTAATGTTTTATGGGCAAATAATAAATATGTATTTATAGAGCTAAATAAAAAAAAGGATTTATGGAAAGATGTTCCAGATTATGATAAAAGTGTAAATCCTCACTTGTATGATAAAAATAAAAAAGATATCAATGATGATATATAAAAAATATTTATTTTCTATTTTATTACTGAATAATATATGAAGTAATGTACTTTTTTAAATCTAAAGGTAAACAACTAGGCATAAAATTGATAGTAAGAATATAATTATCTATATATTTTTCATGAGCTTTTAATAATAATTTTTTTAGGTTTTCGCCTCTATTATATTTTTTTTCAGTTAACTCAAAATATAATTCTTTACATTTTCTATCAGATGCAAAATAAAATTGTGGCATGTATTTCAAAATATGTTCATGGTTATTGAGTATACAATTAAATAATTTATAAACGTGCTCATATTTACGATCCCAATTAGGTGATAAAGATATACGTATGAATAATATTTCTATCTCCTTTGTTATTTCAATATGATGATTGTTCATATGATTCTTATGTGTTTTAACATAAACATGTTTTTATTTCAATTAAATTGAAATAAAAATATTATATATTTTTTTTGTAAAAATGACGTACACCGCTATCCGGAGATTGACGCCTGAACTTATTAAATATAGCAATTTCCATTTTAATGTTTTATGGAGTGGAGAAAAATATATGTTGATTGAATTAACTAAAAAACCTAAAAAAAATATTTGGAATTCTATTTCAAATTCAAATAATGAAATTGAACAAAATATTTCATTTCAAAGAACTCAAGAACAATTAGCTTTGTTAGATAGATATAGATAATTATAATATTTTATAATAATATAATGATAAAAATGTTGCTTTATTTTTTTTTATTATACACGACTTATTCATATGATATTGCTATAGTAGGTGCTTCGGGAAGACTAGGACGAGAATTAGTATATCAATCTACAAAAAACATGAATAAAAAAGTAATTGGATATACTTCAAAACCACATTATATTTATGAACCATATAGAGGAAAAGGTTATAATGAAAAAAATAAAGGTATAGAATACAAAAGTTCGAATTTAGATTTATATAATTATTGGAGACCAATTAATCAAGATTATGAACATTTAATTTTTTGTACAAGCGCTATGCCATTTGAAGATGACTATTCTGATAAATTAGTTAATAAATTTTTAAATCAAATATCAAAAAAATGTAAAACTATTTCTTTTGTAAGTGCAAATGGTGTTAGTGATACTTTAGAAAATAGTAATATAGGAATTAAAGTAATGAATAATTGGTATTTAAAAGACGTATATAGAGCTAAAAATGAAATAGAAACATCTTTAAATAATTATGATGGTCCTATAAAAATATATATATATAGACCTGAAGCATTATCACATGGAGATACCTTTTTAAATTCTACAACGAGACAAAATATGGCTGAAAAAATACTAAATAATATAGTTAAAGATAAAACAGATTATAATTAAAAAATGTTATTTTTTTCAGGCAATCATTACAAAAATGCATTAAGTGTTGCAAATAATTACATTTTAAATAAAAGGTTGCCTATTATAAATTATGCTGTAGAAAGTAATAATGACGTTACGCGTGTATTAAATGAATACGAAATGTTAATTGAAAATATAAATAATAATAAAAATCTTTCAATTGCGCTTAAAATGTCATCATTTGATTTTAATATAAATTATGTATCTTATATTATAGATTTGGCTAAAAAATATAATATTAAAGTATATATTGACGCTGAACAAAGCGTACATAATAAAAAATATCAATCCATGTCAAAAGAATTAATGTGCAAATATAATAAAAATAATTATACTTTATTTAAAACATATCAAATGTATAGAAAAGATGCACTTATGGATTTACACGATGATTTAATAATTTGTCAAAAAAATAATATATTTTTTGGAGCTAAAATAGTAAGAGGTGCATATTGGAATAGTGAAAAAAATAATGGACAACTCTTTTTAAAAAAAACAGATACAAATAAAAGTTATAATCAAGCCATTTTAGATATTTATAATTATGATTTACACCTTTGAACATTTAAAACGCCGAATTTTATCTTTGTATTATATATAAATGAAATCAAGTTTATATAAAAGA
>CENJ01031231.1_pt1 | contig 11558 bp, 3 predicted proteins | sample 356161 | NCBI WGS metagenome assembly CENJ01 (sample SAMEA2619531, study PRJEB7988) | marine metagenome | biome: marine biome (ENVO:00000447); feature: surface water layer (ENVO:00002042); material: "saline water (ENVO:00002010), including plankton (ENVO:xxxxxxxx)" | depth 5 m
TTTTTTTTTTAATGTGTTTAAATATAATTCTACTAATTTAATGGTTCAATTCAACACTGAAATGAATTGGTTTATGGTTAGAAAGAGTCCTCAGTTTATTTACTGAGGGCTTTTTTGCTTTGAAAATGAAAATGAAAAAACTATTTATTTTAGTTATCCTTTCAAACTTTTTGTTCTCGCAAAAAGATTCCCTTCAGGTAGTAAAGTTAGATGAAATTGAAATTAAGTCAATTAAAACAAGTTCTATTTTAGAATCAGTACCATTATCCATAACTAAGATAAATATACCTCGGCTTTGGTCTAAACAACAATTATCGCTTCAAGAATATATAAACTCTGTTCCAGGAATAGTTAGCTTCAATGCTAACAATTTTGCCCAAGACTTAAGAATATCCGTTAGAGGTTTTGGAGCAAGATCGGCTTTTGGTATAAGAGGAATTAAAATTATTGTTGATGGTATACCAGAGACTACACCTGACGGACAAGGTCAACTAGATAATCTTCCTCTTCAATTAATTGAAAGTATAGAAGTTATTAGAGGATCCAGTTCTCTTAGATACGGAAATGCTGCTGGAGGTGTAATCTTTTTAGAGACTCAAAATAATGTAGAAAATAATTTTCATGAATTAGGATTAAGAGGAGCCCAAAATAATTATAAACAAACCTACTATACTTCAGGTTTAAAATTTGAAAAGTCTCAGTGGCTACTACATTTAAATCATCAAGATGGAGATGGATTTAGAGAGAATAGTAGATTTGAGTCAACCCAGTTTAATCTTAGAGGAAACTATTTTTTATCAAAAAAAACAAAATTGGGATTTCAATTCAATTCAACAAATAGTCCCTTAGCTGAGGACCCTGGTGGACAAAATTTTGACAGTTTTAAAAACTCTCCTTCGAAAGCTCGAGATAGAAATGTATTATTTAAATCTGGTGAGAAAATCAACCATATTAAAAGTGCTATGGATATAAATTATGAAAGTGGAAATATTTTATTTAAAAGTTATAGCTTCATTTCAAATAGAACGTTTAATGCAAAACTGCCTTTCAATTTTGGGGGTATTGTAAATCTAAATAGAAATTATTATGGCCATGGATCATATTTCACAAAAAAAAGTAAAGGAAATAAAATGCTTTTTAAAACACAAATCGGATACGACATCGCAAGCCAATCAGACAAAAGAAAAAGATATAAGAATAATGAAGGTAACAAAGGGGATAAAACTCTAGAACAGATTGAAAGCTTTCAAAGCTTCGGAATCTATTTTATAGAAAATATATCTTTTGGTAAATTCAAATTAAATGGTGGAGTTCGCTGGGACAACAACTATTTAAAAGTAGATGATAAGTTTATTTCAAATGGAGACGATTCAGGGAATATAAAACTTTCTGCATGGAGCAACGAAATTGGTTTTTCTTATAAAATTCTAGAGAGGTCGTATTTGTTTTTTAATTCATCAAAAAGTTATGAAACACCAACGCTTAGTGAATTATCGGCAAATCCTATTGGAAAAGGAGGTTTTAATGATTTATTAAATGTACAAAAAGCTAAAAATTTTGATTTTGGTTTAAAGTTCAAATCTGAATCAACTAATTTTTCTATTGTAGGGTTTGTGGTAAATACAGAAAATGATTTGGTTCCCTTTGAATTAGAGGATTTTCCAGGAAGAACATTTTATCAAAATGCTGGTAAAACCTTACGTAAAGGAATTGAAATTGATTTTAATCATCGCTTAAACAAAAATTTTTTAGCAAGAATTATTTATAACTACACTAATTTTAGGTATGGTGAATATATATCGGGTGATTTAAATTTAAAAGGAAACTATTTGCCTGGTATTCCAACAAGATTTGGCAACTTCGAACTAAAATACAAGAATTCAAAAAAATTAAATATTGTTTATTCACGTAATTATAGAGGGAATTTATATGCTAACGATAATAATACTGAAAAAATTAGTTCATTTTGGAGAGATGACTTCAACTTTTCAATTCCTATAAAAATCGGAAAAAATAATTTTGATTTCTTTTTTGGATGTAATAACATATTTAACAAATTATACCCAGATAATATACGAATCAATGCATTTGGTGGCAGGTATTATGAGGCTGCGCCTGGTAGAATATTTTTTACAGGAATTAAAGTTTTAATTTAAAATCTGTTCTTCTATTTTTTTGGTGTTCTATTTCACTTGTTTTGAAGCAAGAGTTTTTACTTAAACTATTTTTTTCTCCATAACCTTTTCCAGAAACTCTTTCAGGATTTTTAATTCTACTTTTAATGTAATTAACTACACTTTTATTTCTTCGATTAGATAATCCTAAGTTGTAAGAATCAGAACCTCTACAATCGGTATAAGAACTTAACTCAAGTGAAACTTGAGGGTATTTGTTTAGAAGTTTGATTAATTTATCGAGTCTTTCTTTATATTTTGAAAGAATGTCGCTTTTATCAAAATCAAAAAATATAGATTCGAATTGTTCCAATTCTACTTCATTAACCTGCTTTTTAATTCTTCTCAAATGAACTGTTATGGGGTCTGAATTCTTTAATTCAGACTTTAACACATAACTAAATGAATCTTTGGATATAGAATCACTTTCACTTTTGTATAAAAATGTACCGTTTTCATTAAAAACAATGTTACCGCTTTTTGGGGGAGATTTTAATATGACTGTCTTTTTATAAAGCTTTTGCAACGGATCAACAGAATGAATTAATTCTAAATCATTAAAAATTACACTGTTTTTTGCAACAATTAAAGTGTCTGAAAATTTGTATTCATAAAAATCTTCAACACCTGCTAATCTTGGATAAAACTTAAATGCATAGATATCATCCTCTCCCATTCCGTCTTGTCTATCTGATGATAAAAATCCAATTTTTAATTTTTGATTTATTCCAAATGAAAAATCGTCACTTCTAGAATTCACATTTTCTTTTAAAGCTTCTGTTGACCAACGGTTAGAGACCAATTTGGCAGCAATATAAATATCAAACTTCCCTCCCTTGTCAGCTTTATCTGAGGAATAGAATATAATTGAATCATTATATGAATATGGAAAAGATTCATTATACTCAGAATTTATATCTGGCCCTAGATTTGTTGGTTCAGTAAATTTATCACCTAATAAATCAACATAATAAATATCCATTCCTCCATAACCACCTGGTCTATTACTTGAAAAATAAAGACGGTTAGATTTTGAATTAATACTTGGATGAAGATTAGAGTATTTATTTGTCTCTTTAAGAATTAGTTTTATGCTATTTTTTTTATCTAGAACAGTACTATAAATATTTAATTGAATACTATCATTAGAATCTAATCGCGACTCACTCCTTGTAAAATAGAGGGTTTTATTTAACTGGTCATAACTTCCATATCCCTCTTGAAATTGAGAATTTAAATTTTTTAGTTTGTTTTTTGTACGTTCAATAAGAAAAGTTTCTGAGTTAAAGTTTCCTTCATAAAAATTATATATTGGAAATCTTGATTTAACTTTTTTAGATCTTGTTTTAATCTCTTTAGAATTTGATTGTTCACTTAAAAAAAACACCTTACTATCGATTTTATTATCTATAAAAATTAGACCGTGGTCTCCTTTTTTACTATTGCCTTGAGCATTTTCAATAATATATTCATCGGGTAAAATGTTGCTTACATTATCTGATCTGTTTACCTTTTCTAATGGTAGTTTAATCGCTTTTTCTATATATTCCATTGCTAAATTGCTACCTGCTGGTAAAAGATTTGCATAATTATAATAATCTAATACAGTAGCTTTGTTTGATTTTGTAATTTTTTCATAAATACTTTTTGCTTTTTCAATATTATTTGTCCGAGTATAAGATTTAGCTAGGTTCCTAAAACGATCAATTGAGAGATTACCCTCATTTAATTTATATTTTGAAATAGATTTCTCATACTTAGAATTCAAAAAGTAGTAATCTCCCCAGATGTAGTTTAAACTATCTATTTGTATATCTTTGAGTTGAGAAAAAACAAAAAAATTGTAAAAATTGAAAACTAAAAAAACAACTAACTTTCTTTTCATGTTTAAAAAAATCTAGGTGAAAACAAAAACGCCTCCCCTTTTGAAAAAATATCTAACCTTAAAAAAATTTCATGGGTTGGCATACTAATACCGTTACTAATTTCATTTGAAGGAATACCATAGGAATAACCTAATGATAGATTCTCAAAAATTTGAAAACCAACAAGCGCACTCATTCCAGTGCCTTCAAAATTTGTAAATCCATAGTCGTTAAAACTACTTCTAATTTGTCCACCAATCCAAATATTTTCCTTTATAATTCCTAAAATTGAAAAGTCATAACCTCCGATGCTTCTGGTTTGTTTCAGTAAAAAACTTGGTTTTAACATAAGAACTTCAGATATTTTAACCAATCCACCCGTTATAAAGTAATAGTGTGGCTCTAAATTGTATTCTTCATCCGACAATAATCTTGGAATTGCAAACCCACTGTAGAAAGATTGTGTAAAATAATAAATTCCAAAACCTATATTTGGTAGAATTTTTCTGTCATTGTCTAAAACAAATGCATTGTCACCTGGGGTCAAAGTTTGAATCAAATTCGGATTCAATGAGTAATTATGAATTCCTCCCTTTAATCCAAGTGAAAGACGGTTTCCTTTTTCATTTAATTTCAAATGATATGCAAGGTCAATATCAAAAGAGGTACTGTTTGTTGGTCCTATTTTGTCATTAAGAATACTTACTCCATATCCTAAATTCTTTGAATTTAATGATTTCCCAAATGTTATAGTTTGTGTTTCGGGCGCACCTTCTAAACCAACCCATTGAGAACGAATTATAGAAGTTAAGTTAGTTATTCCTCTTGAGCCTGTGTATGCTGGATTTATTGCTTGGTGGTTAAACATATAGTAACTAAAATTTGACTCCTGCTGAGATCTACAAATTGTGGATAACATTATCAAAATAAAGTATAAAATTGAATTTTTCATCTAGTTATTTCTCCTCTTAATATAAATAAATCCCCTCGTAGATTCTGTTTTATCTCCCCATATTATAGAATAAAAGTAAGTGCCTTCCGGTAACATATTGTCTTTAGAGATAAAAGAATCTGTTTGAGATGTTCCGGCCCAGTCATTTTTATAATTATTTGTCTCATACACTTTGATTCCCCACCTGTTGAAAATAATCAATTTATATCCAACTGCATTTTCGATACCAGGTATTTCCCACGTATCATTTATACCGTCACCATCCGGAGAAAATGCATTAGGAATGAAAAGATCCACTTTCCCAAATGTTACAACCTCTGATATCAAATCAGGTAAACATCCGTTAAATAAATTCTCTACCACTAATCTAAAATCCTTTCCAGATGGTATTACACTCAAATTATTTATCCGTAAAATATTGGAATCCCAACCCGAATATTTTGGGTCATTTGAGATACTTCTCCATGATGGATTTTCACTAGTGCCCATATTTTCTTGCCATTTAAACCCTGAATATCCACTTATATTAAGTTGTGACTCAATTTCTAAAACATTATCGTTTATTCTCCTGGAAGTTGGTTGAACAGTAAAAAATAATTCTTCTCCATATTGTTTGAAATCAGGAATACCGTCTCCAGACCTGTCTATGGGTTGAGTATATCCACCCTGGTTTAATACTCTACCTACGTTATCAAATACCACAGGTCCTGTCCCTAAAACTCCATCGTTATCTTCATCACTAAAACCAGCCTCAACCGCATCATAACAACCGTCGTTATCAGAATCCGTATCAACTGAGTTTGGAAGACCGTCTCCATCAATATCTTCATCTCCCTCCAAAAAATCTAAAATACCATCGTTGTCATCGTCAATATCATCTTTGTCGTCTACTCCGTCTAAGTCGCAGTCAACCAAAACAGTTATTGGGAGTGTAATGCTTGTTGGTATAAAACTACATGCGTTATAATTGGAGGAATTATCAATTGTTTCGGTTATATTTAAAACTCCATCCCCATCAATATCATCATCACAAGCGTCACCGATGCCATCCCCGTCAAAGTCCTTTTGATCTGGATTTGATATATCTGGACAATTATCAAAATCATCGCCTGCTCCGTCTGAGTCACTATCTTTTTCATTGTCAAGGGTCACCAATTCAACTGACACCGACTTCATATTTAAGTAATTTATATCTTCAGTATCTGAGTGAATCTTTAAGATTAAGTTCGATTGAATATCTCCATCTAAAAAAGGGTCATCAACGCCAAAAAGAGTTATTTTTTGAGAAATCTCCCAATTAAACTCATCAAACTCTATTTCTAGTTTATTAATTGATACTTCAGTTACATCTGTTAATTCAAAAACTATTTTCACTTTACCTGTAGGTTTATTTCCTAGAGAAATTGATATAATAGATGAATTCTTGTCTTCCGATAGAATCTCAGGTTCAGAAATATTTAAAAATGGAAAATCATTATCCTTGTTCACCAAATTAATATCAGCAACATCATCTGCATTTAAAACCCCGTAAAAAAGATCAAGGGATGTGGGATCACCGGTAATAAACTCAAATGTTTGATTTCCATCAATTATAGGATCATCAATTCCTGTAAGATTTATTTGGTTTAAAGCAAAATCGTCCCAATTTTCTTTTTCTATTCTAACTTTATTATCTCCTAAATTAACCTCATCAGAGTTACTTCCAATTGACAAAGGAATATCAACCCAACTAAGGGGCTCTGATGTTAACTTAAAACCTATAATTACGGATTCTAAGTCCTCAGAAGTTGTATAGGCATCGTTCATTACTTTGACAATTACAGCTGGTGAGTCGTTATCTTGGTTTGTAAAAGTAATTGGATCAAACGCATTAGGGTCGATAGTACCGTAATTGGGATCTAAAGAAAATAGATTAGTTACGGTAATATCAAAATGCTGTGGACCATCAGTAACAGGAGGAAAATCGTCAATACCAGTGACAAAGACTAACTGAGGCTCACCCCAACTGGTAGAATCAAAAGTAATTTCTGGTATTACTGTACCCTCATTTAAGTTTGAAGAAGAAAAGCTGATTGTAACAGGGAAATCTGGTTTTGAAGTTAATAGTACCTCAAAAAAACCTTGATCTCCGTCCTCACTGGTTAATAAGTCAATTTCTGTTATTAATATGTTAGACTCATCGTCATCTATAGTTACAACATTAATTGATTGATCATCAAGGCCTACAAAATTAGGATCAGAAGACCCATCAACTGATACTAAAATAGTACTTGTCTTGTCTCCATCTATAATATCATCATTTACACTGTTTAAATAGACATTTTGAGGTACATTCCACTCTGCTGGGTTAAATACTATAGTTTGATAAGGAGCATCTACTTCTGCCTCAGTTGAATCATTTGTTGAAATATTTAAAAGAACTTGACTATTAGGTCTTGAATCTAGTACAAGGAAGAAATTAGCCTGATTTCCAGCCTCCTCTAAATCGTTTGAAATAGGACCAACTAAAAATCCTGGATTATCGTTATCAATATTAACAAAATCTACATCCGCAACATCATTTGCATCTAGATTATCATATGCAGGATCTGTAGACTGAGGATCACCAGTTAGTAGTTTTAAAGCAACATCACCATCTATTATACTATCATCAAGTCCGGTTATTATAACCTTATTTAAAGTTGGTTTATTCCAGTTAGCATTCAATATGGTTATAGAATTGGTACTAAAACTTACCTCGCCCAAGCCTCCAGATATAGACAAAGGAATGGTAACATCAGCTGAAAGAAGAGGTAGGGTTGTTAAATTAAATTCTACAATAAGCGTATCTCCATCTTCGCTGGTAGAACTATCAAAACCTACTACATTTAATTCTATTCCTACTCCATCTAAATCTTGGTTTATCATTGGTATTTCGTCAATTGTTGCAGGGTCTATTGCGCTATAGTTAGCATCTGTAGAACTAACGACTCCTGTAATAATTTGATAATTTATGGCACCGTCTTGAATCGGTACTGGATCAGGAAGACCAGTAACTGTTATAATTTGTGGAATATTCCAATTTAAAGGAGAGAATGTAACTGTTCCTTGGACAGAACCCTCTGTTAGATCTGAGGAGGTCAAAACTAAGTCTACAAAATCACTTGGTTTTGAATTCATTACTATCGAAAAAGAACCTACATCACCACTTTCATCTGTTAAATTGTCAATCGCAACTATAGTAAAACCCGGCTGATCTATATCTATTATCTCCGTTGGAATTGAAACATTCAAAAGATTGCTGTAACAATTTAATGTCTTGGTTGCGTTAACTGACAACCCTAAATTGAAGTTTTGATTGCCATCTACAATAAAATCAAGTTGGGGATCGATTGTGATAGTTTGGGTAACGTTCCAATTTAATGGTGTGAAAGTCAAAGTACTTGTACTTACTGCAATTTCAGTATTATCAATATTTACAAAATCCAGATAAACCTTTGAAGAGGGAGTTCCAGTTAAACTTACCTCTAAAGATGCATTGTCAGCATCCTCCCTTTTAGAAAGTGATGTCGGAGAGATAACAATAGATGGAGTATAAACGCTTATTATAGCCTCATTAGAAATGGTCTCACATTGGGTATTTAGTTTTCTTGTTTTAACTCGATATTTCTTCCCATTTAGTGAGGTTTTTAAAGGTTGAACTGTTAATGTATCAGAATTCACTCCTGTGTAATTTGCTTCTGATGGATCATAGCCACACTGCTTAAAAGTATATTTTACTTGTAAATCAGCGTTAATACTTCCAGTACCATCGCCATTTTGATTACCAAAAATTAAATTAAATCCATTTTTACAATCGTATTGAAAACCAGGATTTAACACAAATCCTGGTACGGTTTGGTCCATATATGGGAGCGCATCCTCTCTTTCTCCACTTCTTGTGTCTAACATTAACTTTATAGTTCCTGATGAAATCTCTAAAGAGGGGTTTCCCTCACCTGCCCATGATTCCCAATATCCGTTCATATTAATATCAAAAATTCCATTTTTAGGGTCAACGGAGGAAGCATCATAATTAAAAGCAACCACATTTGGGTTAGCTGGGAGTCTATTATCATAGTGAATTTGAGAAAAGTCAATAATTGTTACCCCGTCAACTATAAATATAAGACCATCATCAATGTATTTACCACTAGCTGGATTCAAACTCATAAGCAATTCACACTTTTCAATCTCTTCGCCAACTGCTAAATCAATCCCTACATCAATATCCCAGCTGATTGTACCAGTTCCAGAATTACCACTTATATTCATAATTGGGGATAAAATTGTGTTAGTTGATAATGCATTGCTGGAACTTGTAAAATCACCACTAATTGTTACAGTTGAAAGTATGCTGTCAGGTGTACATCCAATATTGTCCCAAGATGTACCATTAAATATTTGCCATTGGTAAATAGAATTAAGTGGATCTGATGTAACTACAGAAAAAGAACTGGTGTCACTTACGCATATAGTTTTGCTTATTGGATGACTAGTTATTGAAACAAGTGTTGTTGCCTCCTGGAAGTCAAAAATAGAGTTGGAATCTGCATCTAAGGGTATCAAATAGCCACCTTGCCCAATAACTCTTCCCATAGAATCTACCGTAATTGGGTTTGATCCTAACTTTCCATTATTATCTGGATCATTAAATCCAGCCTCAAAAGTGTCATAGCAACTATCATCGTCACTATCTAAATCCTTATAATCATAAAACGAATCACCATCTGTATCTATTGGAAGATCTTTTAAAGAAATTTTAAATCCAAAAGTGGAAGTGGACAAAATACTTTCATTTAAATGAGCAATATTTACTTCTCTAACTTCTCTAGCATTAAAGGAGAAATCGGTAGCTCCTAAAGGAGAGGGATTATATTTGAATAAAAATTCATTCGCTGTAAAAGAGGTAACACCAGTTTCAAAAATTCCATCAAAATTTGTATCAACAAGAAGTCTATTATCGAGATCTAATAGTGTAAGAGTTTTAGTATTTGGACCTACTGATATTCTAAATGATTCATCAGAAACAATTGTATGAGTATTATTATCACTATTTGTAAGAATAAAGTTGAACTCATCAGAAAAAGTTAATTGATAATCAATATTTTCTAAACCTCCTGGCCCTGCCGTTGATGTTACATTGCCTGAATTGTCACCTACTAAATTATTAGTATTTGAAGAACTTAGTGATAAATTAGTTGAAATTGATGCAGTTGTTGAGGAACCTGTTGACAAATTCATTACAGGATTTTCTAAATCTAATAAATCGAAAGAAACAACACCTAAAGACTCCGAGCTATTAAATATTCCATCATTGTCTACATCCAAATCAATATTGTCAGCAACTCCATCTGAGTCAAAATCTGTAGGACAAACTGATACAGTTACCTCCTTAGATTCAAACTGCTGAATTGGATCTGTTCCGCATTGCTTTTGAGCAATGACTTTGTATTTCCCAGGTAAGGAGGGAGAATATGGACTAGTTGTAACACCTGTATTAGAATAACCTCCTCCGGTTTTATCATCATACCACCAAGAGAAACTATCATAAGAACCAATTCCATCAACAACTAAGTTTACATTTGGTAGACAAAAATCTTCTGTTAAACTTATTTTATCGAGATTAATTTCTGGATTTTTTGTAAAACCTGAGTAAAATGCACCAGATGCACCAGAAATATTTTTGTTCACATAAGAGACATAAAGTTCATCTTCAGATCTAACGCTGACATTACCCTCTAAACTCCCAACGTTATAAATAGTGTAATCTGCATTCCCATTGGCATTGTTTGAGATCACATCGGGGAGTGAATTAACGTTTACATTTGTATTATTATCATCTGAGACAAGTACTGTTGCTCCAGATTTTGTTATTATAAATAGTTCACTATCAGCCATATTAACAGTACCTATTTTATCTATGTCAGGAATATTATTTACCTCTTTCGTAGCAAGACAAGATAACGGAGGGACAAAAAACATTCCTTGATTTTTTTCTGCTGTTGAACCTCCAATGCTTTGAAAAGCGTATACATTTTCGGAAGTACTAGCATAAATAGTTGGAACTGAAACAGCATCATAATAATTACCTTCAATAATTGTAAATTCATTTTTATTAATTGTAGTATATGGGACTAAACTTCCATTTAGATAAACCTCAGTATTGTCGGCTGTTGCGACAAGTAAAACATTTTCCCATGCATCTCCCCCCTTACCTCGTGTGAAAATATATTTTTTTCCAACTTTTTCTTCAGGAACAATTTGATCAAATCCGAAATCTCTTTCTGCACCGCTTCCAAAAGTACTATTTGCAGCCCCAGAGTTGACTACAATATCTTTATTTGACACAATCGATGTCCCAATTAATGTACTAGATGTTACACCTGATTGATCAATAGAAGCAGCTAAAATGTAGGACTCTCCCCTATTTAAATTTATAGTTAGCGATGAAATGGAAGATGTTACAGTTCCTGCATAGGTAACAGAAGAATCTAAGTTCTCAAAGGTTACATTTGTGTTGTCAATAGTTGCCATTACAGATATAAA
>CENJ01020594.1_pt1 | contig 11553 bp, 12 predicted proteins | sample 356161 | NCBI WGS metagenome assembly CENJ01 (sample SAMEA2619531, study PRJEB7988) | marine metagenome | biome: marine biome (ENVO:00000447); feature: surface water layer (ENVO:00002042); material: "saline water (ENVO:00002010), including plankton (ENVO:xxxxxxxx)" | depth 5 m
TTTTTTTTGTCCTTGCGCGTGCCGACAGCAAGCCAGACCGAGCGAATCAATGGTTCGTGGGATGCCATCGTCGTTGGCTCAGGCGCCTGCGGTGGGGTGGCTGCCCTGACCTTGGCTGAAGGGGGTGCTCGGGTTCTGTTGATCGATGCAGGGCCGGATCTGACGCCACAGACGGCACTGGGTTCAGAGCCAGCCAATTCACTGCGACGGTTGGCGGGGGTGAGCAGTGGCAGCCATCGTCTGCAGGCCCAGCATCCCGGCTACTGGAAAGCCAATCCCCGGCTCTATGCCGATGAACGGCTCTATCCCTACAGCCATCCGCCGGATCGACCGTTCCTCTGGACCCGTGGCCTGCAGGTGGGTGGGCGCAGCCTCACCTGGGGTGGCATCACCCTGCGGCTCTCGGATGAAGATTTTGCGGGAATCGAAGCACCCGATGGATTAACGGCGTGGCCGATTCGTGCTGCTGATCTGGAGGAGGACTACGGCGCGCTGGAGAGGATGCTGAGGGTTCACGGCAGTCGAGACGGGTTGCCGCAGCTGCCTGATGGCGAAACTCAGGAGCCGTTGCCGTTGACGCCTGCTGAGCAGAGGTTTGCGGCGGCGTTGCGCGATCAACTGGCACTCCAGGTGATTCATTCACGAGGGTTTGGCCCCCATTACCCCGAACGGGATGGCCCCTGGCCGCGCTCCAGCAGTCGCGGCAGCACCCTCCCTCAGGCCATGGCCACAGGACGGGTGCAGTTGCTCTCCGGACATCTGCTGGAGCATCTTTTGCTTGAGAGCGGCAGCGAACGGGCGAGAGGTGCGGTTGTGGTTGATCAAGCCAACGGCAACCGTCGAACCGTCGTTGCCGATCTGGTGGTGCTTTGTGCCTCGACGATTCAGACCCTGGCCATTCTTCTGCGATCCCGGGAGCAGGGCCTGAAGGACCCCTCCGATCGTCTGGGCACACGGCTGATGGATCACGTCTCCACCAGCCAGTTCTTCTGCGTAGCGGAGTCGTCGACATCGCCCCAGCCCCCTCTCACCGGCGCTGGCAGCTTCTTTCTTCCGTTCGGTCGCCGCCTCGAAGGAGCCAAGTTTCATGGCGGTTATGGCCTCTGGGGAGGCATTGGTCGCTTTGATCCCCCGACGCTGCTGCGGCGTCGCCATGGAACCGTCACAGGGTTTCTGATCGGCCATGGGGAGGTGATGCCGCAGGCCAGCAATCGGGTCAGCCTGAGCGGTGCCGTGGATCGCTGGGGCGTGGCCGTACCCCACATCGACTGCCAGTGGAGCACCAATGAAGACGCGATGGTGGCGCATATGCGACGTCAGATGGGGACCTGCATCAAGGCTGCTGGTGGTGAGGCTCTCCCTCTGAAAGATCTTTTCCGGTTGCCCCTGATTGAACCCCTGCTGCAAGGTGCTGTGGCTCTCTCAGATGCTGCCTCTCCGCCCGGGTACTACATCCATGAAGTGGGGGGTGCTGCGATGGGTGCTGATCCCTCCCTCGGCGTCGTTGACCCGTTCAACCGGCTCTGGGCAGCTCCCAACGTGCTGGTGGTGGATGGTGCCTGCTGGCCCACGTCCGCCTGGCAGAGTCCGACCCTCACGATGATGGCGATCACCCGTCGAGCCTGCCGCCGGGCCCTCAGGGGTGGCGGCGGCTGAACAGATCGTTGAGATAACGCTCGGTGACTGCGCGATCCTCACAACCGTTCTGAAACAGGAAGTGAGCGAGAGCTGAACTCATCACGCGGTATTGATCCCAATGGGGATGCTCGCCGATGAAATCCTTCATGCCGCGGTAGAGCACCTCTGGTATTTCCGCCTCCATGCTCACGTAGGACGCTGCAGCCTCAGCACCTTTTTCAGCAACGCCCATTTCGTGGCATCGCTCCAAGTAATTCCGATCCATTCAGCCTGTCAATCGCTCTTTGACATCACCAAGAAAGCCACATCGGACCGGGTTGCGTCAAAGCCTTTGACAATTTTGCAAAAACCTCTGAGACGGCATGAGACAGCTGTTCTAATCAGGGTTTAGCCGGACCTCTCCGTCGTGGGATCAGTCCGCTGATCGCTGGCATCCGCTCTGTCAACCGGTTGATGCAGACGCTGCGAAGTCCACACCCTCCAAGTGGGTGGCCGCTTTACCGAAACCGGCTGTGGAAAAAAGCACCACTGCTGTGGAGAAATTGGTGAAGTGACGTTGCGGTTTTCACTGATCAGGAAAACTGATCTTCGCCATGTCCAGGATGTCGCTGTCGAGACCGGTAGCCGGTGTCACTGAAAACACCGCTGATCTCTTAAGGCTTCTGTGGAGAATCTTTTGATCCCAGGGTCCTGGGGCCCATGGGGTGGTCGGCATGGGGGTAAGGGGGGTGATGGTCGCCACCGTGATCGTGATCGTGATCGTGATCGTGATGGTGATGGTGATCCCGATCAGCTGCCGGATTGGCATCCGGCTGGCAGGCCCCTGTGCATTCCCGTTCACACAGCGTGCAGCTTTCGGCCAGCCCTTCCACGTGGTGGTGGTGGCTCTCCTGGACTCGGCCGACATCCTGCTCAAAGCCCAGCACCTGAGCCCGGTACTTGCACAGGGAGCAGTTCATGGCGGTATCGCCTCGGAGAACCTCCTCCACCCGCTCTTTGAACGTGTCCACCACCAGTGGGTGTTGCCCGAGGTAGCCGGCGGAGAGAAAGTCCACCTCGGGGTGGTCCGCTGCCACCCGCTCGGTGTGCTGGCGGATGCGGCTCACCAGAACCCCTGAAAACAGAAAATAGGGGACCACCACGATGCGGCGGAATCCCAGCTTCACCAGCTGTCGCAGGCCTGGTTCCACCAGGGGAAACGTCACGCCCGAGTACACCGTCTCACCCCAGCCGAAGCCGAAGCCTTCCACCAGCATTCGGGTGACTTTGGCCACATTGGAATTGGCGTCTGGATCCGAGGAGCCGCGTCCCACCACCACCAGCAGTGTTTCCGACAGCGGCACTGTCGAGGGGGCGCTCTCCAGGCATTCGCGCACCCGTGCTCCGGCCGCAGCAACCATCAGACGGTCCACCCCCAGTTCGCGGCCGTAATCAATCGGCAGCCCCGTTTCGGCGGTGTACGTGTTGAGGACAGACGGGATGTCGTTCTTGGCGTGCCCTGCCGCGAACAACATCGCTGGAATGGCGAGGACACGGGTCACTCCCTGCTGGCGCAGGGACTCCAGGCCATCCCGCAGGATCGGGCGGGCGAACTCCAGGTAGCCATGCTCCACCGGCATCGGTGCCAGCTTTGGTCGCAGGGCATCCACCATCTGCGCGAATTCTTCAACCGCCAGCCGGTTGCGACTGCCATGGCCGCAGATCAGGACGCCGAGTCGGTCGTTCGGGGATTCGGCCAAGGGGGCGTGCCACTGTTCGGTGTGAACTGACCCTATCGGTTGCAGCGGAATGGATCAGCTCCCTCGTCCCCTGTTCAACCCCCAGGCGGCAGATGCCGGGGCACGGGGCCTGTTGCAGCCAACCCCAGAGGATCTGCCGGGCCTTGTGGGGGGGTGGAGCGGTCCAAGGCCGTTGCGGGTCTGCAGTGGGGGCACCAGCTCCAGGGCTGCAGCGGCCGGTCAATGGACCGTGGATCTGCGCCGCACGATGGGCCGGATCAGCTTCAACCCTGCGGATCAGACGGTGCGCATCGGAGGCGGTTGCCGGATGGGGGAGGTGTTGGACCATCTCCATCCCCTGGGGCGCAGCGTGGCAGGGGGGCTGTCGGGCTGGCCGGGACTTGGCTATGTGCTGACCGGAGGCATGGGGCCGTTCAGCCGTGAGCTGGGCCTGGCGGTGGATCAGCTTCAGGCCATTGCAGGGGTCTGGGGCAGCGGTGAACCCTTCCTGCTGCGGCGTGATCACGATCACGCCACGGCGGAGTGGCGAGGCCTCTGCGGAGCCGCACCCTTCCTTGCGGTGGTGAGCCAGGTGGTGCTCAGCACCCAGCCCCTTCGCCCCTTCTGGATCAAGGTGTCGACGGGATCGCCCGATCAGCTGCCGGATTGGCTTGTCGCTGCGGAGGGTTCCCACCCCTGCACCAGCCTTCAGTGGAGCTGGGGCGGTGATGGCAATCTCAGGCGGCTGCAGGTGTCTGCCGTCGAACAGTCCGGATGGCAGCGGATTGATGGCCTGCATCAACTGCCCCCACTGACGCCGCCGCCCTCAGCGGAATGCCGCCTGCATGGCGAGGTGGTGGGTCTGCTCGGACCGGCCAACGGCGAGGGCTGGCGCCGCCTGCTGCCGGAGCTGCAGGATCTGATGGGGCGATGCCCCCATGCCGGCTGCAGCCTCTCCAGCCAGCAGCTCGGGGATGCCACCGCTGCAGTGCCGATCGAGGCCACGTCGTTCGTGCATCGCGATGCGGCCTGGAAACCCTGGATCACAGCGGTCTGGCCAGCCGGTGACCTGGAGGTGCGCCGCCGCAGCCTGCAGTGGTTGAACGAGGTGTGGTCCGTGCTGGAGCCGATCTGCCCTGGCGTGCATCTGGCGCAGTTGCACGACCATCTCACCTTCCATCAGCGGGAGTTGGACCTGGCCTTCGGGTCCTGGTTGCAGGGACTGCGTCAACTCAAGGCACGACGGGATCCTGACGGCACCTTGCCAGGGCTCTGATTTACGGTCCCCTCTGGATTCGGCATCCGGTGATGGCCCAGCGTTCCAGTCCAGCTCTGGTGAATCAGTGGTTCGCCAACCCCAGCAAGGATCTGCTGTCGGGCCTTGTGGTGGCCTTCGCAATGATTCCTGAGGCGATCGCTTTCTCAGGCATTGCCGGAGTTGACCCGAAAGTCGGTCTGTTCGGCGCCTTCTGTCTGTCGCTCACCATCGCCGTGGTGGGCGGCCGCACGGGGATGATCACCTCCGCCACCGGTTCGACAGCCCTGTTGATGACGGGCCTGGTCGCCACCGGGGAAGCCCGCGGCCCCGGGCTCGGGGTTCAGTACCTGATGGTGGCTGGTCTGGTGACGGGTCTGCTGCAGATCCTCTGGGGATACCTGCGGCTGGCGTACCAGATGCGGTTTGTGCCCCAGGGGGTTCTCAGCGGTTTCGTCAATGCCCTGGCGCTTTTGATCTTCCAGGCGCAGCTGCCGCAGCTGGGCCTGGATCTGCATGCCGGCGGCGATGGTCACGCCGGTGGTCTACTGCCGCACGGTGCACAGATTCCGATCGTCTGGGGTCTGGTCCTGCTGGGTCTGGTGATCATCTACGGCCTGCCGAAGCTCACTCGGCTGGTGCCGTCTCAGTTGGTGGCCATCGTCGTGCTCACAGCCATCAGCATCGGCTTCAGCCTGGACATTCCCAGCGTCAGCAGTCTGGGAACCCTCCCTGATGGCCTGCCCAGCTTCACGGTTCCCTTCGGAGCCGGTGGTGTCCCGTTCAATCTCGACACCCTGGGCCTGGTGCTGCCGACAGCTCTCGCCATTTCTCTGGTGGGTCTGATGGAAACCTTCCTCACCCAGGACATCCTCGACGACAAGACCGATTCCACGTCCAACAAAAACGTGGAGGCCCGTGGACAAGGCATCGCCAATATCGTGGCGTCGCTGTTCGGGGGCATGGCGGGTTGTGCCCTGGTGGGTCAGTCGGTGATGAACATCGACAACGGCGGTCGCACCCGGCTTTCCACCCTGTTCTCCGGTATCAGCCTTCTGGCGATGATCCTGCTCGCCGGGCCATGGCTGAAGCAGATCCCGATGGCAGCCCTTGTGGCGGTGATGATCAGCATCGCTGTCAGCACTGCCGACATCAACGGGTTGCGCAATCTGCGTCGCATTCCCAAGAGCGACACCTCGGTGATGCTGATGACCTTCGCCGTCACCATGCTCACCACGCCTCACAACCTGGCGCTGGGGGTATTGGCCGGTGTGGCCCTCGCCGGAATCCTGTTCAGCCGCAAGGTGGCCAAGGTCATTCAGGTGGAAGCGATCGATGTGAGCGATCAGGAGCGCCGCTATCGGGTGACCGGTCAGTTGTTCTTCGTGAGCAAGATCTACTTCCTGCAGGGATTCGATCTTCACGATCATCCCGAGCAAATTGTCATCGATCTCTCCGCGGCCCACATCTGGGATCAGAGCGGTGTGGCGGCGCTCGATCAGGTGATCCGCAAATTCAGGCTGGGGGGATCCGAGGTCTCCGTTGAGGGACTGAACGACGAAAGCCTGGATCTGTTTGAACGGATCGGAGGACAGGAGTCCGCCCACGCCTGAAGCATGGGTGAGGTTCAGTTCAGGGCCTGGGCGTCGTAGAGCACGGCCAGGCAGAGGCTCAGGTCATCCTGCATGGCACTCAAGCGACCTTCAATTTCGATGTCTTCAGGGTTCAGCTGGGAGTAACGCGAGGTGACGTCGTTCCCGATGCTCATCAACATGCAAAGGGTCTGCAAATCGCCGGATTCGCTGGCCCGGTGCTGAGCTCCATCCAGCAGAACCCTCAACAGCGCCATCTTGTTGTTGTAGGCCTCACGATCAGCAGCGTCCCAGGCCAGAACAGGCGTGGTCACCACCAGGCCGAGAAGCATCAGCATCAAACCAGGCAACGCTCGCATCACCAGGCCTAAACGCCCCTGGAAATTAGAGGCCTTCTCGTGATGTGGCCATGAATCTGGGACAATCCCACCCGATCCGTACCAATGCTGATGATCCGATCCAGCCGTCAACTTCTGATCGGAGCCATCGCGGTGGTGACCGGTCTGTTGGGGGGGTGCGCATCCCTGGAGGAGGCCGGCAGCTCACGGTTGGATCTGGTGAAGCAAAGGGATGAGCTTCTCTGTGGTGTGAGCGGCAAGATTCCAGGCTTCAGCTTTCTCAGTGCAGAGGGCACCTACACCGGGCTCGATGTCGACATCTGTCGGGCCATGGCCGCCGCCTTCCTTGGCGATGCGGACAAGGTGCAGTACCGACCGCTGACGGCGCCGGAGCGGTTCACGGCTCTGCGCTCCGGGGAAATTGATCTGCTGTCCCGTAACACCACCCACACCCTCAGCCGTGATGCGCAGGGTGGGAACGGTCTTGGCTTCGCTCCCGTGGTGTTTCATGACGGCCAGGGATTGATCGTGCCGGCCGACAGCGGCGTGACGACCCTGTCTGATCTGAGCGGCAAGGCCATCTGCGTTGGTTCAGGCACCACCACTGAGCAGAACCTCAACGACGCCTTCGAGTCCAAGGGGATCCCTTACACCCCGATCAAATACCAGGACCTCAATCAAGTGGTGGGTGGCTACCTGCAGGGGCGCTGTCAGGCCATGACCTCGGATCGCTCGCAGCTGGCCGCAGCCCGTTCCGGCTTCAACGCGCCTGAAGCTCACGTGATTCTTGAAGACCGTCTCAGCAAAGAGCCTCTGGCACCGGCGGTGGTCGGCGGGGATCAGCGGCTTGTTGATGCCATGACCTGGGTTGTGTACGCCCTGATCGAAGCGGAGGAGCGCGGCATCACCCAAGCCAATCTCGATCGCCAGCTGCGTGTCGCTGAAGCGGATCCAAGCCAGGCGGCCCTGCGGCGATTCCTGGGGGTTGATGCCGGCCTGGGTCGCAAGCTCGGCCTGCCCGATGATTTCGTTGTGCAGGCCATTCGGGCCACCGGTAATTACGGCGAGATCTACGACCGCCACCTCGGGCCGCAGAGTCCGGTTGCGATCCCCCGTGGCGCCAATCGTCTCGCTGAGGACGGTGGCTTGATGATCGCGCCTCCGTTCACCTGATGCGCCGCCGTCGTCTGCTGCTGCAGCTGAGCCTGGCAGGGCTGTTGCTCGCTTTGGTCGGTTTGCTGATCAACAATCTGACCGTCAATCTGATCCGCACGGGCCTTGGCCTCGGCTTCGGTTGGCTGGGTCGGCCAGCGGGTTTTGCCCTTGCGGAAACAGCTCTGCCCTATGCACCCTCCGACTCTTATCTCTGGGCGCTGACCATCGGCTGGCTCAACAGCCTCAAGGTGATCCTCGCGGGTCTTGTGCTGGCCACGCTGCTGGGTGTCGCGGCGGGTGCGGCCCGCAACAGCACCAACCGGTTGCTGCGCAGTCTGGCGGGGACCTACGTCGCCCTGATCCGCCAGGTGCCGCTGCTGCTGCAGCTGTTGTTCTGGTACTTCGTGGCCTTCCTCGGTCTGCCGGCGATGCCCGTTGGCGGCTTGATTGAACTCTCCAACCAGGGGATTCAACTGCTGGGGCTGAATCTGAGCGTGGAGTTCTGCGCCGTTCTCACGGGTTTGACGGTGTTCACCGGAGCCTCCATTGCTGAAATCGTTCGCGGTGGCATCAATGCCGTGCCCAGGGGCCAATGGGAGGCCTTCCGCAGCCTCGGGCTGGATGAGGGAATTGGCCTGCGGCGGATTGTGCTGCCCCAGGCCTTGCCGGCCATCCTGCCGGCACTGACCAGTCAGTACCTGAACCTCGCCAAGAACAGCACCCTCGCCATTGCTGTCGGCTACGCCGACCTGTATGCCGTCAGCGACACCACCATCACGCAGACGGGCCGTGCCATCGAAGGATTTTTGTTGCTGCTGTTCAGTTTTCTGCTGCTCAATCTGTTGATCAGCGGCGGCATGTCCGTTCTGAATGGGGCGGTGCTTGGTCGTCTGCGGAGGAGTCGCTGATGACGCGCTGGGCGGATCGATTGATCACGTTGCTGCTCCTGGTCCTGCTCGGATGGGGCGGTTGGGGCCTGTTGCATTGGCTGATGCATGGGGCCGAGTGGTCCGTCGTGCGTGCGAACCTGCCTCTCTATGCCGTGGGCAGTTACCCCTCCGATCAGCGCTGGCGACCGCTGCTCTGGATCGGGTCCTGCCTTGTGATGGTGGTGTTGACCTTGGTGGGCCCGAGGGGGGCGAGCTGGCGACGGTTCCTGCCCTCGCTCTGGATTGCCATGGCACCCCTGGGACTGTGGTTGCTGGCGGGCGGGCTGGGACTTCTTCCCGTGGGAACGCGCCATTGGGGAGGCCTCACCCTCACCCTGCTTCTCACCGCAGGCAGTGGCCTGCTGGCGCTGCCGCTCGGGGTGTTGTTAGCCCTTGGTCGTCGCAGTGATCTGCCGGTGCTGCGCTGGAGCAGCACGGCTTACATCGAGCTGATGCGGGCGGTGCCGCTGATTGCGGTGCTGTTTTTCGGGCAGCTGCTGATTCCCTTGTTCCTGCCGCCGGGGTTGGAGATCAACCGCGTGCTCCGGGCGGTGCTGGCCTTTGCCCTGTTCGCCGCGGCGTATATCGCCGAAGACGTCAGGGGTGGATTGCAGGCGATTCCACCGACGCAACGGGAGGCAGCAGCTGTCCTCGGTTTGTCCCCATTACAAACGCTGCAGCTTGTGGTGCTTCCCCAGGCGCTGCGCGTTGCTCTGCCATCGCTCACCAATCAGGCGGTGGGACTGTTGCAGAACACCAGTCTGATGGCGATTCTCGGCCTGGTGGAGCTGCTGGGAATCAGCCGCAGCCTTCTGGCCAACCCGGCCTTCATCGGCCGCTACCTCGAGGTGTATCTGTGGCTGGCTGCGGTTTACTGGCTGGCGTGCACGGCGATGGCTCTGCTGGCCCGTCACCTGGAAGTCCAGCTCGACCCCGTCCGATCCAACCGATGACCGTTGCTATCCGCGCCACCGATCTGGTGAAGAGCTACACCCCTGGGGTGAGGGCTCTGGACCGGGTGAGTCTGGAGGTCAACAACGGCGAGGTGCTGGTGGTGATGGGACCGTCCGGTTCGGGCAAAAGCACCCTGATTCGCACCTTCAACGGACTCGAGATGCTGGATGGTGGATCCCTGGATGTTCTGGGGGTGCGTCTGGATTCAGCCCATGCTGAGCCTCAGGTGCGGGCGATCCGACGTCGGGTGGGCATGGTGTTTCAGCAGTTCAATCTGTTTCCCCATCTCTCGATCCTCGAGAACATCGCGCTCGCCCCGGTGAAGGTGCAGAAGCGGCCAAAGGAGGAGGTGGAGCGACGGGCCTTGGAGTTGCTGGAGCAAATGGGCATCCAGGAGCAGGCACAGAAATACCCGGCACAGCTCAGTGGCGGCCAGCAGCAACGGGTGGCGATCGCCCGGGCTCTCGCCCTCGATCCTGAGGTGATGCTGTTTGATGAGCCCACCAGTGCTCTGGATCCGGAGCGGGTGAAGGAAGTGCTCGATGCGATGCGTCAGCTGGCCAGCGGCGGGATGACCATGGTGGTGGTGACCCATGAGATCGGCTTCGCCCGCGATGTGGCGGACCGGGTGATGTTCATGGACCAGGGACAGGTGGTAGAGACATCAGATCCGGAGACGTTCTTCTCGGCGGCCCGGGAAGAACGCAGTCGTCGTTTCCTCAGTCAGATGGTGTGATGCTTCAACACGTCGGCGTCACGCTGTTTCCCTCCCTCCCGCGGGCTTCGTTTCAGGACCTGATGGTGGTTCTTCTGATCATCGGCCTGATGGTTTCACCGTTCGTCATTCACGACCAGCTCCGCCGTCGTCGGGTGAGGCGATTCATGGCCCGGGTCAAGCAGCAGGAGAGGGATTCAACGCGACGATGACGTAGTCGATCCGATCGTCATCAGAACAGCAGAGGTCGCCGTAGTAACGCTCCAACTGCTCATAGGCCATGTCGTAACTGCTGTACGACTGACCCGTCAGAGCGTCACTTTCTCCGTCGCTGCGGACGATGCAGTGGGTTGTTGTTGGGCGATTGCGTTCCTGCTCTGCCTCAGCCATCTGCCAGGGGAAGTCGGGCCAGGGCACGCTCGGCTGCCACCAGTTCCCGTTCGGTGCTCATCCAGCTCTCATTGCCCAGGGGAAGATTCTGGACCTGGTCCGCGAGCAGCAGCATCAACTGTTCACAGCGTTCTCGAAGCTCCTGACGCAGCACGGCACGATTGGTAGACAGATGAAAGTTTGGCACGTGGGTGGGTGCTGCCTAGTTTCAATCGCTGGAGCGGTCAACCATGCTGCGTTTTCTGCTGTGGTTGCTTCCCGCTCTGCTGATCGGGTTCTGGTGCGGACGCAGGCGTCCCAACCTTTCAGCGCGTCTTGCGATCCCGGTGGTGCACTTCGGTGTTCCCATCAGCGTGATGGGTCTTCTGTTGAGAGGTGGGCTCGGGGGGCAGATGGTTCTGGCTGCGGCTCTGGCCGTTCTCGCCATCGCCCTGATGCTGCTCCTGGCCCATCGACTGCCGGGCTTACACGGTCTTTCCGCCCGATCGATGCGGCTCGGCAGTTGCATCGGCAACACCGCCTATGTCGGCGTTCCCCTGGCGCTGGCTTTTCTGCCGACGGAGGCTCTGGCGATCAGCATCGGCTACGACCTTGGCGCAACGTTGCTCACCTGGAGTCTTGGTCCGGTGTTCATCGGTGGCGCTCGTTTGGATCGTTCGACGGTCTGGAGCGGCTGGTTGCTCAGCCTGAGCAGTAGTCCCGCAACCCGGGGGCTGCTGGGGGCGCTTCTGGTGCAGTGGACCCCCTGGCGTTTTGCTGTTGCCGAGGCGCTCTGGTGGCCCTCCAGGGGCGTGATCGTTGTGGCGTTGATGGTGGTGGGCATGCGGCTGGGGAGCCTGTCCGGCGAAGTCGTGTCGTGGTCGCCGCTG
>CENJ01012836.1_pt1 | contig 11551 bp, 7 predicted proteins | sample 356161 | NCBI WGS metagenome assembly CENJ01 (sample SAMEA2619531, study PRJEB7988) | marine metagenome | biome: marine biome (ENVO:00000447); feature: surface water layer (ENVO:00002042); material: "saline water (ENVO:00002010), including plankton (ENVO:xxxxxxxx)" | depth 5 m
GTTGTGCCTCCAATTGCAATAGGGTCGTAATGCCTGGCTCCAAGATCTCTAATTTGAGAAGATGGATCATCAAAAGCGCCATTTAGCATTCCATCGCGAGGAATAAGCTCATGGTTTCTAACTAGTACAATGTCACCATTTACGTTAAAAGCACCCATACCATCCGCTAAATGAGGGACTTTAAAACCGTCGGTCATGCGAGATCCATTTTTAGAAATCAAATTATATTTTAACGATCGATGTAGATCAATAATTTTATTTGGATCTTTTCTTAGAGATGCAATCTTAGATCTATCTAAGGCTGAAAAATTAGAGAGTTCATTAATGAAGTTCTCAAACCCTAGAAATGGCATAGTGCCTGTTAATGCTAAAAAAAATCTTCTGTCCATATAACAATTTATTAATACATTATGATATCAAGCAAATACAGTCAGCCTTAGAAAAATCTATATAAATAGATCTGATTGATTATTTAAATTATAAACAAAACAAATGAAAAGAATTGACAAATGAGAAAAATGATAGATAAGTATGCTTGGCTTTTTTTTCTTGTGGCTGGTATAGTAGAGTTAATTTTGTTTTTAATGGGGATTGAGGATAATTACTTTTTTATTTTAATTTTTGCAATATCATTAATTACGTATCTTTTTAAAGGCAAAAGTATCTTAAGTTAGTTCTTAATTTAAATATTAAAATTAAAGGGGGATTAATATGTTTGAAACAAACCAAAATATGTCAGAGCGAATTCAAAGATTTATTGTATCATTATTTATGATGCCTGGAGCTTTTTTGCTTGATTATTCATTTTATGGAATACTTTTAAGTTCCGTGGGTTCTATATTGTTATTTAATTCGGTAGTGGGAACATGCATGATTTATAAAGTCCTAGGAATAAACACCTGCGATATTTGAATAATTGCATATACCTTAAATAATTTTAATAATGTTGGGTATTTGTTAAACATTCATTAATTTTTATTATGAATATCAACTACAAAGACGATTGTAACTGTTCTTGTTGCGATTCTGACAATTGCTGTTAGTCTCCAGAACGTTTTACAATAATTAGTTACAACCAGATATCCTACTTTTAGTTCAGGCTTTATGTCTGGAATAATTTTGCACCCTAAACTTTTTACTTTTTTTTATTTACTAACTTCCTTCCTTTTTTGTCAACAATCATTGTCAATTGGCTTTTGGAATGCTGAAAACTTGTTCGATCTAGAGGATGACCCTTTAAAAAATGATGATGAATTTTCAATTGGAGGTAGAAAAAAGTCTGATCAAAAGATTTATGATCTAAAAATCCAACATTCATCTGAAGTGCTGTCTGATCTAAATGTCGATGTCTTGGGTTTGTGCGAGATAGAGAACATCAAAGTTTTGCAAGACTTGAACAAGTCTTATAAGGCTAGAAATTACTCCATAGTTCATTATGATTCGCCTGATGAGCGTGGTATTGACAATGCGTTATTGTATGATAAAAAAAAGTTTACTTTAATCTCTAGCAAACCTATTAGAAATACTTTAAAGGGGGGTGACAAAACAAGAGATATTCTATATGTCGAAGGAAAGTACAAAAACAACAAGCTACATATTTTTGTAAATCACTGGCCCTCTAACTATGGAGGCAGAGAAAAAGCTATTCCCAAAAGGTTTGAAACAGCTAATCTTGTAATGGATGTAATAAAAAAGATTCAAAATAAAGATAAGTTTGCTGATATCATTTTAATTGGAGATTTCAATGAAGATCCTGATGAGCAAAACATCAACCATTTGACGAAAATTGGCATTGAAAGCCTTATGATACCTATGCTTGGACAGCCTAAAGTTGGAACTTATGTTTATAGAGGTAAAGACTATTTTTATGATCAAATTTTAATTAATAAAGGCCTCAAAGATCAAAAATATTTAAGTGCAGACCTTGAGTCATTATATATATTGGATATACCTAAATACCGACAACAAGAAGGCAACTATGCTCATTTTCCATTTAGGTTTTGGGCTGGCAACCGACTATTAGGGGGTTATTCTGACCACCTTGCAATCAAAGTTGAGATCATAGCAAATTAAAATAAATCAATCTTTGAATAGGTAAATCTGCAGAGCAAAATCAAGAATTGCGTATTTTTGCAGTAATCAACTTATTTTGATTTTTACATTATTTTTCGATATGTATTGCAGCTTTTCCTATAAAAAGACTTTCTGTATTCTATTATTGTTAGTTTCAACCTTATTGAGTGAAAATTATTATGTTTCAAAATCTTATGGTAATAATAACAACGATGGTAAATCTGTAAACTCACCTTTTAAGACGATCGCTAAAGCTGCAAGCGTAATGACTGCTGGTGATATATGTTATATAAGAGAAGGGTCCTATCATGAGATCATTACTATTAATAATAAAGATGGAAGTCAAGGGTCTCCGATTGTTTTTACCAGATATAACAACGAGAGAGTAATTCTTGACGGAACTTTGCCAATAGACACATCTTGGACTGTTCATTCAGGAAATATTTATAAGAAAAAGCTATCTTTCACACCTTGGCAATTGTTCGTTGGAGGTCTAGAGCAAATAATGGCTCGTTGGCCAAATGCTAAATTTAGCGATGAATCAATATGGGATAATGATAATCATTGGGCAAAAGGGACTATTGACGATGATGAGAATGCATACTCAAATGGTACGATGATAGATGACCCCTACACTAACGACCAAGGTGAAAGCATTAATCTCAGCTCTCAAGGTTTTAACCTTGATCAGACGAATAAGGAAGCCATTGCTATCTTAAATACAGGATCATTCAGAACTTGGTCACGCAAAGTTACTTCCCATTCTGGAGGGACCTTTAATTATGCCACTACACCTGGGTGGAAAACAAAGCATCATTATTATTATTTAGAAGGAAGGCTAGAATTCTTGGATTCAGCGGGAGAGTGGTTCTTTGATACCGCTGATAGTATGCTTTATCTATGGCCTGAAAATAATGCGAATCCAAAGGACCTGGATATTCGAGGCAAAGTTCAATCCTATGCATTCAATATCACCGCATCAGAATATATCCATATTAAAAATTTAGAATTTTTTGCAACTACCGTTTATTTTTACAATGGAGATAATTCTCTTATATATGGATGCAATTTTATGTATCCCAGTTGCTCAAAAAGAATGCTGAGAGTTGTAGATACTCAGCCAGAATTAACGCTATTTACCTCTAGTAGTACTGATAATATCATACGTAAATCTGCATTTCGAAACACTGATGGTTCCGTGATTGAAATGTGGGGTGGCGATAATATGATCGATAGTTGTTATTTTAATAATATCGACTATTCTGTTGCTGATAATAGTAGTATTATGCTAACCATTAGAATGAATGGCAGTGATAATACGTTTAGCCACAACACTATTCACAAAACAGGAGCATCGGCGACAGTGAAAGTTGGTAATTCAGGATTGGTCGAGTACAACAACCTTTATGATACCGGTCATTTGCAAAGCGATGGATCGATGATCCAATTTACCGAGGCTGAGCAAGATGGCGCGATCTGTAGATATAATTGGCTTCACGATACTGAAAAATACGGTGCTAGATTTGATCATAGTGGTAGCGCTGATGGTGTAAATGGTCTGATGCACCATAATGTTGCATGGAATTGCCAAAGTGGCGGAATCATGGTTAAAGGAAATAATCACAAGATCTACAATAATACGGTTATAAACTCCGGCAAAAAAAATGATATTATAGTCCTTAAAATTGGCAGTAGTGATCACTCAGGTACGATTGTTAAAAATAATGTTGCCATGAAAATAGCCAATCACAGATCCAACGATGTTGAAATTGATTTTGGCTCTTACAGTAATAATTGGAATGGTTACAAAGAGAGTGCTTCAATAACATCAATATTGTCTGACACAAGCACAAAAGATTTAACCCCGAAGTCCGGATCATCAATAATTGATGCTGGAGTAGCAATCTCTGGTATCACGGATGGATACCAAGGCAGCAATCCGGATATGGGAGCATATGAAAGCGGAGCCGCTTCCTGGACTGCGGGCCATGGGTGGGATGTTAATTCAATCTTTGGTAGTCAATGGGTTGATTTGGTCGAATCAATTCCTACGATCACTGGCTCCTCAATAAATGCAACAAATGATCAAATAACAGTTACCTTTTCTGAATCTGTTTTTAACGATATCGCTAGTCCATCAACTTTAGAAGCAGCAGATTTTTCACTTTCACTTTCAGGCGGTGTTGCAACATTGTCATCTTCAACTCCGACAAGCTTAAGCTCAAGCGGCAATAATTATATTCTGGGTTTTACTTTAACAGGAACTCCAAATGGTGCGGAAGTAATAACAATATCCCCTGTTAATAATAGCATTTTTGACTCTGTTGGAAATACTGTAGAGGTATCTCAAAATAACAATATTGTTACCTTAAATGACAAACTTGCACCGAGTGTTGAAAAAGTTTCTTCATTAGTCAGCAATGGATCATTCAAAGCTGGAGATCAAATTCCACTATTAATAAAATTCTCAGAAGATGTAAATGTCAATGGAACTCCAAAATTAACCCTTGAGGCAGGGTCAACAGATAAGGAGATATCCTTTACGTCTGGATCGGGAACAGATTCTCTCATATTTAGCTACACTGTAGCAGCTGGAGAAAACAGCAATGGCTTGGATTATATTTCTCAAAATGCATTGATTTTGAATAGCGGTGCAATAAAAGATTCAGCAGGAAACAATGCAAATTTAATTTTACCAACACCTGGACAGTCAGGATCTTTATCTTCAACAAAAAACTTCATTATAGACACCGTTGCCCCAACCATTTCTATATCTGCTAAAAATAGCACTGGCAGTGAGGTAAATGATGGAGCAGTTACCAACAACGATTCCCTATTGATCACATTTACCATTAGCGAAGCGGCATCTAATTTTACTTCAAGCGATATATCTATATCAGGGGGTCAGCTATCAAGCTTTACCGCTATTAGTTCCACTGTCTATACCGCCATCTTCAAGCCATCATCTGAAGGAGAGACCACCATCGATGTTGCAACGAATGCATTTACAGATGGTGCAGGCAATAATAACATTGCATCCAGTCAATTTAATTGGTCTTTTGATAATGTTGCCCCAACCATTTCGTCAGTTAATCTTTTATCTGATAATAGTGCTATTGAGATTCTATTGAGTGAAACAGCTTTCAGTCAAAATAATGGATCAGGATTGCTCGAGATATCTGATTTTCAATTTTCAATTGCTGGAGGTACGGCAACTTTAACATCTACTAATCCAACTAGTTTGAATAAAAATGGCAATGCCTATATCTTAACAATAGGCCTAAGTGGTACTCCAGATGGTAATGAACAATTAACAATTTCCTTGCTATCGAATTCAGCTTACGATGCAATTGGCAATGTGCTTTCTGTTAATGATACAAAAACAATTAAGCTCAACGATCAAACCAAGCCAGTGATTGGAGGAGTTAATTTTGCATCTGATAATAGCTATGCAGACATAACATTTAGTGTTCCTGTCTATTCCAATAATAATGGCACAGGTGCATTAGAATTATCAGACTTCATTATTGTATTTAGTCAATCTAATGGCACTGCCACTGCAGCATCAATGACAAGCATAAAGAAAGATAATAGCACCAATGAAGACAGTGCTAATAATTTAATTGGCGGTGAGTCTATCGTAAGAATTTTCATCAGCATAACTGGAACACCCAATGGGAACGAAGAGTTTTCTATTAAACCTAGAGATGCAAACTCAATATACGATCTAGCGGGAAATAGCGCTGACGTTGACATTAATACTAGTAGCACAAAATTTCAAGATCGATTAGCTCCAATTATATCTATTACGCCAAGCAATAATTCAACTCAAATAAGTTTAGATAGTATCATTGTTCTGTCGTTTAACGAACCCATCAGACAGCTAAATGATTTAGAAATAAATAACAATAATGTTAAATCATTAATAAGTTTGAATAGAACTGAATCAAATGGAGTTTCGTTGGATTTTCTTTCAGCCATAAGCTCTGATAAGAAAACAATCACTATTGATCCCGTGCTTGATTTTAATTTTGAAGAAAAAATTCATTTAACTTTTCAAGATGTCGAAGATCATTATAATAATCCAATTGGCAATTCAGCTTCTTCATCTTTTACTAGTGTAAAAAATATCAAACCAATCGCTCAAACTCAAACTATATTATTGGCTGAGGATTCATCAATTAGTATACAGCTGACCGGAAGCGACTCTGAGGGCTACGATCTCTCCTACGGCCGATCAAATGTAAAAAATGGTACTCTTACAGGATTTTTGCCTAACGTAATTTATACTCCCGATTCTAATTTTTTTGGAGCTGATTCATTTAAATTTGTGACTAATGACGGATTTATCAATAGTGATTCAGCTACTATCTCGATTTTAGTTAATGCGGTAAACGATAAACCTATCCTTTCTTTATCGGATATGGATACTCTATCTTTAACACAAAAACAATCTGAAGCGTTTATTTTCCCACCCAATCATACCAAAAATGGCATTACCTCATCGACAACTATAAAAGATATTGATGATGACTATATATCAAAATCAGTAGTCACTATTTCGCCTTATTTTTCAAATGAAGATACATTAGTGTATAGCGACAATAGTTATCCAAAAATAATTTTTAGTCAAACTGGTTCAGTAGCAACTTATGAATTCATTTCTACAGTTTTGAAAAATGACTATCCATTATTTTTATCAAAAATAAAGTATGTTAATAATGCTGGTTACAACCTAACTAAAGGCAAACGAATTATATCCATTAAAATTGCAGATGATGAAGCACTGAGTGATTCAAATGAAAAAATTATAGAATTGAATATTTTAAATTCTGCTCCTATAGCCATTAGTTTTAATGACACACTGCTTGAAGATACCAAAACAAGTTTTTCATTACAGGGTAGTGATATAGACCCTGATCAACTTTCATTTTTCATTACTAAAAAATTTACAAAAGGTCGGCTTGTTGGCACCCTTCCAAATTTAACCTATGTTCCAGATGAAAACTTTTTTGGTCACGATAAATTAAAATATGTTTCTAATGATGGTAAGATTAGTAGCGATACAGCAACTATTGATATAGTCGTTCTACCTGTTAACGATCCGCCAACAGATTTTTCATTAAAAAACCCATCGGATAGTGGTAAGGTTGTTATTACTAATTCAAACGTTGATTTGGATGTAATAAATTTTGATTGGCATCAATCTCAAGATGTTGACAACAAAGAACTTATCTACCTTTTATCTGGAGAGTTCAGAATGATAGATATCGAGGGGAATAATATAGTTCATAAAATTGATACTCTTACTAATGCAACCATTCTTTCGTTGACCTACAGAAAAATTTTAGATATCCTAGATACATATCCAAGCGCAAGAGGAACAATTGATTGGAAAGTTAATGTCACAGATGGTCAAGACACTATATATAACAGAGAGCGTAGATCTTTAATAATAGAGGGTCAATACGCTGCTCTTTCTATAAATGACGAAAATACTATTCCTAAAGAATTTTCGCTTCATGACAATTATCCCAATCCTTTCAACCCCGTAACTAAAATTGCTTTTGATATGCGAATAAAAGGGGATGCTAGATTGATCATTTACAATATCATGGGTCAAAAAATAAAAGAATATCAAATGAGAGGATTATCCGCAGGGTATCATAGTTTAACGTGGGATGCAAATAATAGTTTTGGTCAACCCGTAAGTGCTGGTATATACTTCTATAGATTTGAAACAAAGACTTTTACTAAGACCAAAAGAATGCTACTTCTTAAATAAATATTTAATATGTCATGATAATTGATATCTTTCTACCTGCCAGTTTAATATTTATAATGCTTACACTCGGTTTAGGGTTGGAATTGCGTGATTTTACCAATTTGGTTCGTAAGCCCAGATCTTTCTTTGTAGGTTTAACAAATCAAATACTTCTTCTTCCGTTAGTCACCTATATCATCATTTTAGTATTTGGTATCACAAAAGAGGCTGCAGTTGGAATGATGATCTTAGCATGCTGTCCAGGAGGTGTAACTTCTAACATCATAACTAAATTAGCGAAAGGTGATACTGCATTGTCAATATCTTACACTGCATTTAATAGTATTTTAGCTATCGTCACGCTACCCTTAATTGTTGGGTTTTCTATGAAATCTTTTATGGGACAAGAGGCTCCAGATGTAAATATCTTATTTCTAGGGCTTACAATGTTTTTTATTACTGCGGTGCCGGTAGGTATTGGGTTATTGATAAGAGAAAAAAATAAATATTATGCCGATAAGTTTGAACCCAAAGCCTCCAAAATATCTACCATCCTTTTTGCTGTCATTATATTAGGCGCACTTTTGAGCGAATGGGATACGTTCATCAACAACTTTGTTTTATTGGGACCTGCAATTGTGCTATTGATTTTAGCAATGCTCACTATTGCTTATAAAAGCTCGAAGCTCTTTAAAATGAGTGATAAGCAATCCATAACCGTAGCAATAGAATCTGCTATGCAAAATGGTACAGTCGGAATAACCGTTGGAAATCTAATTATTAATCCTGAAAGCGGTTTATCAATCTTAAGTATTCCATCTGGGGTCTATAGTATATTGATGTATCTAATTTGCCTACCATTTGTTTTTTGGTTTTTGAAAAGAACGCCTAATTAAATATCACCAAGCTTAGACATTTTAAATTTTTTATAAATCGGAGTAGTTCTGCTATTTTGCATGATAGATGTTATTTTATTTAAAATATCTGGGTTTGACTTTGAAATATCGTTTTGCTCTTGAAGATCGCTTTTAAGATCGTATAATTCTATTTGCATGTTACCGTCAAAAATATTTTTGCGAATTGCTTTCCAATTGTTCATTCTTACAGCCTGCTGGCCATTGTATGCGGGAAACTCCCAGTAAAGATATTCATGTATTTCGTTTTGTTTATTTCCCATTAGGGTTGGCAAGAGACTTATGCCATTAATATTTTTTGGAGGTTTAATTCCTGCTATATCACAAAATGTTGGCATCATGTCCTGGAATGCTGAAATAAGGTTTGATCGCTGTCCTTTTTTAATCATTTTAGGCCAATGAGCAATCATTGGAACACGTATACCTCCTTCATTGACAAAACATTTAGCCCATCCATACTCTGTTTTAAATGGTTTTGCGCTATCAAAATAGGGTGTATCTGTTCCGCCATTAAAAGTAGGGCCATTATCACTGGTGAAAATAATAAGTGTATTTTCATACACACCTATTTCTTTTAATTTTTTTACAATGTCTCCAACTTGTTCATCTAAATAGGAAATCATAGCCGCATAGGTTGCTTTGGGATATTGATTGGGAAAGTATGATTTACCTGTAAAAGGCTCTTCATTTCCAATTATCTTTCTATAATGGTCAATCCAATATCTTGGAGCTTGAAGTGGTACATGCGGAAGGGGAGAAGCATAATACAAAAAGAAGGGATTCTTCTTGTTTTTTTCAATGAATGCTAGAGCCTCCTTATGCATTAATTCTGGCGCATAGTCATTAAGTTCGAAATCTTCATAGCTTTTCGAATCATAGGGATCGACATCTGATTGTAAATTAGAGTGGGGTGCAACATTTTTGTTGTTAAGCATTTCACGTTTATCATTTTTCCACAAATGCATTGGATATAAGGTGTGAGCTTGTCTTTGACAATTGTAGCCATAAAAAAAATCAAAACCCTGATTATTGGGAAGTCCTGAAGTATTAGGTGCGCCAAGCCCCCATTTGCCCACCATTCCAGTTGTATATCCTGCAGTCTTTAGAACCTCTGCAATTGTAATAGAGCTGTCAGGGATAGGCCTTTGTCCTTCCAATGAGGGGTCATCAAACATAGCTTGATAATTCCATGTATCCCCACGCTCTGTCCATTCGTCGTTTCCTCTAATAGGGGTATATCCGGTATGTTGTCCGGTCAAAAAAACGGACCTTGATGGTGCACAAACAGGCGATCCAGAGTAGTGATCTGTAAATAACATTCCTTTTTTTGCTAGTTCATCAATATTCGGCGTTTCAATAATCTCTTGCCCATAAACACCTAACTCACCATATCCTAGGTCGTCAGCTAAAATGTATACAATATTTACCTTATTTTCTATATCGCAACCAGAAAAAAAAATCAAAATAATTGAGATGATAATTTTTTGAAACATTTTTTTTCTTTCTATGATTTACTAAAATAATTTTAATACAAATAATTTCAAATCATAAATAAATAATCGTTTATTTTCACTACTAGGATGACCGCACTAAAAAAAATATTATGTATCTCCATACTTTTCTTAGGTTGCCAAAATAATATTACCAAAAATAAAGTTACTCTTATTATAGGTGAAGCAAGAATTGATCTAGTATATATTCCAGGAGGGCATTTCATAATGGGTTCAGATGATCATATGGCAATGCAAGATGAAAGACCCATACATAAGGTCTATATTGACGAATTTTGGATGACCCAAACACCAATTACTAATAAACAATTTTCCTCATTTGTCAATGCAACCAAATATGTCACAACAGCTGAAAAAGATATAAAGCTTCAACTTAAGCATAAAAAATCAAATCCAGATAACAATGAGGATGAAAATGTATTGCCTGGCGGTTCACTTGTTTTTAAAGGTGGTTTGTCCTTAGCAAAAGATCCCTATGCTTATGATTGGTGGGCTTGGGGATCGGGAATTAATTGGAAAACTGAATTATCGAACAAAGATAAAGCACAAAATTTTGACAAGCATCCCGTTGTTCATGTATCCTGGTATGATGCCAAACAGTTTTCTAAATGGGCAGGAATGGATCTTCCCAGTGAAGCGCAATGGGAATATGCTGCGAAGCTTGGAAAATCAAAAAAAAAAAATAATATCAATATCTGGCAAGGCGTTTTTCCCAAAAAAAATAGTAAAGAGGATGGCTTTATAAAAACCAATCCAGTTAAACATTTTGATCCAAATATACTTGGTCTATATGATATGGCTGGAAATGTTTGGGAATGGGTTGATGATTGGTACCACCCTAAAGCATACACAATGAAAGAAAGACAAAAAAATCCAAAAGGCCCTACAACAAGCTACGATCCCAATGAACCGCTAGTGGCAAAAAAGGTAACTAAAGGAGGTTCTTATTTATGTAGTGATCAATATTGTTCTGGATATAGACCATCAGCAAGAATGAAAACAAGCCCTGAATCTAGTCTTGAAAATACGGGCTTTCGTTGCATCATTAGCAACAAAGATATGTTAAGAATAATGAAAAGCTCCAAGTCTGTAATTGAAGAATATTAATTAATTATGTATTATTTATAACAACAAAACCAAGGATTTATAATCATGAAATTTTTAATCAGTATAAGTTTGGCTTTTTCTTTCCTTTGCAGTGAAGAAAAAGCCAATTTTGCTTTAGTTATCCATGGAGGCGCTGGGACGATATTAAAGAAAAATATGACAGCCGAAAAAGAAAGAGATTA
>CENJ01056154.1_pt1 | contig 11542 bp, 15 predicted proteins | sample 356161 | NCBI WGS metagenome assembly CENJ01 (sample SAMEA2619531, study PRJEB7988) | marine metagenome | biome: marine biome (ENVO:00000447); feature: surface water layer (ENVO:00002042); material: "saline water (ENVO:00002010), including plankton (ENVO:xxxxxxxx)" | depth 5 m
GTGTTTATGGTGGAGGTGGTGGGTACTGCCCCCACGTCCCTAAAACTTATTCCAAAAACATCAACGTTATAATAGTAATTATACAACAATATGATATTTTGTCAAGTATCTATATTAAATCTAAAGTTTTTAATGTACTGAAAGTGGCTATGCCGGCTGTCATTAAGTATGCCATACAAGGATCTTTTGCTAAATTTCCTAGTAAACCAGCTAATGCATATTGAATTAATTTTTCAATAGTGTTTCCAAGATATTTTAAGTCGTCTTTTATTAATTCCATTAGTAGTTTCGCCAAACCAATTATACCCATTGCTAGTGCTAGTATGCCTACCACTTGTCCTATCTTTGCTAATATTTCACCTAGTATAGATCCTGCTTTCATAATGGCTCCCATTGCGTCTTCAATAAAAGCACAAGGACCAGATGATACATTAGGTACTGCGGACAATGTTGTTGCTAATTGATTAAAAGATGAAAGTGTACTCATATATGTAGATAAGCCTGGAACAACTACACCTCCTGGATAACTTGGTGTTGTTGGTACAGCAAAATTGGTACCATACGTAGAAGTATTTCCTAATACTGTCCAAGGACTAGCACCTGCACCTAATTCATCAACACACATTCCACTCTGTCTATTACTCAGGTATGTTATATCTTTCATTGCACCTTCAACAAAGTTTATATCATTAATTTCTGCGTCAGTTAACTTTCTAGTTGGTTGTCCCGGTCCTAATAAACTTCCATCTACTTCTACTCTATCACTGATGTTAGTTGCGTTCCAACCATCTGGTAACCCAGCTTTTTGTTGATTAATTATTTTTGCAATTTCTTGTATGTTATCATCGTGTGGATTTTTAAATCCAGCATATGCTTTACAGGATCTTCCAAAAGGATCTGTATGATCAACAAGATCCAAGGCGCCACTTTGAATTAGCTTTTTTTGTGTTTCGCTTACTTGTGATGTTAATGGTACTAGATTATCTGGAAAGTTTAGATTATCATAATATGTACCTGATATTATTTTACCTGCCATTTTATCCTCCTGCGAATACTGTTCCTGAACCTGTTGCTACTGAACTTCCACAAGCAACCGGATCTCCTATTCTTCCTAACTGTAAAAAGTTTGCAAACACTGTTCTAGATCCTGCGGCTAGTGTACTGGAATGACAAAGAGGTATCGGTGGACAACAATGTACACTCCAAGAATCACTTTGTCTATGTACTGGTATAGTGTCCGCAAATACGTTCACACTTGCACCGTTATTTGGCCTCGAAGGCCAACATCCGTGTCCTGTACATTGATCACCTAATCTAGTTACTGCTGGCATAGTAGTATTTATATACTATGTTATGTGATAATTTTACTTGGTGGTTGATCTGGCATCGCAGAAGCAGGTTGTATACCTGATGTAGTTGCGATATACTGATCTTTTGCTATCTTATTGGCTTTTGTTAACAATACAATATGGTCTTTCTGTAATTCTACAGTTTCATTCATATCTTGCATCATTAAAAATTGTGTCATTGCGGCACCTTTTGGTGTTACAACAAGTGCTATTGGTTTTGCAATTATCATTGTATTGTCATTATCTTCAACAACTTTACATATAATTTCTTCACCTGAACTCAACTTGATTGTAACTATGTCATTATTATTATATTTTTTTGTTATCATAGTTTAAATCCTTTAAATGTTTCTTTGGTTACGTCTTGTTTTACACCACCAACAATATAACTTTCGACTTCAGTTTCTTGCGGTGCTACCTGTAAGCCTGACGAGCTTAACCAATGTTGTGTCCAAGGTAGTGGGTTTTGCGTTACTGGCTGATCGAATATTGGATCTAAGCCAATTGCTTTTAATCTTTTATTGGCAATAAATTCAACATAACGATCAAGTAAAGTTTCATTTAATCCAATAATAGATCCATCTTTCATTAAATGTCTTGCCCAAGCCTTTTCTTCTGCAACACAATTTTTATACATTTCGTATACAGTATCATTATTATCATTAATGATTTTTAACATATCAGCATCATCGCCTTGTTGCCAATTTTTAATAATGTGTGTACTCAATGCCAAGTGTTGTGATTCATCTCTGGCAATTAATGAAATTATTTTTGCTGAACCTTCCATAAGTTTAAGTTCACCAAATGCAAATGTACAAGCGAATGATACATAGAATCTTAAACCTTCTAAAATATTTACATTTACCATTGCAAGGTATAACTGTTTTTTTACATCTTGTATTGTGCCTTGTCCTTTATGGAAATAATCTTCAGCCATTTTAGAAAACTTATCGTAGTTTTCAGTAACACTGATTGCTCTTTTAACAATCTCTTCATCATTTAAAATTGTATCAAATACTTCACTTGGGTCTGGATACACATTTTTCATAATATGTGTATATGAACGTGAATGGATAGTTTCAAAGAAATCCCAAGTAATAATACAACCTTCTAATTCTGGATTCGAAACATAAGGTAAAAATGCTAAACTTGGACCTCTACCTTGTACACTATCTAATAGTGTTTGGTATTTTAAGTTAGAAGTAAAAATATGTTTCTGTTCTGGACGGAAATTAGCATAATCTGATCTGTCTTTTTGTAAACTTACTTCCTCAGGTCTCCAAAAATATCCAAGCATAGTTTGGTTAAGTTTATCCAGTTGTGGATACTTAAAAATATCATATCTTTGAACATTCTGATCTGCTCCAAAGAACATTGGTTCTTTAGTGAAGTCTATTTCATTTCTATTAAAAACTGTCTTTGCCATATGTTAACCTATTTATTTCTTTGATGAATTTTATATATTACAAGCTTCACAATATTCTTCATATTCTGAATCAGTACCTTGAAAATCTTTTCTGTCTGTTACTTGCTTTGGATTGTGTCCTGTAGCATCTAAATGAGCAAACTCTTGTGCCGCAGATTCCTGTACAGGTGTTACTTCAACTTCTACACTAGCATCAGTTTTGTAATCGTATGTATTTTGATAATAACTTGTTTTCCAACCAAGTTTATATGTTGTAAGTAAGTCATTAAACATCACACTCATTGGAACTTCATTGTTCTCGAAATGTGTTGGGTTATAACTCCAATTACCACTAATCGCTTGATCAAAGAATTTTTGCATTACTGATACAATATTAATATAACCTTCATTACTTGGCATATCCCAAAGTAAAGTATAAAAGTTTTTTAATCTTGCATAGTCTGGAACAATCTGTTTAAGTGGACCTTTTTTACTTTTCTTGACACTTAAATATCCTCTAGGTGGTTCAATACCATTTGTTGCATTACTAACAACGGAAGAACTTTCTGAAGGCATCTGTGCAGATAAGGTAGAGTTTCTCATACCGTGTTCTTGTACTTGTTTTCTTAATTTATTCCAGTTTAATTTTAATTTTGTTTTACAAATCTCATCTAAATCTGTTTTATAGTGATCAACTGGCATCAAGCCATCTGCGTATTTTGTTCTATTAAAATACTCACACTTTCCTTTTTCTTTTGCGAGATTCATTGAAGCCTGTATCAAGTAATATTGAAATGCTTCAGATAATTCGTGTACAACTTTTAATGCATCTTTATCACTATACTTGGCTTGATGTTTTGCCAAATAATGTGCTAGACCAATATATCCAACGCCTAAACTTCTTCTAGCTTTAGTAGATATTTCTGCGGCCTTAACAGGATACTGTTGATAGTCAATAATTTCGTCAAGTGCTCTAACTGCCAAATCACATAGCTCTTCTAGTTCACTTAAATCTTTTAATGTACCAACATTAATTGCACTTAAAATACACAATGCAATTTCACCGTCTCCGTCAATGTGTTCTAACGGAACAGTAGGTAATGTAATTTCTTGACATAGGTTTGACATCCTTACTGTATCTTTAAATGAAGAATGAGTGTTACAGTGATCTATATTCATAATATATATACGACCAGTTTCAGCTCTTTCTTTTAGTAAGTCTCCAAACAACTGTCTTGCTGGAATAGATTTTTTATGAATTTTTTTACTACGTTCATACTTTGTATAAAGTTCATCAAACTCTTTTGTACCAAATGCATCATACAAGCCTGGTGTATCGTGAGGAGAAAATAATGTTATATCTTTATCTTCAAGTAGTCTTTCGTAGAATAGTTTTGATATTTGTATTGAGTAATCTAATTTTCTTACTCTGTTGTCTTCTGTGCCTTTGTTATTTTTCAATACAAGTATGTCTTCAATTTCTTGATGCCATATAGGGAAATGGACAGTAGCACTACCACCACGCACACCATTCTGTGTGCAACATCTCACAGTTGATTCAAACTTCTTAAGAAAAGGAACAACACCAGTGTGTGCTACTTCCCCACCTCTAATCTTACTATTGATACCTCTGATACGACCAGCATTAATACCAATGCCGGCTCTTTGTGCAATGTATCTACCGATTGCCATATCACTAGTAAAGATACTTGAAAGTGTGTCATCTACTTCAACAAGTACACAACTTGCAAACTGACGCATTGGTGTTCTTACTCCTGCCATTACTGGTGTAGGAATATTAATTTTAAACTGACTGACAGCATTATAATATTTTTTAATATACTTTAATCTATCTGCTTTTGGATAATTTACAAAAAGAGTAACTGCTATCATCATATACATAAATTGAGGAGTTTCATATATTTTGCCAGAACTTCTGTCTTGCACAAGATACTTGTCTACTACTTGTCTAAGTCCAGCATATGTGAAATTTAAGTCTCTTTCGTGTCTGAGATAACTGTTTATCTTATTCCATTCATCATCACTATATTTGTCTAGTATAGTTTTATCATAAACACCACGTTCAATATTTGTTGCTACAAAAAATCTTAAAGGAACGTGTCCTTCGCTTGGCATAAATTTACCATATACGTGTTTTTGTAAACTAAACAACAATAGTCTTGCCGCAACATATTGATAATTTGGATTATCTAGATCTATAAGATCGTTTGCTGACTTAATTAATATTTCTTGAATTGCATCAGTTGACATATCATTTGTGAACTGCAATCCTGAATTCATTTCTACCTGAGAAGACGACACACCAGTCAGACCCTCACAGGCCGCTTCTGTCATTTTATGTACTTTGCTGATGTCTAATAATTCTTTTCTACCGTCTCGCTTGATAATATATAATGTTTCTTCTACCATTTTTTCTCTACTATTCTATCTACAATTTATATTACTATTTTAGACTAAAAATCTAAAACAGTCAAACGATTTTTGTCTTTTTTCCACATTTAGATATGGAGTTTGACCTGCTAACACTTAATTACCTATATTGTTATTGTGTTAACCAACGTTTTAATATGTAACTTACAGTTGCAGAGTTGGAACTGCCTGCATTGGTTACCCTTAATTCAACGTGAGGTGGTGTGCTTGAATTAATAGCTACAGAAAACGTAATATCGCTAGTTGCATTTGTTTCTGTCCTGTCATCTACAAAATGTGCGTTTGTACCATCGTGTATGACTCTTAATTGTCCGACTGCGAAAGCAGTATCGTACTTAATACTATAATCAACAAACATTGTGTTAACAAGAGTTTTATCAAAACTGGTTACAACTTGGTTGGATGTACTGTGAGCAACATTGGATTTCAACAGATGTATTTCACCAACGTGTAAGTTATTATCAAACGTAGGTTTTGAATCTTGTGTATAAACTTTAATATTGTTAGCAACTGTGGCTGTAGTAGATCCTTGCGAATTATTAAGAAATGCAGTTAACGTACTAGCCTGATCCGGTGAGTCCATTTCAATCTTTAAATCACCATCGATTGTCATTTTTCTGGCTGTGTGAGGATTGTGAGTATATGAATCTCCAAGTATTCCTAATGTTTGGTTAGCATCAGCTGATACTACTTGGTTCAATGCTTCAAGAGCCGTTTTCTGAGCAGACTGTGTGTAATTAGATCCACTGTAATTTACAGTATCAACAAAACCAGTACCTGTAGAAAAATCAATAAAGATTTGATTATTGGCTAGTGTCTTGTTTGCCTGTAAGTTTGGTAAAGCGGCGGCTATGGCATTACGAGTTGATGTTTCTGTCCATTTTGTAACTACAATAACTGTGTTCGCTTCTGGAACATTGCCACTTGTAAAAGTAAAATCAAAAGTACTTGCACCAATATTACCCATTGAGTATGTACTTGGATCTAAAATTGTTGGAAAATTATCTAAATCATATTTGGTTACATAAAAGTGAGTTGTTGCTGAAATAGTAGCACCTGTTGGTATTGATAACGCAGAACCTTTTAGTGTTAATGTGTTTGCGTTTGAACCATCACCTTGAAAACTTTCTGTTCCTGATAATTTAAAAACTGTTAATCTATTATCTAAATCACTTTGTACTGATGCCTGTGCATTAACATAATTATTAACTTGCACCATACGGTTCTTATCGCTCTGAGCACCGCCGCCAATATATAATTCACGTGTATCTAGTGCAAAGCCTAACTCACCTTCCGCTAATGGTTTAGGTAAATCTGCTTTATTTCCTCTACGATTTTTAAGTCTTACATATGTTGTTGTCATCTTGTGTACCTTTTAATATAACTATTTAGCGATTTTGTAAAACTGTTCTACTTTGTCAAGCCACATATCTGTATATTTTTTAAATTCAGCTTTTTCTACTAAAAATTGCTGGTATTCACCGCTGTGCGACACTATAAAGATAAGACCTGCATTGATATCAGTACCGTATACTTCGTTGTGTGCTAAAGCATATGCTGAACACTGCATAAAATAATCGTCGACCCATTCACGTTTTTTAACTTTACGACTTGTTTTAAAATCACCTATTACAGGTTGTCCTTTGTAGGTACAAATCATATCAGCCGTTCCGGCATACAAATTTGGAAAACATAAATTTTCTTCAATTCCCCAAACTTCATCAATATTACACATACCTTTTTCGATAATAATATCACTCAATTGTTTTGCTTGTTGATAAACTTGATTAGAACCTTTTGGTCTTTCTATACCTTCTATAAAACACTCTAAATGTTTGTGAGTTACAGTTCCTAAATTTGCTGACTCTGTAACTATACGTTGTGCTTCTGCACTACCTACTCTTTTTCTCCAAGCATTAAGAGCCGTCATATCTTTAGTGGCACTAAGAATTGTTGTTACACTCGGAACAGGATTAGTTCCTTCACCAACGTAATATCTTTTACCTTCTATTACTGTTCTCTTTAATTTTTTATATGGAATTTTATCTACTAATAATGTCACTACTTAAGATCTCTATCAATGGTTTTCTTTGCCATATTGGCAACTTTCTTTTCATTATCCATTGTAGCATCTTTACTGTACTGTGTCAAATTATTATCTGTATTTAGGAAAATTTTATCTGGATTTATACTTTTTACTAGTTTACTATCTCTGAATAGATTTCCTAATGATTGTGCTGTTACACTATAGTTCATTTGATTTAACTCTTTAACTAAACTATCTGTTGAGACTTCTGTTTCTCCATTAGCCAAAGCACTCATTAATAAATTTTGAGCATCTGCCTTCAATTTATCAAAATAATTTTCTGTAAGCTCTTGGATACGCATTAGTCTTTTTTGGCTCTGCCAAGTGGTTCATCTAACGGACCTGCCGCTGAATCATCACCTGATGCCGGTGCGTCTGCGTCTGCACCTGTGTCTATCTCTAAACTGTCATCATTGTCTAGTTCTGCTTCTGGCTCATCGCTAGTCATTGATGTTGCTGGCTGTTCGCCTTGTAATTTTAATACTTCATTTTGTGCTGACTCTTTTGCCTGTCTAGCCATTTCTAACATTTGGTCTATTGTTCCCATCATACCATTGTTAAAGTTAGCGGCCGCATCTGCACCAAACTCATTTGTCATTTTGTCAACAAGAGCACCCAATGTTTCATTCTGCATCTTGCCTAAATCTTCAATCATAGTTTGAAACTCATCAACTAACTGTTGACTTGCTAAAACTGTTTCTGCTTTTTCTAAATCTTGTTCTTCTTTTACAACTTCAGTACTTTCTCCCATTCCTTCATCTCCTGAAATAGGTGACTCATCGCCTGATGCGTTATCGTGTGATTGCATTTTTGCAACATCTTCGTCACTAACTTGGCCAATCATTAAAACGATTGCTTCGCTTAAAAGAATATTTTTAGTATACTCGGGATTTTCTAAGTAAGTGTTAAAAGGAAGACTTTGTTTTAGAGCTTCACGTTGTGCATCTAAATTTGCTTTTACTGTATAAAGTTTTTCAAGCTCGACTTGATCGTAAACTTTAAAGCCGTATGTCTCAGATAGCCAGTTATTAATCCTGGACATTTTAGTTTCATACGTGGATTGTAGATCATTTAATTTCATAACAATATTATTTATACCTTTTTGCTGTTAATCTTGTGTTTGTATTGTGCATTAACTAATTGTTTAACTATCAAAAGTTGATTTTTCAGCCCATTAATAATAGGTTCTAGTGCTTGTCTTTCAAGATTAGTACTGTGATTGCTAGTAAATTTAGCTTCATTCTGCTTGATAGATTCCTGTAATTGTTGATATTGCAGGTTACTTTTTAGTAATTCTTGATTCTCTTTTGCTGATTTTTTCATTCCGTTCATTGTATTCACTGTCAGTAAAAAAGCAATTTCGTATAGAGAAATACCATAATAGATTTCAGATGCATCTTCTAAATTTATAATATCATACATCTTTGATTTTGAATGTAAAGGATACATTGTTTTAATCAAATAGTTGCTCATCTGTACACCTTCGTTAGTTTTTGTAGTCTGTATAGCTAACTTAAATGGTTCTTCATTAATATTATTGATTACTGCTTTCTCCACAATAACATCAATCTTATCACGTACAGATTTTATATGTTCATAAGTCTGTTTGGTTTGATTTTTAATTTGATCAAACCTTTGTATTTCACCTTTGATGTGATCTACATAACTGCTTGGTATACCATCATATTTTAATAGTATACTAATGAACCTAAAATGCTCCAAGGCTTGTTTAGCTGTAGCATAATTTGGGTAACTTCTTTTATCTTTATTTGTATCTGTGTATATTTTTGTTTTCATCTAAATTTAATTTCTTTCTTACTTGTTCTATATTACTTGATTTTACACTAGAAAGCAAGTGTAAATAATCCCCTAAACTCATTTTTGTTAGTTTATCCAGGACTTCTTCTTCACTTCTGTTAATCATAGCACTAATACTCTTACTTAATTGTTCTTTTTTATCGAGATCTTCAGCAAGTTTTTGTATATTTCTTTTAAATTCAGACATTTATTTTCTTCTTAACGATTTGTTTAATGATGCAACTCTACGTGATGCAGGGTTGAATCTTTTAGTAAATTTGATTTTTCTCTGTAATCTAGCACCCATTCTAGCTTTCATCTTCTTCATAATCATACGTTTTTTAATATCTAATGGTGCCGAACACACAGATGGATTGGATACAATACGTCCTTTTTTACGACCAAAACTACAACGATACTTTTTAACAACCGATTTACCTTTACGGCCAAATATCATTTTAGTTTCGTTAGTTGGTAATATATCCGATATTATCATTTCTTAAATTTTATAGCTCGACCTCTACGTCTAGCTTTTACCTGTTTGTTTAAATTCTTAACTATTTTAGCTGTTGGATTATACTTTTTAGTATAAGAAGCTCTCTTGCCTTGTATAGTCTGCTTCTTTCTTCTTGTATTCCTCATAGTTTGTCTTTTTTGTAAATTAATAGGAGCAGAACAAGTTGCCGGATCAGCCACAATACGTCCTTTTCTAGGACCAGACTGACATCTATATCTTCTTTTTACCTGGTTTCCGTACTTACCAAATATTTGTGGTGTTCCTGTAACTTCTACAACTTTCATATTATAAAATCTTCGCTCCGAATACTGTTGTTAATAGGATAGTGAGCATTGTGAAAAACATAGTACCTGCTGTCCACATAATAATTTTTTCAATTTTAGTAAAACCTTTTTCCATTCTAGCTTCAAGTTTTTCCATATGTGCTTCAACTCTATCAAACCTAGAGTTGATTTCATCGTGTCTTTGACGTGAAATAGCTACGTGAACTTCCAAGCTATTGTATTCTATGTCCGTGGCTTTGTCTTCTACTATTTGTGCTTTTGTTAATGGTTTTGGTTTATTATCATCCATATTAAATACTCCGCTCTATTTTTACTAAATCTTAGATATCCAAGTATTAGTATTTACTCCTTCTGTGTGTAAAACGTCTCCAAAAAGAACTAGGTTATTAAATCTTTTAGTTAATACACCTACATTATCATCTTTAAACTTAAACAAATCCGATTGTTCTACACCAAATTTAAACTGATATGTTGATTTATCGCTGTAAACAGGTATAGTAAAAAACAAAATTTTTCCATATACTCCAATTAGTTGCGTTAAATGATCGAAATCTTTTTCAGCATCAGTACCTAAATTTGGTGGATTATGTTCTAGTTTTATCTTCGTTTCAAACTTGTATAATTCTAATGTATCAGCAATCTTAACGTATGAGTTTTTAGCACTATTGTAAGAATACATTAGTTGGCTCCTACAGCAACATTCTTCGGTAATGCTTTTTGTGTTGTTATACGATTAGTTAGCTGTCTTTCTTTGTTCATATTCTGTAATATACTATAAAGTTCACTCTTTGGTACGTTTCTTCTTATATATTGTTCTATATTGATTAATAAAGTATATCTTTCTTTTTGTTTTAATTTTGAATAATCACTAACCATTCTACGTGATTTTTTTAGGACGGAATCATTTATTTTTAACTCACGTTCTATTCTCATAAGTTCACTACCTACATTTGACAAATTATTTTGTTTAATTATATTTAAAATATTTTTTACTGATAATATATTTGATTGCAATCTTTCAACATATGCATCACTTCTTTTGTCATCATTGAATTGTATTATTGATCCTTTACCTAGTATACTATGTATTAATAGATATAAATCTGTTCCGTTAGTTCTAAAGAAATCAAAATTTCCATAACTTAATGTTCTTGATGAATAATCTTGTGCCATTTTTTTATATTTGAATTCATTGTGCATTACCATTAATGCTATCATATATGAGTATATAATATTTCCTATTTCAGGTGCAGTAAACTTTCCAATATCTTGTCTTGATCTAAAAGCTCTACTTTCAGTTAAGTCGTTTATAAATGAATACTGTACTGACTCTTTTGCAAAATTCTTTTTACTAAAATCTAGTCTATCAATAATTTTAACTGCATCTCCTACGTGATCAACTGCAACAAATCCTTCTTGATCACTAACAACATATTCATCTCCTTGCAGTTCAAATGCATCAATGGCTTTAATATTTTTTAGCTTCTGATACAATGTATTTTTAATTGCAGTAAGTTTCAACCAAGCACTATACCAGGCTTCTACGTTATTTTTATTTGCGAAGTAAGTTTTATTCCATTGTTCTAAACCTGCCAACTTTCTTTGGCCAGCTGGACCTTCTCTACCTGTTTTTAAATTAGATATTTCTTTCTC
>CENJ01060000.1_pt1 | contig 11542 bp, 4 predicted proteins | sample 356161 | NCBI WGS metagenome assembly CENJ01 (sample SAMEA2619531, study PRJEB7988) | marine metagenome | biome: marine biome (ENVO:00000447); feature: surface water layer (ENVO:00002042); material: "saline water (ENVO:00002010), including plankton (ENVO:xxxxxxxx)" | depth 5 m
TCTAGTTGCTCAAAAACAAATTCTAAGAGCCGTCACGGTCCGAAACCAAGTGGCGGCTCTTCTAGTTTAAGTTGATATTACTTCCTGTTAGCGGGACGACTGCCAAACCAAAAGGTTATCGCTAAAGAACACATAAAGACTACTTCCTCTGCAAGCATCTTTGTCGTCGTCCAGTCGCCAAACTCGTATGCCTTGTAATATATGTAGGCACTCATACCCATCAGTAAAAAAGTCACCACTGGTCTGACCAGCCGGAGAAGGGCACTACACCACATAGGTGTCTCTCCATAACTGGCATCGTGCTGGTAGGCTGCAGTCCTGATGTTTGCATCAGCCTCCATCTGGGCGATCTGGTATTCGCTTTCCATCTCGACTTGTTTTATTTTAGCTTGCTCTTGGATTAGATTTAATTCGTGTGCATTCTGAGCAAGTAGTGTTTTGTTTTTTTCTTTTTGCTCCAACCATCCAAACGTCTTGCCCACTACTGTGCCTATCAATCCTAGACCAGAACCCCCGATGGCACTGCCAAATAATCCGCTGACAACTGTTCCCAAAATTTCCATTAAAACCTCACTCTTCTATTTCTATTATCGACATGAACAAATGTTCTGTAGTTAATTCCGATGCCTCTGAAGCCAGCTTCTTCTGCTGCTTTAATTATTTCTTCCTTTGGGTAGTCGAGCCGAATATCTATCGCACGGCTTGGCCTGTACAAAGTTCCTCGATGCATCGACAGGGGTGCCCCGCGAACCGCCTGATTGTGTATTGGGCACCTCACGCAAGAATTTATGCGGAGCGGTCCTAAAATACCGCGCATGATTTCCAACTTTTCAAGAGCCTCCGGTTGTACATAACGACTGGGGCCAGTGCCCTCTTCATTGCAGGGCTTTCCACATCGACATTGTAACTCTGTCCACAGAAAATGCTTGCTGGCATATTTGCCTTTGAGCAATCTCACTTGCCCCGGTCCTTCATCTGATTGATCAAAGCAAAGAGGGTCTCGATCTTTTTGATGCACTCTTGAAGCATCACATGGTTTCTAATTAATGCGAAAATCATTCCTGATAAAATTGTGAACACTCCGAAAAAAATTGTTATCCAATCGCCAATACTTACTCCTTCCATTTCCCCTCCTAGTACTTCGCTCCGTAATTTTGTCCATACTTGGTTCCGTAGTTTGCACTATAGTTCAAAGCCTTTTCTTTCTTGGTTGTGTCTTCACCTCCAAAAATATCAGCAGCCCCTTCACGCAAGAACCTGTTACCTCCGATAAATGGGATACGACTTGCAAGCATCCTGTATGCTGCACGTTCTTTAGCATTGCTGTCTGGTGATAGGTCTAGTGCTTGGTCGTACAAGCCTTGTCCAGTTTGAACAGCATCCAAGAATGTACCTGATGATGGACCAAGCAAGGTGCTTGATATTCTTGTGGCTCCGTAGAGGCCATTGTCTGCTTGAGCCGCAACATTATAGAAGATGTCTGCCAGCAAACCAAAGCCGCCCAGGTGCATCTGTGCCTCGATCACCCAGCCTAAAAAGTCGTCGGCAGGGCCGTGGATCTTAGCATCGTATCCCATCTTTTCTAAAATGGTTGACAACTTTCTTTCTCTTACATCGAAAGATGCATCATCATCTCCTCCGCGCATTTGTGCGAAGTCCTTGATTGTAAGAGTACCCGTGCCCATTGCAGACCCAGCCAGCAAGAAATTTACCAGTGGTACAAAATTGGCGTTGAACTGACCGTCTGTTTTACCAAACGCTTCTGACACAATCTTGCCAGCTAATCTCTGGAACATTAGTGGGTACGATTTCAACTGAAAAACAACTGCACCAACCGGACCCTGTGCCCATAGAGGTACGTCGGATTTGTTAGGTGTGAATATGGTCTCATTCGCAAAACGATGGAGTGCCATCCTGACATTCTGGTCACCATTGACTGCATCTAATATTGATAGGTCATCCAGCGTTTTACCATTGGTAACATATTCACCTATCCCGAATTCACTCAACATGCGCTTTGCATTACGGAACGCTCTGTTCTGTGTCTTGCTGTTTGGGTTGTAGTTTTTAACAGCAATCTTTTGCTGTGCTTTTAGCAACTCATACCCTGTAGCCGTTGCGATATTTCGCTGAACATTTGTCCAAGGAGCCAATAAGTTTGCAGCGAAAAACTGGTTAGTAAATTTACCACCAGCGGAACCATAAAGCATGGACATACGCGAATGAATTTGCGACTCCATAGCGGCACCAATGTTAGCAATGGCAGCGCGATATTCAGCTGCATTGTCTCCAGTTAAAGACTTACGCATGACGTTGAAGGAGTCTCGCATCCGTGCCCCGCGCAATAGCGGGATAGCAAGATCGGTCAGCGAGGTAAGGGCAGTATACGATAATAGTGTAACGCTATTAAAGTTTCTAATTGCCTTCGACGCTTGTCTTGCCATGCGAGACCGTTGAGTTTGTTCGAGGTTTCGCCCTTGGATTTGAGCAAAGTACGCATCAGAGTAATCTCCAGCCGATTGCTTGATGGCCCCAAAATTTTCGTGTTCCCATAACGCATTTGCTACCGCCTCGAATCGTACTCGATCTGCTTGAGTTGCATTAGGTTTAGCCATATCCAAAAGTTTTTTAATAGATGGAACTGTCATTGTTCCGCTGGCTATACCAGTGATAATATTATCGACGATCACCTGTGCGTCTGCTTCATCAAAACCTTTGATGTCATTAATACGCACATCGTCGCCCACAATAGAGTTGTAGTCGCTCTTTGCCAGTTTGTCCCTTGGAGCAACTTTATTACTGGATAGAAGCTCAACAGCGGCACGACTGCCACCACCTCTTACAGCCATATAATCGTGGTAGCCGTGAGAGCCAGTGCCAAATTTTTCTTGAAATAAAATTTTCTTTGTCGTGCCTTCGAAATATTTACTTACAATTCCATCGAGGTTGTTGACCAGAAACCCTCTGTCTTCAAGAACCTGTAATATGTCACCATATCTTAGCTGACCAAGTTCATTGGTTGCCGACAGATTAAGAACTCTAGCGTAATCAGTGTGCGGGTTCTTTCCATTCCTTGATGAGCGCATCTTAAATTCTGGAATGTACACACCTTCCTCATCAACGATACGAAGCATGATAGACTTAGCTACCTCAAGTGCATCTGCCGGAGAAGACGACACATTGCTTGGATTGTCCCGGCGATCTCGACGGATCATTTCCGCGATAATCGTTATGAACTCATCTTGGTGCGTTTGAATGGCTTCGATGTCATAGATCTGGGGTACATAGTTTGTGATCCGACCAACGCCTATATTAAGGTCATTCATTGCCTGTAGCTCTGCATCGAAGGACGATCTTACTTTGTTGTACAAAGCCAATTGCTCTGAATTTAAATTATTTACTGCATAGTCCTCGCCCCGACGTAACGCCTTTACAACCGCAGCAGCAGCTGGGTGCTGTTTGACCCCTTTCACAAATGGGTTTGCTATGACCGTATCTTTCCATTTTGTGATTGGGGTCTCTCCGGTGACTGACCTGATGCCATTTAAAATGGGCAGAACTTTCGAGGCTAAGAAGTTTATTTCTTTTTCATGGAAACCAGCACCTTCGCGAGGCTTGGTCCAGTCTGCCAACCAGTGCATGTGACGGTTGCGTAATCGGTTCGCATTGTTCTGCAAAAAGCGGAGCGGATTTGCGGTGTGAAGAATACTCTCTTCTTCCGGTGTCAGGTTTTGCCCGCGCATCTTTTTCATAATTACTTGGGCACCTTGGGCCAGACCGCTTTTCTCCATGCGATCAATGATAGCTCCCATTCTGCTTGGATCAGGTTTACCACCTGTATCCATCATTGCAGTAGCAAGCTCTCCAACTGGTGCGGTATCTCCATCGTCTGCTTTCTCAAGATGGAAAAATTCTGCGAAGCGATTAAACTCCCTCGCGTCGGGTGACTTCACGTTTTTATTGTCGAAGACAACCAAAGCCTCATGCTCTACAACACCAGCCTCCGGCAATCTGTTTTGCTCTGTTACTCTTAGGCTGTCATACCCAAGAGATTGCAAAGCGGCAGTAAGCTCACCCTTCGCCGCTCCCTCACCAATTTGTTGAGTGTCTGCAATTTCATCTACAAGACGGCTATATAGATAACTACCCTCAAATCCATCTGTCATAGCACCAAGCTCATTGGTGAGGTCTATGATTTTTTCTTCGGGCACTAAACCGTTTGTGATGGTAACATCCATCATGTTCTTCATGTCGGGATGGTGGACGCTGTACTTTGTTCCCTCCCGTATGTCGATGGGAGCTACAGCACGAACTCTAGTTTCTATCACACCGGGCATGGTTTCTATTCCCATCTCCGATAGCGTTTCCACCAGACCTTCTTCTGCATCTCTCAACAGACCTAATTCCTCAACCAGTGCCTTGCTGTTTGCATTCTCTGGTCTTGTCATTTGCATATTGATGTCGTTGATCTGCATTCGCGCAGATGAAAGAGCATAAGCTATCTGATCGGCAAATCCCTTGTCTTCATCTGCCACCATGTTGTCAATCATTCTTGTCATAGCGGCAAGCGTTGGATTTTTTGCGTAGATATTTTTTAGATTTTCTTGGCTTCTACCAAGGTAGATACCTGGACCAAAGCGCGGGTTATCAATTGCACGACTTACTTCCCAAACAAAATCTCTGGAGCCAAATGGTCGGGTGTTCGGAGTAGCGTGAAACCATGCAATAGATTTTCCGTTTTCATCTGCACCTAATCCACCCTCGACAAAACTTCTTTCGTTGATTTGTCTGCGCGGGGAAGGAGGGGAGGGCACACCTTCAAATATATCGCCATATTGAAGCAATGGCTTCATAGCTGATTGCATTTCGCCTTTTCTAATAAACCCGTTTGTAAGATAGGCTGCACTCTCGACGGCTGTTTCTAACGCTTCGTTTGCCTCGAAAGCATTCGGACCCAAGAAGGGTCGTCTTCCACCTCTGCCAGTGATGGCATTTTGAAGGTGTGCTTGAAACCACTGCGAGGCACTACGACCCTGCTTCAAAGCGTCGTCGGCAAATTCATATGCGGCCTCTATAGCCGCAAACCTGTCTGCCGTTGGTGGAGATGCCCGAAGTGTGAGTTCTGCAATCTTCTTAGATGCGCTTCTAGCATTCTGCACTTTTGTTTTTCCAGTACCACCAATGCTTCGGGCAAGCTGACGTAAATCGTTGCGGAGTAAATTAAATGGCTCTCCGGTATAAGCGACATCTGGACTGGCTTCTGCCACATTCATTAATCTAAGCTGGTCACCATCTGCTATATTTATCAGACGATGCATCATACCCCGCGCCATGCGCTGTGTAGCTGGGTCTCGATGTGTGATCTTGCGAATGGATTCCCTGACCATAGCTGGTGCATTGTTTGGAATACCGTCTTCGATTTGCACCCCAGAAAATTCGATGTCTTCCTGTCTTATAAGACTGTAAACCTTGCGGGTGGTGATAGGCGTTTGCTCCAAACCTTCTGGAACTTGGGCAGCCTCTCGACGCTCAAGTTCTGCACCGATGTCGGCAGCACGTTTATCAGTGCTGGAAGTTAGCAGTTCGCGGTCAACCATTTCTGGCGTTAGGGTTCGCAGTCTTGCGTCTACACTTACATCAGATTTTTCTGCTTTCTTTCTTTCCGTTAAAGTTTTCTTTGCAGCAGTTTTCTTCGCAGACTTGGCCTTGGAGACTTTTTCCGCTGCTTCTTTTGAAACAGCGTTTTTGTTTTTTCGTGTGATATTAACGAAAGAAGGGTGCAATTGCCTTATAACGTCGTCTACTTCTTTGTAGAGCAACATAGCTTCCGCTCTATAACCGCGATCAGATAACTGAGCAATCGCATCTTTGTCGCGGGATGCTGGAGCCTGACCATATGCGTATATCCGATTTTTCAATTCATACATATACCCATCTCTGCGACCTAATGGATGAGCCTCGCCCTTCGGATCTCTGACTTTCATGTTGCGGAACATATCGAAGTTTCTGTAGCTCTCGATAGTGGGAGCAATAGCAAGAAAGACACTTTCCATTTCTTGCCTGTCACCAGATGCCCTAGCGGCTTCGAAACCTTCTTTCAAACTTGCCCTTAATTCAGCCATATCTTTTTGTGCGTTAGCCGCCTGTGTGCCTAGCTTGCTGGTCCCTTTAGCATTTGGGGTGCCTCTAGGCCAAGCTGGTGCAAGCTTTGCCCCTTCAACCTCGACAAATGAGGCCATGAGTTTTTCTTCTAGTACATCGTGGGCGTCGATGATCCGGTTAGCCATACCTAGGACTGCAGCCGAATCTTCTATGTCAGCGGCCGCCAGCTTCATTACGTCGATCATACCAGCATCTTGTAATGCGCCGCCTATATCTCCGTCATTTGCAAGCTTGGCAACATTCTGAATATGTTCGATGATACGAGTTTTAGTAACCCCACCAGGGTTAGCCATCGCCTTTTCAAGGCTCTCTCGCAAGTTGTATAGCTGATCAAAACTTGCTTCGATCTGTTTACCAACAGTCGTACTAGCTGGCTTTGCTCCCCGCATTTTGTTTTGAGCGGCCTCTGGCAGAAACCTGTTGAAGCGATCAGCTAAATCTGGATCTAACCTTTTGCCGTCTAGAAACCTATCGATGATAGCGGAAATATATCTCGCTATTTTCTGGAAGACATTTGCCTGTTCGGGAAGTTCAGAGAAAAGATATAAATTAAACTGACTAGCCAGTATTTCTTCTACAGAGTTACTGCTGATTTGCTGTGCCTTACCTTTACCAGAAGTAAGCTCAAGAAAAAGAGAACCATCGATATCTACCCTGTCTCCAACTCTAAGCGGAAGGGGTGACATCTCTTGCATCTTTGTCAGGTCAAGATTTCCATCCGCATCGTAGATGGCGTTGATGACTATGTTATTAAGTTCGCTCTTTTCACTAGGAGTAAGAATGTTTGAGTACATCCAATGAAATAATTCGTGCCCCACAGAATGCGCCCCAGAATTATCTTTTGGGTTTAATTCAATGACGCTGGAACCGTCTGACTTTCTAACGAATTGTGATTTCTCTCCTTTTGCAAACTCCGGCAAGACACCATCACGATTAGCGACACGCCTTAATAGGTCTCTAATTGTTGCAACTGATTCGGGAGCTGCATTACTTAAAACACCTGTCTCACCAATAAGTTGATCAACTGCACTCGCCTTTGTTTGTTCGCTAAGTTTGTAAGCGGGAAGAGCTGCATAGAGTTGGTCAAGCTCTTTCTGTACTCGTAGCATCCCGCTTCTTTTCGTATGGACAGTTCTGTTTTCTAGTTCTCCTATCCTGTTGACGACCTCTGCAATCGGGGCTGTTTTATTTCCAGCCGCAAGATTAGGATAATCCCTTTTTCTCCCGTCGAACCCAACAGATGAATAGTTGCCCAGATCGACCATAGTGTTCTGTTCGTTCAACTGTTGTAGTGTTGGCAAGCTATCGCGGGTACTTAGGTTGAAATTGTATATTGCGTCGGACTTATCTCCTGGTACGTCATCAGCGGATTTAATAAAGATATCAGCGAAATCTCTTTGGTTTGGAGTTGTGCCCTCTGGAACGAAACCGACCTCCCAGTTATTTCCTGCATTTCTGCCCGCCATAACTTTGAGAAGATCTACAGGACTTTTGTATTTACCATCCGCAAGATCTGCCATTTGGTATTCTGCTGCTCTTCTTGTGTCTCCACCATCCATGATTGCATAGACGTAGCCCTCCGGTAGTGGGCCGGGATCTACCAAGGTGCCAGCATCTGTTCTCCCTGTGATGATAAAGCCCTCATCACCGCGCAACAGGCCGTCTATTATTGCTCCCTCAATGTTTGCTTTTGCTTCATCCAGACGATTTGAGCCTGTGCCCTCGTATGACCATTTGGGGGCACCCTTGTCCACACTTCGCGATATTCTATAATCACTGCTCATTTCAGAGAGGTAAACACGCTGACCTTTTACAGTAATGACAGGCTCATACTCTGTTACTTCTCCAAGCCTTATTTGCTTAAACTTTACCTTGATATCTTCTTCAGCTATTGCTGGTGTAGCTGTCTCCTCGACGGCCTCCGGTGTTGCCTCTGCTGCAGCTTCCCGGGAAGCAATATCATCTGGACTGACATAACCTTTCGTGACTGGATCAAAGACAAGGCTGGGCTGTTCGGGTGCTGCCTTGTCTACCTTTGGCAGTTTTAATTTTTTAAATTTGTCTTGACGACCCGCTGGCTCGATTTCTTCTTTTATTCGCGTCTGTTCATCCGCTCTACTCTTAATAAAGTCATCAAGTTTTTTGACAACTTTATCCAAGTCTTCATCTGGAATAGTTCTCTGTGGACCCTCAATGTTATCAGCCGGATTTTTTAGTGCGGCAAGATCGTCTGCAATTTGTGCGACAACAGAATCAAAAAACTCTATGCCGTCATCTAAACTTTCCCAAGCCTCTTTGGCTTCAGCATCCATACGATCAAAGTACTCTGGATTCTCATCGACTATCTCTTGTTTCTTCGGACCCTCTAATCTTGGGAGAGGTTGACCCTCTATGGCAAGCTGTGTATCAGGTGCATCTGGGACATCTGGATCAGTAGCTCTTGCAGCAGTCCCGTCACCGAAAACAAAATCGGCTCGCAACTTGCCGTCCAAGTCACGCAGATCTGTAGCAGTCGAGTAAAACTTCCAGTTAGCTTCAGCTTGTGCGGCTTTTGTGTTTAGCTCTTGTGCTTTTGTGACGTTACCCTTATCGGCTGCTTTTTGTGCTTCTGTGCGTAACGCATCCGCAAGACCTTTGGTCTGCTTTGCCGTGCTGATGTTAACCAATTGTTTTTGTAGTACTTCGTATCTGTCAAAAAGTTCTTGGCTAAATCTTTCAGCATCGCCTTTGTAAGCAACGGCCTGTTCCGGTGTGCCCAATGCCCCCGGTCTTAGACCCATTTGTTTTTCAACTTGGTCTATCTCTACTCTGATGCTTTCAGCTAATCGATCTAAATTCTGGTCACCAATATCCTCCATAGAAGGTGCAAGCTCATCGAGCATTGCGGCATCTTCTGCTTCAACTGCTTGTGCTGTGCGAAAGTCTTGTACCTGTGCATCAGCCTGTTCCATCTTTGGAAGAGCTAGTCTTTCTTCGGGCACGAAATTAGGATCTGCACTGTCGAGTATCTGATTGATTTGACCTATTTCTGTGACAGCATCTGCCTGTTCCTTACCAGAAAGCTTCGGCAGTTGCTCTTCCAGAAAAGCTTTTCTTGCGATGATTTGTCTGGTCTGGTCGCCTGTTATTTTTGACGCAATACCACCAATGCCGCCACCAAGTAAACCACCCAACGCCCCGCCAAGGATTGTTGATAATGCAATATTGCCTAGGCTAACCTCTTCCGTCTGACCAGTTTCTACCCGCCTGAGTTCTTCGCCTATACCAAAACCCGCCCCTATAACACCTTCAACAGCACCGACTTTCATGGCACCATCTTTGGCACCAGCCCAGAATGCAGATTTACCAGCCTTTGCAGCGGCCTTACCTATAACAGCCGCCTTACCAAAAGGTATTAAGTTGATAGGATCGAGTACGGCTGCTGGGACAGCGTCACTCAAAGCATCAAAAGTAGAGCGACCTCCTTCTTCCCAGAAGTTTGGAAACTGATCGTAGACAGCCTGTATTCTCGCCATCTTTTCTTTGATGGCATCGTCGGCTGCGTATGAGTCATAAACACCCTTTGCTAGGGCTACAGAGTTAAATTCTTGCCAAGCCTTATCGCTGAAGAAACTATCGACAAGGTCTTTGTCGCTTGTATGGAACTCGCCTTTTTGAGCATAGACATCCCGTAAGTCGTTAAGAAAGTCAGGATCTTTAAGGACTGTTTTAGGGTCGAAGTTTTGTAGATATCCAGCTTTTGGTGAAGCAAAAGCATTTCGGGTTACTTCCGACTCCTTCTGGACATCATCGTATGTATAGGGGGTAAAACTCTTCAAAGCACGGTACTCCAGTTTCCGTTGTTATTAACTCTTTCTGAGTTATTTTAAGGAAACTGTCGTCCCGTTATTTATTGTATCTGGTTTCTTGCTTTCGCTTGAGCCTCTAGCTGTTGTGACTTGATGAGCAAATTCTTTTTGTCTTCTATAATCCTTCTTATCTCCGCTCTAAACGCTCCAACCATTGAGCGTGACAAAGGACGCTCTAATATGTTTCGCAGTCTTTCGAAGCCAGGACGCTTATGCAGTTGTTCGCGTTGCGCTTGCATCATAACATCAACTTGTTGTCGAGGAGACACCAGATACGCCTCTGTAATGTTGTTTATTTGCGCTTCAACAGCCCGCCTAAATTCAACTGGGGTTGTATTCGGAGAACCACCCGATGCATTCACAGTAAGTGCCCTGACCTCCGCTTGCCTTTTCTTTGTAGCGGCTGACACAGTACTAGAAACGAGACCCTTGATTTGTTCGTACTGAGCTATAAGACCATCTATTTTTGCATCGAAATCCTTATCTCTATCGAAGACATAGCGCGGGTTGTTTTTGTACTGCTTGAGTTCAGCAATGTTGTTTTTAATCCTTGTAACGATATTATCCCTATTTGCATTTATTTCTATCTCTGTTTTATCCTCGTTTGCTGCATCAGCTAAAAGATCAGCCAAGCCTTTTTCATGTACACTATACTGCCTTGTCGCTTCATCGATTATCTTACTCGACGGCTCTGGATCAATAAGCTTATTAGTCTTTTCGATCTGTAATTGCGTTTGCCTTGCATTCCAAGAGGTCGGCAAGTTCAGCTTTTGCGCTGCTCCCCGTATATCTTGGGCGGTTATATTCATAAATGGTGTTCTATCTTTTCGCCTTATAAATTGTATAGCCTTTGTTATATCTTGAGGTGTCATGCCTTGGGTTATAAGACTGCTTGCAATAGCCCCCAAAGTGCTTCTTGCTATATTTATAGGTGCTTTCTCATCAGTGGGTAAGGCATCATCAAGACCATCATCGTTAGGCTGAATTATAAGAGCCACTTCAGTTCCTCGTTTTTCGGCAACCTTGTCTGTGATAAAGTCTCTTTCTGCTTTAGTTTGTGCTTCTGCTTGTTCAATCGCTTCAGCTTTTTGTTTAATAAAGGTGGTTTCCATCGTTATTTCTGACTGATCTTGCGCTTGTTGCAATGCTAGTTTAGCGATGTTTTCTCTTTCCGATGTCGGGTAATTACCTACAAGCTGCTGTTTTATTTGCGCTTCAGCTTCATTAACTGTGATTGTTCCAAGAGCCAATTGTTGCTGAATTGTTTTGACTGTTGGCTGTAGAAGTCGCAGTGCTTCTGCTTGCCTTGCACCAGTTTGTTGTTTAGCTGTAGCAATTGCATTAGCAGCCATGTTGTTTAATTGCTCATCAGTCGGGCTGAGATTGTAAACCGAAGCGTTAGTTTTCAGTGCTGTAACAACTGCTTTCTGATCTCCAGACATTGCCGCCTGTACAACATTAGGCAGCCCCTCCAGCATAGTTTTATTTCTAAGCAGTTCTTGTTTTTGTCGAGATTGGTGATGCGCGGTATT
>CENJ01166704.1_pt1 | contig 11541 bp, 7 predicted proteins | sample 356161 | NCBI WGS metagenome assembly CENJ01 (sample SAMEA2619531, study PRJEB7988) | marine metagenome | biome: marine biome (ENVO:00000447); feature: surface water layer (ENVO:00002042); material: "saline water (ENVO:00002010), including plankton (ENVO:xxxxxxxx)" | depth 5 m
ACTGCAAACCTCACACTTCCGACTTTTCAGGGAAATATGGAGAGAATCTTTCCATTTGGCAAAAGAGATGGTCCAAAAAAAGGAATAATTCAAAATATAAATTTTCAGATAACTACCTTGGCTGAAAATAGAATACAGACTACTGAAGATAAGCTTTTTAAAAAAGAGATGTTTAAAGATGCAGTTGCAGGAGTAAGACACAATATTCCTGTATCAACTAACTTTAAAGTTGCAAAGTATTTTAGTATTAGTGCAGGTGGGAACTACCAAGAAATTTGGACACCATACACAATAAAATATAATGATTATGCAAACGGAATTGAGGCATCAAAAGATACTGTTAGAAAATTTGATGCTTTTAGGACTTACAATTATAGTGCTAGTGCTGGAACAACGCTTTATGGAATTGTAAATTTTAAAAAAGGAAAAAAAATTGAGTCAATTAGGCACACAATCAGACCTTCAATAAGTTATAATAACCAACCTAGTTTTGAGAAATATTATGATAGTTATATTATAGATGCTAGAGGAAATACTGCTGAGTATACTAGATTTGAAAATGCACTTTTTGGATCTCCAACTAAAGGATATTCCAGTGGAATTGGTTTTAATATAAACAATTCTCTAGAGGCAAAGGTAAAAAGTAAAGATTCTGCATCTACAGAACCTAAGAAAATTACAATTTTCAGCAACTTAAATATTTCAACAGCATATAGTATCTCTGCAAAAGAATTTAAATGGTCACCAGTAAGAATGAGTACAGCATTGAATTTTTTTGAAAATAAATTAGCTACGAATCTAAATGCAACATTTGATCCATATAGTCTAGATGAAAATCAAACTCGAATAAATGTTTTAAATATTAAAAACGGTGGGGGATTGTTAAGGATGACAAGTGCAAATATGAATATGAATTTTAAATTAGATAATGATACATTCAAAAAAGGAAGTAAAAAAAGTGATAAGAAAAAAAATGAAGAGGAAGAACAGGATCTATTAGATTTGTCTGAAATAGAAAGGCTATCTGGGGGAGGAAGAGACGATGATTTATTTGGGAGATCAAATGATTTTTCTAATTCGAGAATCAATAAAAACAAAGAAAATAAAACTGTAAATGATAAATTGTATTTTACCAAAATTGACTGGAGTATGAAGCTGGCATACCAGTTAACCTATAACAATTCTAGGGGCCAAAATGACTTAAGTAATAATTCGCTTATGGTTTCAGGGGATGTTGATCTAACACCAAAGTGGAAAGTGGGTGTATCATCCGGATACGATTTTAAAGGAAAAGGTGTAACTTATACTCAATTCGTAATTGATAGAGACTTGAATAGTTGGAAATTAAATTTTAGTTGGGTCCCATTCGGACAAAGAGCATCGTGGTATTTTTTCATAGGTATAAAATCAGGACTATTGAGCGACTTAAAGTATGATAAAAGAAGAGAACCCGATAGAAACTTTTACTAAGATGAAAAAAGAGATTATTTACACTAAAAATGCTCCTGAACCGATTGGACCATACAATCAAGCTGTCAAAATTGGCAAAACCCTATACGTCTCGGGACAAATCCCTCTGATACCTGGAAAAATGGAGCTAGTAAATGGTGATCTTGAAAAAGAGACTATTCAAGTAATGAAAAACCTAGAAGCTATAATTTTAAAAGCAAACATGACATTTGATAATATTGTAAAAACAACAATTTTCTTATCTGATATGGGTAATTTTGAAATAATTAACAAAATATATGGTAAATATTTCGATTCAGAAAATGCTCCTGCAAGGGAAACCGTTGAAGTTAGCAATTTGCCAAAATACGTTCGACTTGAGATTTCAGTAATTGCGAGCGAAATTGACTAAAAGATTTTATTTTCTGAATGGAATTGAACCAATTTATCAATAGGCCTTTTCACAACATTGCCCATCGTTAATCCATAACTTTCAAGCTTAGATTTTATTTCATCTCTTAGAAAATAAGAAATTGAACCCACAAAATGAACAGGGATTTCTTTTGCTTCTTCAAATTGTAAAATTTGATGTCTAATAAATCTATCTAATCCATTATCAATTAGGGTTCTCATATATTTATTACTTTTATTATTTATCAAAAATTGAGCAAATTTTGCCAGGTATGCATTCGGTGACTCTTTCTTATACAAAAACTCTTTAACGTTATCAGGATTTAAATTATAAATATTTTCAAATTTTTTTGATAATTCCGAAGGCATTTCATGAAAATAATAACCTCTTAATAATTGCTTACCAAAAAAATTTCCACTTGCTTCATCCATTAATATATATCCCAAAGATATTATGTACTGCTTAGCATTTTTTCCATCAAAAAAAGTACAATTAGAGCCAGTTCCAAGGATACAAACAATTGATTTTTGTCCGATCTTAGCTGAAGCATAAACTGCTGCGTAAGTATCTTCTTTTATAATAAATTTACAATTTTCGAAAATATCATCGAAAACCCTATACATCCTGTCAATTGAAGTTTTTACACCACAACCAGCTCCATAAAAATAAATATTTTTAAAGTTTTTTTTGTTTTTAAAAATTTCAAAATTATTTATTATTCTTTCCCTCAATATAGATGTTGTTAAGACATGGGGGTTTAAACCTAGGGTTTTAGTAGAAAAAGCTATTTTACCATTATTATCTAATGCAATCCAGTCAGCCTTTGTGGCTCCACTATCAACAATTAAATCCATTTTAAATGTTATTAATGAGCTGTGCTAACGAAATTAACTTTGATGAATATCCACACTCATTGTCATACCAGCTAATTATTTTAAAAAAATTATCATTTAATTTTATGCCTGCATTAGCATCAAAAATTGAAGTTCTTTCATCTCCAATAAAATCTTGAGAAACAACTGGTTCGTCCTCATAACCCAAAACATTCTTCATAGAGGTTTCACTTGCATTTTTCATAACTTTTTTAACACCCTCGTAATCTGTTGATTTTTCGAGTTCAACCGTAAGATCAACAACAGATACATTAGCCGTAGGAATTCGAAATGCCATTCCGGTTAATTTTCCCTCTAGACTTGGAATAACTTTTGTCACTGCTTTAGCTGCTCCAGTAGATGCAGGAATTATATTCAATAGTGCACTTCTACCTCCTCTGAAATCTTTTTTTGAAGGTCCATCGACCGTAAACTGGGTTGCTGTAGTTGCGTGAACTGTTGTCATTAAAGCTTGTTTAATAGTAAAATTATCATTTAAAACTTTAGCTATCGGAGCAAGGCAATTGGTTGTGCACGAAGCATTAGATACAATTGTATTACTTGCTTTTAAATCCATATGATTTACACCAACCACAAACATAGGAACATCTGGAGATGGGGCTGATATAACGACTTTTTTTGCTCCTCCACTAATGTGGAGCATTGCCTTATCTTTTGATGTAAAAAATCCTGTGCATTCAGCAACTACGTCTGTATTTGATTTATCCCAACCAATATTTTCGGGGTTTGACTCACTCGTTATTCTTATCTTTTTGCCGCCAACTACAATAAACTCGTTTTCAATATTAATTTCCTCTTTGAAAAGTCCATGGACAGAATCATATTTGAGCAAATACGCTAAATGCTTTACATCAAGTAGATCATTAATCGCAACAACTTCAACATCAGATTTTTGCATGGCAAGACGAAAAACCATTCTTCCAATTCTTCCAAAACCATTTATTCCTATTTTTAATGACATGTGTATAAATTTTTAAATTGATAATATATCTGTCAAACGAAGCAAGTCCTTGTTCGTTGCAGATTTGATTTTAGTTACGTTTTTAAGGGGGGTAAGCTTTAGTTGATTATTTTCGATTCCAACCATAACAGACGACTTTTCTGCTAACAAGGATTCAACCGCAAAAACCCCCATTCTTGAAGCTAAAACACGATCAAAGCAGGTTGGAGCCCCTCCTCTTTGCATATGCCCTAAAACTGAAACTCTTACCTCATATTCCGGAAGATTTTTTTCAACATAAGATGCAAGTTCAAATACATTTTTTCCGGTTTTGTCGCCTTCAGCGACAACAACAATACTTGATGCCTTTCCGGTTTTTTCACTTTTTTTAAGTGAATTTAATAGTTTTTTTAGTCCTCTGTCTTCCTCAGGTATTAAGATTTCTTCAGCACCAGCACCAATTCCAGAATGTAAGGCAATATGACCAGCATCCCTCCCCATAACCTCAATAAAAAAAAGTCTATTGTGAGAAATTGCTGTGTCTCTTATTTTGTCAATTACTTGTATAACAGTATTAATGGCAGTATCATAACCTATAGTATATTGCGTCCCTGAAATATCATTGTCTATTGTTCCCGGTATACCTATTACAGGAAAATTAAATTCTTTTTGAAATATTCTTGCTCCGTTAAAGGAACCATCTCCCCCAATTACCACTAAAGATTCAATTTTATTTTTTATTAAATTATTAAATGCTTTTTTTCTCCCAGATAAGGTTCTAAAGTCGGAAGATCTCGCCGATTTAAGTATTGTCCCCCCTTTGTTTATAATATTATTAACTCTTCTTGCGTTTGCCTTATCTATTGAGTTTTCAATTAAACCTTGGTATCCTTTATATACAATAAAACACTCTAAATTGTAAAAAGCACATGCTCTAACAACAGCTCTGACTGCTGCATTCATACCAGGGGCATCACCACCAGAAGTAAGTACCGCAATTCTTTTCATACTATTTATGATAGAAAATTAATGTTTTGGATTGACTAAAATAAAGATTTAATGGAATATAACATATTATTTCTTTTTCAAAGATTCTGATTTTATTTTATTGATCAAATTTTTAAAAGTGTTAAAATCCACTTGATAAGATAATCCCATTCCTTGTGTATAACCAAAGTCATCTCCTAAGTATCTAAAATCATTTTCTCTGTTAAAAATCTTTGCCCTTAAATTTCCTTTTTCATTTAAAATGAAATCTATCTGTACATCTCCTACTATAACTGTTTGCTGCATTCCATCAATAGGAACCCCAATTTTTCCATTAATTAAAATTTTATCGCTTAGCTGTGTGCTTAAAGAAAGACCTATTCTGTCTTCGGTTTGTAGATCATACAAAGGATTATTTTCTCCTTGAAGATAATTTAGTCCAACATTTAATTTTGATTCTCCTGACCCCCCTATTAATGTACTTAAAACATCCGAGGCCTTTTCATATAAATTATTTGTAATTCCCTGAAAAGAAACCGACACTTGACTAATAAAAATACCTTGAGATAAAAGGGAAAGAGCTTGAGTTTGTCTTATTTCTTGATCTGATAAACGATAATTTATTTCAGATGAGATAACACCGGTTGTGTTTGGAAATGTTATATCAAAAATAGGATCATTCGGTTTTAGTAAATTACCAATTAACTGAATTGAAACATTTGTGGGTATTTTTCTATTAAAATTTGGGTTGTCAACTAATAAGGCCGGGTTGGCTCCCCCAGGAACTTCGTAGGTAGCTAATATATTAAGCTGAGCATCTATAGGGTCTCCGTTCCATATTATTGATCCACCAGGTTTTACAATAAATTTTTTATCAATTAGACCTAAATTTTTAAAATTGTAAGTTCCATCATAAGTTATATAATCACCAAAAATATTAAACTTTCCATCCGTATTGGTTTCTATTAAGATTTTCCCATTTCCTCTTCCTGACAGAGTGCTTCCTGATTTTTGATCTACAACTATTTCTAGTTCAGCATCTCTAGTGATTCCAAGATCAAATATCATTTCAAACCCCCGAAACTGTTCGTCAAAAAAAGATAATTTATTAATAGATTCTTTTACTTTTTTTTGAGATTTTGGAACAAAATCAATAAATGATGTATCTGACAAACCCTTATTTTCTTGCCATGGTATAACTATATTTGTTCCATTAGCAGTAACACCTGAAACGGATAAATTTAGTGATTTAAAAGGTCCATTAAATGAGGCCTGACCATTTAAAAAACCTTTACCATAAAAACGAGATTCTAAATTCTTTGTTTTGTTAAATACTAATAGTCTTTGAGAAGAAACATCTAAATCCATACCCCATTCCTTAAAATTTTTATGAAAAATATTTCCATTTACAGTAGCAAAAGTATTTTCATAAATATCAACTAACTCTGTGTTAACAAACTTTATAGATTGGTCTTGAAAGTATATTGGAGTTCTGTCTTTAATCTTATACTCTGTGTTCGTTATAGGTAAAAATAGATTTCCTTTATTAATCAAAGTTTGACCTTTTAATTTAATATCAGACAATGATCCCCATAAGTTTAGTTTACCGCTTAAAAAGCCATTTATTTTGTTTACTTTATTTTTACCAAAAGACGATAAAAAGGATAAATCGAAATTTTCAAGATCAAAGTCAATATCAAGATTTATATCTTGATCGACTACAAAAATATTCCCAAGACCTAGAATATTTTTTTTATCATTTTTTAAAATTGAAGTACTTATGTTATAGGTTTTATAAATAGGGCTTCCATTGAGAACAAAATTAAAATCACCAATTAGGATTTGATTTAAAGCAAGTTTTTTTGTAATTATTTTAGCAGAAACACTTTTTAGTTCTTCATTTTGATTTATAATTATTTCTGAAGACAAAAAACCATTCAAATCAAGTTTTTCATTTTTTGGTATAAAATGATCAATTTTTAGATTTTTTGTTATTAATTTTAAGTCGAAATCGTCAGTAGATTTGTATCTAAGATCTGAATTAATAGACTGATTTTTACTCTCTAGTAAAAGATTTATCAGTTTAAATTCTTTTGTTTTTTGGTTGTATGTGATCGAAGAATTGGAATCCTTTAGTTTCCAAAGTTCTTTATCCAAATAAAAAGAAATATCATTAATATTGAGGTTAATTTCATTATTTAAAATTTTATTATCAAAAATAATTTCAAATTTCTCTTCTTTTTCTCCATAATAACCATTTAAGAAAGCCCTATTTGTTTTATCAAGATTTGTAGTTAATTTTAATTTTTTAAATAAAACATTATTGTTTTTAAAAGTCTCAATGTCGAATTTGAACAATTCCTTATTTCTATCAAGTTTTAGATATAAAGATTCTATTTTATATGTTTTAGTGGATAAAAATGGTACATCTAATTTAACATAAGAATTATTGAACTTACCTTCTAATCCTACTTCAAAATTTATTGCGGATGGATTGTTAAGTTCTGGGTACAATGCCTTTATAAACTTTTCTTTTACAATAACATTTAAACTTAGAAATGAATTTGATTTTTTTCGTTGGCTTTGATTAATAAAGAGTTCAAAATTTTCTAGAAGAAAACTGGATAATCTAGTGTATTTGACATTAGAATTTAGTGAGATATTAAAAGCCTCGTTATTAGAAAATATTTGACTCTCTCTATTTGATGATGTTTTGAAATTTAAAACAAATGGACTAAATGAAGTTTCATTAAAACTAATATTATTTAGGAAAATAGAACCTGGATTTTTAAAACCATTGTAATCTACATCAAAAAAAATACTCTTTTCTTTTTTTTCCGAAGAGTTCAAAGAATATGAAAAATCTAAAACAGAAAAAGAGGATTTAAAGTTTAAAATTTTATCAAACTGATTAGAAAACGAAGAGGTTATTATTAATTTTAATTTATCATCATTAATATTTGTATTCAAATTATATGTCTCATTTAAATTTTTATTTAATGAAATATTTATATCATTAAATGTCCTATTATTGAATTTAAATGAGTCTAAAGAAGCCTTTAAATCTAAGGATTCAATATTTTTTAAATCCTTTAGTATGGTACTTAAACTAGAAACACCATTAAATTTTATTTTACCTATTTTTTGATAAAAACTATAAAAGGAAAAATTAGTAAAAGAGGTTGAATTATTTATCCTCCACTTATTTTCTGTTTTTTCTATGTCAATATTTGATTGAATATATCCATTTTCGATCCTGAATTTTGAATCAATCATAATAAAAGAATTTAATTGAGATTTAAAATGTGAATTGAGTTCAACGTTGTTTAAAAGTTTAAACTCACTGGATAAAAAGTCAGGTGCGTTTGTTTTGACAAACTCGTTTACATCTTCTTTTTGAAAAAAAGTATAAATTTCTTCACCCTCTATACTTACATCGTCAATAGAATTAAATTTCGTCGTAAAGTAACCCTCAGAAAATGATTTATTTGAAAAAGTAATTTTAAAATTTGAAAACAAGTTGTTTATCGATCCAGAAAATACATTTTTTATTTGCACTTCTTGAGGGAATTGATAATCGGAAAAAGCTGTTTTAGGAATAGAAGTAGCTATTGAAAAATTATTAATAATAAAGTTTTCAAGGTAATTAGAAGAATTAACTATGCAGTAACTTATGTCCCCCTTACCATTAATCAAATAGTTATTATAATTTATATCTAATCTATCAACGTAAAAATTGTCATGGACTTTTTTTAATTTTAGACTAGCATTTTTTAGATTTCCATATTGTTTGGATTCGAAGCTAGAAGATTGGAGACTTATATTTAATGAATCTGAATTGATTTCTACTTCATCAAAAACAAAATTGAGGTTTTTAACTATTGAATTTCGATCTTTGCCATTTAGCCTATAATCTATACTTAAATTTGAGACAATTAAATTTTTAATTTTTAATTTTTCTAGAAACCCTTTTATTTTAATTGACTTTAAAAATAATTCAAGATTTGTGATATTACTTTCAGAATACTTTTCTAAATATAATTTTGGATCTACTAATTGGATTGAATTTATATTAAAATTTTTTGATTTTAACTGGCTGTAACTTTCAAGATTTATATTTAAATTGTTTAAATATAAGAGTTCATTTCCTTTTAAATCTAAAATCTTGACACCATAAAAAATTAGGTTTTGGTCAATAATACTTAAATCATCAAAAAATAATTTATTGTTAAGAAAAGTAAATTCAGATTCAAGGATATTTTTAGCTAATTTTACTTTAACACTTTTATTTTGAATAAACAAATAGAAGGAAATCAAAAAAATAGTAATCCCTGAAAAAGCAAAAAACAATAATTTTAAAGGTCTCTTGATAATCAATTAATTTTACTTGTTAAAAATAACAAATGATATGCAAAAACCATGCTATATTTTAGGAATTGAATCTTCATGTGATGATACGGCAGCAGCAATTTTAGAAAATGATATTGTCCTATCAAATATTATTGCTAAGCAGGAAATACATATTGAATATGGAGGTGTTGTTCCAGAACTTGCTTCACGTGCTCATCAGATTAATATTATTCCTGTTGTAGAAATGGCTTTGAAGAAAGCTGGGATTAAAAAAAAACAACTAAATGCAATAGCTTATACAAGAGGTCCTGGCCTTCTAGGTTCGTTATTAGTTGGTTCATCATTTTCTAAATCACTAAGTATGGGTCTAAAAATTCCATTAATTGAAGTAAACCATATGCATGGACACATACTTTGTCATTTTATTAATGACAACCAAAATAAACCAGAATTTCCGTTTCTAGGAATAACAGTGTCAGGAGGTCACACTCAAATTGTAATGGTAGAAGATTATTTTACAATGCATGAAATTGGACGAACACTTGATGATGCAATCGGTGAAGCCTTCGATAAATGTGGTAAGGTAATGGGTTTTGATTATCCAGCTGGCCCGATAATAGATAAACATTCAAAAAATGGAAATTCAAAAAAATTTAAATTCCCTGTACCTAAGGTCAAGGGTTTGGACTTTAGTTTTAGTGGATTTAAAACATCTGTTTTAAATTTTATAAATAAAAATATAAATCTAGACGAAAATTTTATTAAAAATAATGTTGAGGATCTATGTGCCTCTATCCAATTTACCTTAATTGAAATACTAATGCTAAAAATTAATTTAGCTGTTAAAAAAACTGGTATCACTCAAATTGCTCTTGGTGGTGGAGTTGCAGCCAATTCTGAGCTAAGAAAAAGGATAATTGTTGAAGGGGGTAGGAATGATTGGAAAACTTATATACCAAAAATAAATTATACCACTGATAATGCTGCAATGATTGCTTTAGTTGGATATTTAAAGTATAAAAATTCTCATTTAGGAAATTTAAGACAAAAAGCTTTATCAAATTATAAAATATAACCTATGAATCTTTTTTATGATCCAAATTTAAATTCAGATTCAAGTGAGGTGTTTATTGATAAAAGTGAAGTTAAACACATTGAAAAGGTTTTAAGAAAAAAAAAGGGTGAATTTTTAAATTTTACAAATGGAAAAGGTTTAGAAGCTTTAGTAGAAATTTGTTCAAATAGAAACGACTTCACCTTCAAAGTAAAAGATATCATTCATCACACAATCAAAAATCAAAATACTCACATAGCCCTGTCACCTTTAAAAAAATCGAATCTTTTTGAATTGGTAGTTAGTAAAGCAACTGAATTGGGTATTAGGGAAATTACACCTATAATATGTGAAAACTCTTTAAAAAAATCTATAAATTTTGACAGATGTAATAAAATTATAATTTCCTCTTTAAAACAATCACTTCAATATCATCTCCCCCAGTTAAATAAAGCAACTAGTTTTAAAGATTTTATTTTGATGAACAAGTATGGTTTGATTGCACACTGTAATGAAGGGGAAAAAATAACAATTCCAAAAGCTATAAAAAGAGTTAAAAATAAAGTAATTATTATTGGTCCAGAAGGTGATTTTAATTTAGAGGAAATAAATTTTGCAAGGGTAAACAATTACAATGAGGTAACATTAGGATCAAATAGACTAAGAGCTGAAACAGCGGCAATAGTAGCCTGTTCGTTAATGTTAGCAAGTGAATAATGATTAATTTATATCTTTGAACAATGAATGAAAATATAATAGCCAAAGGGGTTTTAAGAGGAGCACTGTATGTTTTGTTGCTCTCATTAACTTTGTATTCAATTTATCTTTTGCAATCTATTATTCTATATGTTTTTTTAGCAGCTGTTGTATCATTAATCGGAAGACCATTTGTAATATTTTTTGTTAAAAAATTAAAATTTAATAAAAATGTAGCCTCAATTTTTACTATATCATTTATTATTCTTTTAATATTAGGTTTTTTTTCTTTATTAGTCCCACTTATCGTTCAACAAACTGAGAATCTATCGCTTCTTGATATTAATTTATTAGAAAAAAGAATAAACAGGTTATTTAACGAAATTGCAATTTATATTGATTTAAATAAATCTAACATCAATGATTTATTAACTAATCTGAATCTTTTTGAATTTTTGAATTTATCATCTATCCCAATTTTTTTAAATCACTTCGTTGACATTCTAGGCGGGTTTACAATTGGGTTATTCTCAATTATATTCATATCCTTTTTCTTCTTAAAAGACTCTGATTTACTTGAGAATAGCATTTTCTTTTTCTTTGATAAGAAAACTCACTCTAGGTTAAAAAAGTCATTTGAGGAAATTAAAGACCTATTATCAAGGTATTTCATAGGTTTAATAATTCAAATATCTATTCTATTTTTTATCTACAGTGCATTTTTGTTAATATTTCAAATTAAAAATGCTTTGATAATAGC
>CENJ01030491.1_pt1 | contig 11538 bp, 9 predicted proteins | sample 356161 | NCBI WGS metagenome assembly CENJ01 (sample SAMEA2619531, study PRJEB7988) | marine metagenome | biome: marine biome (ENVO:00000447); feature: surface water layer (ENVO:00002042); material: "saline water (ENVO:00002010), including plankton (ENVO:xxxxxxxx)" | depth 5 m
GAGCTTGCCGAGGCCGGGTCCGCGGTGGTGATGATCTCACAGGACCTTGAGGAAATCTTTGCGATTTCGCATCGGGTGGCGGTGCTTCATGACGGGGCGATCTCGACGCCCATGGTGACGGCTGACGTGACGGCCGAGACGGTGGGTCTGCTGATGGGCGGGAGCATGCCGCTTGATGGCGCCCCGGACATGGATAAGGGTGAGGCGGGGGATACGGCATGATCAATCTTGTTCCGCGCAAGGAAATTCCGCTCCGCCTGACGCTGATGACCACGGGCATTGCTGTGGCGCTGACGCTTGTTGCCGGCGCCGGCATCTTCGCCATTCTGGGCTATGATCCGCTTGCCGCACTATACCAGTTCTTTATCGCGCCGGTGTCGCGCGGCTATCAGATCGCCGATCTGTTCGTGAAAGCCTGCCCGTTGATCATCATCGCCAGCGGGCTTGTCTTCTCCTATCGCGCGAATGTGTGGAACATCGGGGCCGAGGGCCAGATGATTTTTGGGGCGCTGTTCTCCGGCTATGTGGCGCTGTACTGGGGCGGCATGCCAGCCCCGCTGTTGCTGCCGGTGATGATCCTCGCGGGGATGCTCGGCGGTCTTGTCTGGGCCATGATCCCGGCAATTCTGAAGACGCGGTTCAACACCAATGAAATTCTGGTCTCGCTGATGCTGACCTATGTGGCCGCGCTGTTCATCGACTGGACGGTGCGCGGGCCCTGGCGTGACCCGATGTCCTTCGGCTTTCCGCTGACCCCGATGTATCCCGATGCCGGGCTGATCTCGAAGGTTGACCTTCCGGGTGTCGGCCGCCTTGCACAGCTTCACTGGGGCGTGGTTGGTGCCTTGCTGTTGGCGGTGGTGGCCTGGTTTGTGCTGCGGCACACAATGGTTGGCTTCCAGGTCAAGGTGATGGGTGACGCGCCGCGTGCCGGCCGGTTTGCCGGCTTCCGCCCGGCCCTTGTCACCATTCTGGTGCTGTCGATTTCCGGTGGCGCTGCCGGCCTTGCCGGCATGGTCGAGGTGTCGGCCAATATCGGCCAGCTGCAACCGAATATTTCCTTCGGATACGGGTTCACCGCGATCATCGTGGCGTTTCTTGCACGTCTCAACCCGATGGCGGTGATCATTGCCGGGCTGGTGGTGGCGCTTGCCGAGATGGGGGGCGACGCGGCGCAGATCGCGATGGGCATTCCCAAGGTCGTGACTGGCGTGTTCAAGGGCATTCTTCTGTTCATGCTTCTGGCTGGAGAAACCTTCAACCGCTATCACGTGGAATTCCGGCTGCCGGGCGCGGCGGCGCGCGCCGCGGCAAAGGAGGGAAGCGGTGCTTGAAGATCTGATCCTTACCGTGCTGATGACGTCGGTGCCGCTGGTCTATGCCGCCACTGGTGAGCTGATCGTCGAGCGAAGCGGCGTACTCAATCTTGGCGTCGAGGGAATGATGCTGATGGGGGCGGTGGCCGCCTTCGGCGTTGCCATGGTCAGCGGCAGCCTTGTTCTTGGCGTCTTTGCCGGTGCCGTAGCCGGCATGCTGACGGCTGGTCTGTTCGGTATTCTCGTTCTCGGATTCGCCACGAATCAGGTGGCGACCGGCCTTGCGCTGACCATTTTTGGTACCGGTCTGTCCGGTCTTGTCGGCGCGCCGTTGATCGGCAAGGCGATTGGCGGTCTGCCGCAGATCAGTCTTCCGGTGCTGTCCGATCTTCCGGTGGTGGGCAAGCTTGTCTTCTCGCACGATCTGATGGCCTATGGTGCGGTGGTGATGGTGGCGCTTGTCGCCTGGTTCCTGAAACGCACGCGCGGCGGGCTCGTTCTGCGCGCCATCGGCGACAATCATGACAGCGCGCATGCGCTCGGCTATCCGGTGCTGGGCGTGCGATTCATGGCAGTGCTGTTCGGCGGAATGATGGCGGGGCTTGGCGGCGCCTATCTGCCGCTGATGCTGACCCCGCACTGGGCCGAGGGGATGACCGCAGGGCGGGGATGGATTTCGCTGGCTTTGGTCGTGTTTGCTTCATGGATGCCCTGGCGGGTGCTTGTTGGCGCGCTGATTTTCGGGGGCATCACGATCATGCAGCTTGCTGGGCAGGCGGAAGGTTGGACGGTGCCGTCGCAATTCCTTTCCATGCTGCCGTATCTTGCTACTATTATCGTACTGGTACTGATTTCTCGGAACAGGGATTTCGCGCTGGCGAATTCGCCAGCCTGTTTGGGTCGGGCTTTCCACGCTGGCAAATAGCCGGCTGGCCCCGACAAAATCAAGGATGCCGCACAAGAGTGACAAGGCGGTCATCCGACAATGGAGAGACGCATGAAAAAAATGATCAAGATGATGGCGTTGTCCGTCGCTGCGCTCGGCATGTCCGTTGGCGCGGCTGTTGCGGATCCGCTGAAGGTCGGGTTCCTTTACCTGACAACGCCTGGTGACCATGGCTGGACCTACGCGCATGAGCTGGCCCGCCAGGAAGTTCAGGCACATTTCGGTGACAAGGTTGAAACAACCTTTGTTGAAAACGTGCCGGAAGGCCCGGACGCCGAGCGTGTTGTCCGTGAGCTGGCCCGTCAGGGCAATCAGGTGATCTTTGGCACCTCATTCGGTTACATGGACCCGATGCTGAAGGTGTCGAAGGAATTTCCTGATGTGAAGTTCGAGCATATCACCGGCTACAAGCGGTCCGGCAACATGGCCACCGGCAACATCCGTTTCTATGAAGGCCGTTACGTGCAGGGCATCGTCGCCGGCATGATGACCAAGTCGAACAAGATCGGCTACATCGCGCCGTTCCCGATTCCCGAGGCCTATCAGGGTCTGAACGCCTTTGCCATCGGCATGCGGGAAGCCAATCCGGATGCCGAGATCATGGTGATCTGGGCCAACACCTGGGCCGATCCTGTGAAGGAAGCCGACGCCGCCAAGGTTCTTGTGGCGCAGGGTGCCGACGTGATGGCGCAGCATACCGATACCCCGGCGATGCTGCAGACGGCTGAAAAGGCTGGCATCCACGGTTTCGGTCAGGCCAGCGACATGAAGGAGTTCGCCCCGAACGCGCAGCTCTTCTCTTCGGTCAACAACTGGGCCCCTTACTACATCCAGAAGATCGAACAGGTTCTCGACGGCAGCTGGTCGACCGGTGACGGGCCGGACCATTGGGGTGGCAACACCTGGAAGGGCATGGCCGACAATTATCTTGAGCTGACAGCCTTCGAGAACATGCCTGATGATGTGAAGGCTGCCGCCGAAGCCGCCGCTGCCAAGGTCACGGGTGGCCACAACATCTTCACGGGCCCGATCAAGGACAACAAAGGCAATGTCGTGATCAAGGCTGGTGATGCGCTTGATGATGGCCGGCTGTGGAGCGATGTCTTCTTCTATGCCGAGGGCATTCAGGGCGAAATGCCGGGCTAAGGCCTGACAGCCAGACAACAGGGCACCAGGGCATCGCGACGCGCGGTGCCCTGATACCATTTGCCAGACGGAATTTTCAGGGGGTAAGGGTGCCGCTTTTCGAGGCGCGCCACCCCCCTTTTTTATGACGGACCTACCGAGAACAGAGGCAAGCACCCTATGACCCGACCATCTATTTTTGTGACCCGTCGGTGGCCCAGCCCGGCCGAAGAGGCGCTGTCCGCGCTGTTTGATGTGACCTTCAATGCGGATGACCGGCCGCTGAGCAAGGACGAGCTGATGGCCGGGGTCGCCAGTCATGACATGGCCGCACCGACTGTATCAGATGTGATCGACGCCGATGTGGTGGCCGCTGGCGCTGCGGGGCGCTGCCGGATGATTGCCAATTACGGTGTCGGCGTAAACCATATCGATCTTGTCAGTGCCGCAGCGCATGGCATCGCCGTCAGCAACACGCCCGGCGTGCTGACAGATGCCACCGCCGATCTCACCCTGACCTTGATGCTGATGCTCAGCCGCCGTGCTGGCGAGGGTGAGCGCGAGCTTCGCGCCGGAGCGTGGAACGGCTGGGGCCCAACGCATCTTGTCGGGCGACAGATGACAGGCAAGACGCTTGGCATCATCGGCATGGGGCGGATCGGGCAGGCGGTGGCGCGCCGCGCGCATTTTGGCTTCGGCATGGATGTGGTCTTCCAGAATCGCTCAGCTGTCACCGGTGGTGCCGGCGTTGGGGCACGCCAGCTTGCCAGTGTCGCCGAAGTCTGCGCTGCCAGTGATTATGTCAGTCTGCATTGCGCGGCGACGGCTGAAACACGCCATATTCTCGGCGCCGACGCGTTGGCAGCGATGTCGCCGGATGCCTATGTGATCAACACGGCGCGCGGTGACGTGGTGGATGAGGCGGCGCTGGTCGCGGCGCTGGAAAGCGGGGCCATCGCCGGGGCCGGCCTCGATGTCTTTCAGGGAGAGCCAGTGGTGAATCCGGCCATTCTCGCTGCGCCGAACACGGTGCTGTTGCCGCATCTGGGCTCGGCAACGCAGGAAACCCGCGTCGCCATGGGCATGAAGGTTGTGGAGAACGCCAGGGCCTTTGCCGCCGGTACGCCGCTTCCTGATCCGGTCGGGTAATGGCAGACAGCCTTGATATGCACGATATGACGGCAATGAAGGCGCTGGTTGCACGTGCCTTCGAGGCGGCCTGTGCCGCCGGACACCCGGCCAGGGTCAGCGCCCAGGCGATGACGCGCCTTGCGGTGCCGCCAACCTCGGTAATCGCTGTTGGAAAGGCCGCCGGTGCGATGGCCGCGGCTGTTCGCAATGCCGGATGCGATGCGCCCGGGATCATTGTCACAACCGATGAAAGCCTTGCCGATGACAGCCTGGTCCTGCCATCCGGGATGACCGTGTTTCCAAGCGCCCATCCGGTGCCGGATGCGCGCGGGATTGCCGCTGGCAAGGCGGTGATGGCCCATATCGACAGTCTGGCGGCGGATGATCATCTGCTGCTGCTGATCAGCGGTGGTGGATCGGCATTGCTGCCTGCCCCTGCCGAGGGCATGAGCCTGGCTGACAAACAGGCGCTGAACGAGGCGCTGCTGGCAAGCGGCCTTGATATTCATGAGATGAATGTCGTGCGCCGTCTGGTCTCGAAACTGAAGGGCGGGCGGCTGGCGCGCCGCGCCGCGCCGGCAAGGATCACGCAGTTCCTGCTTTCGGATGTGCCGGGGGACAGATTTGAATCCATTGCCAGTGGCCCGGCTGTTCCCGACCCGGTGCCTCTGGAGGCGGCGCTGCAGCTGGTCCGCAGCACCGGTCTTGACCGGCTGGATTTCATGGCAAGGCAGCTTGCCCGCATTGCAGCGGGGACGGCTGACCTGCCGCTTCGTGCCAACGACGCGGCGGCTGAAGCTGTGACCACGCATCTGCTTGCCAGCAACCAGATCTGCCGTGAGGCGGCCCGTCAGGTGATGCAGACCGCTCTTGGCAATCTTCACGAGGTGATGCTTCCCGATCTTGATGGTGACGCCGCCGGCTGCGCCGCCGAACTGGCCACATGTCTTGGCAGCCAGCAGGGTCGTGGCGCGGGGTGGGGGGTCACTGGCGGTGAGACCACGGTTCGGCTTGGCGACAATCCCGGACAGGGTGGCCGGGCCCAGGAAATGGGCGTCGCCTTCGCGCTTGCGATGGGAGAGTCAGCGGATGTGACAGCTGGATGGACAGCGCTGATCGGCGGCACCGACGGGCGTGATGGCCCGACCGATGCGGCGGGGGCGATTGTCGGGACGGACAATGATCGTGATCCGGTGGCGGCGCGGGACGCCCTTGCCGCGCATGATTGCTATCCGTATCTTGACGCCCGGGACGAATTGCTAAAAGTGCCGCCAACCGGCACAAATCTTGGGGATATCGGCATTTTTGTCCTGGCGGAGTAGCGCCGGACGGGAGAGAGTGAATGAAAAACAGCGACCTTGAAGACTGGGGGCGCCGCGCCGCCGAATGGTCGGTTGCCTATCTTGCATCGCTGGACACGCAGCCGGTCAGGCCGCCGACACGCCCCGGCGAAGTGCGCGCCAGTCTGCCGGAGTCGCCGCCAAGCGAGGCGGAGTCCGTCGAGGACATCTTTTCCGATTTCCAATCGCTTGTGGTGCCGCATGTCACAAACTGGCAACACCCCAGATTCTTCGCCTATTTCCCGTCCAACAGCAGCCCACCCTCGATCCTGGCGGAATGGCTGACCGCCACAATGGCGGCGCAATGCATGCTCTGGCAGACATCGCCCGCCGGCACCGAAATGGAAATTCATGTTCTCGACTGGTTGCGGCAGATGACCGGCATCGGCGAGGGGTGGCACGGTGTCATCCAGACCGGGGCCGGCATGGCCACCTTGTCGGCGATCCTGACGGCGCGCGAGAAGGCGCTGGACTGGACCGGCAAGGAACAGGGGCTGGCCGGGCAGAAGGTGCTTCGGGTCTATAGCAGTACGCAGGCACATTCTTCGATCGAGAAGGCGGTGTTCCTGTCCGGAATCGGGCGCGACAATCTTGTGAAGATCCCTGTCGATGCGGAGGGCGCGATGCAGGCTGACGCGCTTCGTGACGCGATCGCTGCTGACCGCGCTGCCGGCTATCTTCCCTGCGCTGTCTGCTGCGTGGTCGGCGGGACGAGTGTCGGGGTGAGTGACCGGCTTGACGAAATCCTTCCCATCGCGCGCGATGAAGGGCTGTTCAGCCATGTCGACGCTGCCTGGGCCGGCACGGCGATGATCTGCCCGGAATTCCGCGACATGATCCGCGGGGTCGAGATGGCGGATTCACTGGTGATGAACCCGCACAAATGGATGATGACCAATTTCGACTGTTCGGCACATTTCGTGAAATCGCCTGACGAGCTGAAAAAGACGATGTCGATCACGCCGGCCTATCTTGTCACGCAGGATGCCGAGGGGATCACCGATTTCTCGCAGGTAACAATGGAGCTCGGGCGTCGTTTCCGGGCCCTGAAGCTGTGGTTTGTGATCCGCGCCTATGGTGTCTCGGGCCTGCAGGAGATCATCCGCAACCATGTGACCTGGGCTGGTGAACTGGCCGACCGGATTGCCGCCACGCCGGGTTTCGAGCTCACCAGCCCGGCCCGTCTTGGCCTGTTCAGCTTTCGCCTGCGCCCGCAAGGCATGCAGGATGGCGCGGATCTCGACAGGCTGAACGCAAGCTTTCTCGACGCGGTGAATGCGGATGGCACCATCTATCTGACGCAGACGGTTCATGATGACCGCTATGTCATCCGGGTCAGCATTGGCGCCACAGCCACGCGCGCCGAAGATATGGATATCGCGCTGGAGCGGATCGTCGCCATCGCGAAGCCGTTCCTCGTCACCTGATACACCGCGTGTTTGTCTGGAAAAAAGAAGGCCGGCGGGAAAGCAAAAAAACCCGCCGACCTTCGGATGTCTGGATGACCTGATGATGCGCTGCTCCCCCAAGCCCGCTTCCCATGTAATGGCCACCAGACAGGGTGCCATTCAGCCCCCTCTTGGTAGCCCGCCCGCCCATCGGACAAAAGTAAAAAAGTGAAAATGTGCAAACAGTAAAATATTTACTTTTTGCCTTTACAATTTTACTGTCCGCGGCGCGGCCAGCCTTGGCCATAGCGGGAGACGCATATGCAGGAAAAGATCCTTGTCGGGCACAAGCTTCGCCGGTTTCGCCAGTCCGCAGGCCTGTCGCAGACGGCCATGGCCGAGGCGCTTGATATCAGCCCGTCCTATCTGAACCTGCTTGAGCACAACCAGCGGCCCTTGACGGTGGCGCTGCTTCTGAAGCTTGGCAACAGCTTCGACATCGATATGAAGAGCTTCGCCGAGGATGACAGCCCGGCGTTGATCACCGACCTTGCAGATGTGTTCGCCGACCCGCTGTTGGCGGGAGAGCGTGTGTCACGGCGTGAGTTGCAGGACCTGGTCACCGCAGCGCCCTCGGCGGCGCGCGGCATGCTCAGCCTGTTTCAGGCCTATCGCAAGGTGCGAGACCAGCTTGAGATGTCATCGGGGGATGGGCGGCAGACCGGGGCTGGCGACAGCCCGGTCGAAACCGTGCGCGAGGTTCTGCAGCAAGCCAACAACTATTTCGCCGAGATCGAGGAAGCCGCTGATGAATTCCGTGCGCGCGTGATGGGCGCCGGAGGGGACCAGCAAGGGTTGCTGGAAGCTCTGATCATACACACCTCGGGCGATCAGGGGCTTCGTGTCCGCATCCTGCCGGTGTCGGTGATGGGAAGCCAGCTTCGCCGCTATGACTATCACCGCCGTGAAATTCTGCTGAGCGAAGCGCTGATGCGACCGCAACGCACCTTCCATCTGCTGGTGCAACTGGCGCTGACAAGCCCGTCGGGGCTGATCAACAAGGTGGCGGACGCGCACGGGATGAGTGATGGCACCGCACGATCGCTGTTCCGCTCGACTCTGGCAGGCTATTTCGCCGGTGCGGTGATGATGCCCTATGACGCCTTCCTCGCTGCCGCCCGTGACATTCGTTATGATCTTGACCTTCTTGGTCGTCGTTTCGGGGCAAGCTTCGAGCAGGTCTGCCACCGCCTGACCAGCCTCAACGCCCCGAATGCGCGCGGCATTCCGTTTTTCTTCATCCGCATTGATGATGCCGGCAACATTTCGAAACGGCTGGCGGCTGGCGGCATGCAGTTCGCCAAGAACGGTGGGACATGCCCGAGATGGGACATTCACAAGGCCTTCCGCACACCGGACAGATTGCTGTGCCAGGCTGCCGAACTGCCAAATGGTCAGAAGTTCTTCACCATCGTGCGGACCGTGCCGCGCCCATGGGCTCCGGCTGGCGAAGCAGCGCCGGAATTTGCCGTTGCGCTGGGGTGCGAGCTTCATCATGCCCGTGACATCGCCTATGCCGACGAGTTCGACCTGTCAAAGCGCCGCCAGCTTGATCCGATCGGCATCGGATGTGCGGTCTGCGAAAGAATGGATTGCGCACAGCGGGCGCATCCACCGGTCGGGCATGAGATCCGGTTTGACGGCCATTCGCGCCGCCTCGGTCTGTATGATCTCGAAGGCTAGTGCCGTTGCCAGACTGTTGGTAATTTAATTTCAAATTCCTGTCTTCGCCCCTCTGCGCAACATTATTACGCGGCCGTTGGCGCGGTTTGCCAATGCCGGTGGTTCTGCTATGGTGCGCCTGCGCCAGACCCGGGCGTTGTGCCCTTGGGTCGTCCCGCGCGAGGTTTGGGGCAGGTGATATGGCGTCTGCAAAGAAGGTGAACACACAGGCAATGTCAGGGCAGCCTCCTCAGGGTGACCCTGTGGAGAGGCGCGAGGATGGTGATCGCCTTGCCGCGCTCTATGGCCTGACGCCGAAGGTTGAATCCGCCATCGTGACCGCCATTGAAGGTGGCGCCGAGGATCGCGCGCGTGCGCTTGTCGCGCCGCTCCACCCAGCTGACCAGGCGGATCTTCTGGTCCGGCTGCCGCCATCGCGCGCAGCCGCGCTTGTCCGAATTCTGGGTGACAGTCTTGATGCCGAGACGCTGACCTATCTTGACGAGAACACGCGTGACGAGATTGTCGATGTGATGGGGATGGCGGCGTTGGCGCGCCAGCTCCCCGATCTGGATACCGATGATGCTGTCAACATCATTGAGGAGCTTGAGCAGGACGAAATCGACGATGTCCTTGCGGCACTGCCGGCCGAGGATCGGGTCCTTGTCGAGGAAGGCCTTGCCTATCCCGAGGATTCCGCCGGCCGGATGATGCAGCGCGAGATTGTGACCGTGCCGTCCTTCTGGACCGTTGGCCGGACGATCGATTTCCTGCGGAGCTCGAAGTTTGGCGACACACAGTTCTACCTGATTTTCGTGATCGACCCGTCGCGCAACCCGATTGGTGAAATCAGCCTTGGCAGGCTGTTATGCACCCCGCGCCCCCGCCGTGTCAGCGAGATCATGGAAGTCGACTTCCGCAAGATCCCGGCCGATATGGATCAGGAAGAGGTGTCCATCCTGTTCCGCCGCTATGGCATGGTCAGTGCGCCTGTTGTCGACGAGCATGGTCGCCTGATCGGCATGATCACCATCGATGATGTCATCGACGTGATCGACGAGGAAGCCGAGGAAGACCTCATGGCGCTGGCAGGCGTTGGTGAGTCCAATGTGCGCTCGTCGCTGCTGGAGACATTGCAGGGACGCAGCTCCTGGCTTTTGATCAACCTTGTGACGGCAATCGTCGCCTCGGCGGTGATCGGGTTGTTCGATGCCACAATCGAGCGTCTGGTCGCGCTGGCGGTGCTGATGCCGATCGTCGCGTCGATGGGCGGCAATGCCGGAACGCAGACGGTGACAGTGGCGGTGCGCGCGCTGGCACTGCGCCAGATCGACAGTGATGCTGCCGCCAGCTTCGTGCGCCGTGAGCTTGCCGTGGCGGTGATGAACGGCATCCTGTTCGCCGCGCTTGCCGCAGCGATCTCCTTCCTCTGGTTCCGTGACCCGGACATCGCGGTGGTGATGGCGGTGGCGATGTTCGCCAACATGGTGGTGGCCGGGCTCAGCGGTACGCTGGTGCCGCTCGGACTGGTGCGGGCCGGTGTTGACCCGGCTGTCGCCTCGAGCGTTTTCATCACCACAATCACCGATGTTGTCGGCTTTTTTGTCTTCCTTGGTCTTGCCGCCCTCTATCTGGTTCACTAGCTAGGTCGTTCACACCTGTTATCGTGGCGACCTTGGCATGACCGTTCATCTGAAGAAATTATCCGTTGGATCGGAATCGCTGGGCAGCCTGCGCCAGTGGCAGGACATGCGCCGCGAGGGCGGGTCAGAGTTGATGCACGTGACCCGCAACACGCCCCGGCGCGCCGACGAGGTGCTGGATGGCGGCAGCATGTACTGGGTGATCAAAGGGGTGATGTGCGCACGTCAGCCGATCATCGAGCTTCGCAGCATGCAGCGTGCCGACGGGCGCCCGGCCTGTGGCATCATCCTTGCTCCCGAGCTTGTCGCTGTCGAACCGCAGCGCGTCCGGATCTTTCAGGGATGGCGCTATCTCGAGCCAAAGGACGCCCCGAAGGATCTGCCAATGAGCGCGGATGGTGACGAGACCATGCCACCGGAGCTTGTCGCTGAACTGCGTGAACTCGGGCTGCTCTAGGGATCTCTAGTTCTTCTTGCGCCAGTCCCAGGGCGGCTCGAACCGGCCCTGCCACATGCCCTTCGAACCAGCCTCTGCAGCATCTTCGGCCGCCACATAGTCGGAGGAATAGCGGCGATAGGCCATTGCCAGCCCCTGTGAGACCAGCGCTTCCGCAATGTCCGTCCTGCCGGCAAGACACTGCATGATCAGCCGTCCATAACGATCGACATCCCGAAGCTGGCACTGCAGCGGACCATCCACCATGGCCGCCAATGCCGAGCGCGCGGCGTCGCCACACGGCCATACGACGCCATCCGCCGCCTTGCATGTCTGCTTCAGTTCCGGGGCGTCGATGCCATGGAGCCTGATCTTCAGCCGCCCACTTCGCAGCGAATCCCCGTCGCTGACCTTCGTGACGGTGATCGTGCCGGAAATGGCAAAGGGGGCCGTGTCGGCGACGGCGGAAGCCAGGCCGAAGGGAAGCTGGC
>CENJ01330763.1_pt1 | contig 11531 bp, 15 predicted proteins | sample 356161 | NCBI WGS metagenome assembly CENJ01 (sample SAMEA2619531, study PRJEB7988) | marine metagenome | biome: marine biome (ENVO:00000447); feature: surface water layer (ENVO:00002042); material: "saline water (ENVO:00002010), including plankton (ENVO:xxxxxxxx)" | depth 5 m
ATGATGTTGTCACCAATGCTTATTGCTCTTCCATTTAAATTATTATTGTTCGTCTTAGTTGATGGTTGGTCTATGACTGTTGGCTCTCTAGTGGGAACATTTTCTTAATTAGGAAAGGTTAATATTATGGGTTTTGATGAAAATGTTGAAATGATAAGGTTGGCTTTTTATCAAGTACTCATTTCTAGTGGTCCGTTTCTAGGGGCAGCACTCGCAATTGGGTTGATAATTGGTATTGTTCAGGCAGCCACATCAATTCAAGAAATGACATTAAGTTTTGTTCCTAAAATTGTAATAGTTATTTTTGCAATTGGCTTTCTTGCAAACTTTCTTTTAGTTAGTTTAACGGATTATTTCAATTTCATATTTGATACAATTTCGGGTATTAATTAATGTTTATACCCCTTCCGTTTTATAATCCCATGGATGCACTTCCAGGTCTTGAATTAAATTCACTACTAGAATATTTATTTAAGTTTTTTATATGCTCTATTCGGCTTTCTGCATTTTTTATATCAAGCCCTTTTTTTGGATCTAGAGTTATTCCATTAAATGTTAAAATCCTTTTTTCTTTGATAGTCTCTTTTTTTTATTTTGGTTATCTCTCTGATATCCAGATATCAGAGCAAATACTTGAAAATCTTTTCATTATAATTATTGTTGAAGCACTTATTGGCCTATCACTTGGTTTAACACTTTCAATTTGGTTCGCTGCAGCAAGCTTAGCTGGAGAAAAAATAGCATCAACAACAGGACTTGGTTTTTCTCAGATGGTTGATCCCGATACGGGTGGACAGACACCAGTTGTTAGTTTGATAATGGATTTATTTCTTATAACTATTTTCTTGTCACTTAATGGTCATTTAATAGCTATTGAATTTTTATTTAAAAGTTTTGAAATTTTTAATATTAATAGTGGTCTACCACCTATTGGATTAGTAGGTTTAGGTATCGAAGCTGCAGGAGCTATGTTTTATACTGGGGGGTTAATAATGTTACCAGTTGTTGGAGCACTTTTAATGACAAATATTGCAGTTGGCATTATTACTAGAGCCGCTCCGCAGCTAAATATGTTTTCTTTTGCTTTTCCAGTCACTATGATTTTAGCATTTTTTATAATGTATATTTCTTCTCAATCAATAGGAAATGCATTCGCTGAATTAACCAAAAGTTCACTTGATTCTATTGAAAATATACTTGTTAAATAGAGGGTTAACTTATGGCAGAAGATAGAGATGAAAGTCAGGAAAAAACAGAGGAACCAACCCCCAGACGATTAGAAAAAGCGAAAGAAGACGGTAAAGTTTTATCATCTAAAGAGGCATTTGTTTTTAGTTCAATGCTCATGGGTGTATTATTGATTTATCTAGCGCCAATGCTGATTGATGATTTTCTAAAAATTTGTAAATCATTTTTTTCTTTTGGACCGGAAGTCGCTGGAGGTAAATCACCCTTAGAATCAATGGCTGTTGTAGTAAGGTTTCTATTACAAGTTTTTTTGATTTTTTCTATACCTTTGTTGATTGTTAGTGTTCTGACTCAGTTTATTGTTGGCGGAATTAATTTTTCTCTTAAATCAGTTTATTGGAAATTTGAAAAAATGGACCCAATAAAAGGTCTAAAAAGAATTTTTTCAGTAAAAGGGTTAGTTGAATTAGTCAAAGCTATTTTAAAAGTAACACTTCTTGGCATTGTGTCTTTTTTTGTAATCAGAAATTATCTTCCAGATTTAACAAATTTAACAACTGCAAATATCTTCTCAGCAGTAAACAGGATGACATCTTTTTTTCCTGAATTGATAATCTCATTACTCGTAGTTCTTGCATTTCTCGCAATATTAGATGTAATTTACCAGAAGTATGATTACATAAAACAATTAAGAATGTCACATCAAGATCTAAAGGATGAATATAAAGAAACAGATGGACAACCCGAAGTTAAACAAAAAATTAGAAAATTACAGGCTGAGGCTGCAACGAAAGGAAGAAAAGAAGCTTCCTCTATAGAAGATTTAAGCGAAGCGACAGCAATAATTACAAACCCAACACACTTTGCAGTAGCGCTTAAATATGAAGTTGGTGACTCACAAGCTCCTAAAATTATATCTAAAGGTAAAGGTAAGAATGCAGAATTAATAATTGAAAAAGCTAAAGAATTACAAATTGGAACAATGCAAAGTCCTAAATTAGCAAGAGCGTTATACTTCACTTGTGAAATTGGAGAGGAAATAATGAGTAAACTTTATAATGCTGTTGCTATTGCCTTAGCCTACATCTATAAAGTTAATAATGGAGAGGATATAGAGAAACCAGAAATTGAAATACCAGAAGATATGATTTTTGATGAATTTGGAAGAAAAGATGATAAGTAGAGAAATTTCGCAAATAATTGTAACTATTGCTTTCTTTTATAGTTCAATTATTTGTCATTTTAAGGCTATGGAACTGTTTGAAGAAGATAAATTGCTTTATGCTCTGTTTCTATGGCTTTGTTCATTTACATCTTTTTGCGGTGGATTGAGATTCCAAATTGCTAAAATTATTTATAAAATTAAAGATTTGAAAAAAAAATGAAACAAACTAATTGTAATAATTGTATCCACTTTTACGTTACATATAAAAGAAGCTTTCCCTACGGTTGTAGAGCATTTGGAATAGTATCTAAAAAAAATCCATATTTGGAAATAAAAAAAGTTTCTGGCACAAATTGTGCACTATTTTCAAAAAGAATAAAAAATGATAAAATAAATTTTAAAGGAAGAATTGCATGACTCAACAACTTAATGCAATGCAAGAAAGCATAAAAATCGCACTAGATGCAGCAGATGCAGCAACTGACGTCACGTCTGAGTACAAAAGAATAAAAAACGAATATTTAAAAACGGAGCAAAAAATGAAAGAAATTCATAAATATACAACTATCATTTTTTCTGGTTCAATTGCCACAGCGGTTATTGCTATAATTTTGACTGGTTTATTATATTTTAAATCATTGTCAGAATTAGAAGAAATGACGAGTACTAGTAGAGAGGCCTTGGTGGTGTTTGCAGAAAATGTTGAAAATGTGAATAAAGCAGTTGATAATATGAATTCAAGTCTTGCAAGGCACACTGATCTTTTAAATGCTAGTGAAGAAATGAAATCAAAAATAGAGGATCTTTCTAGTGCTATAAATTCCAATGACAAAAAACTAATGATAAACTTATCCAAAGAAATTACAAATCTATCGAGCGGTCTTTCTAAATCAATTAAAAACGAAACTGAAAAGCTTGGAAAATCCATTCAAGAATCTGGAGTTATTACATCAGCGAATGTTAATAAAGAAATCGGAAAATTGTTAAAAGACAACAAAAAAAATCAAAATGTTAAACTCTTAAAAGAACTTTCTAACAGCACTTCATCACTTAATGCTGCATTAGAGGCAATTTCCAGTCAAAACAAGCTTTTGGTTAAGGAAATTAAAGATCAAAAAGAAAATATTACCTTCCCATAAATAATGATGGCTGAAAATAAAGAAGGAAATTTTCTTATAAAAATTGATAAAGTTGTAAATGGAAGTTATGCATTTAAAAACTTCTTAAAACCCAATGATGTTATTGTTGCATTAGACAATCAGTTTTATACTTACGGCGAAAAACAACTTACATCAGACCTTAAAGAAATTAAGAAAAATCAGCAAAAAGCTTTTGTTACAATTCTTCGTGACGACATATTTTTTGAACTTCGCGTTGAAAATAGTTTTGGTTGTAAATTTGTTACAACTACTAAGGATGAAACTGTTAAAATTAAATCTGAATACTCCACAAGACAAATTTATGAATTAGATGAGTTAAATGAGTACATAGCAATGAGGGATGTATATAGAAATTACGAAATAATTGAAAATTCAAACTCCATATCAGCTGGAATTTTTCCTCCAATGTGGTTAGCCTACAGTCAAAAATGGTGGGTACTCTTTTTATTTGTTGCCATAATGGGAATTTCTCTCACTGTAAATATATTTATTTTTTTACTGGGATGGTTACTTACTTCTATATATTGCTATAAGGCTCAACTTAATTTACTTTTTAGTTTTTCTATGCTTGAAGGAAAAGTTTTCTGTATGAAAATGGCTGCTAATTCTATGGATGAAGCACAAAAAATAGTCAGAAAACTTGATCCTAAATCTAAGTTTAAATTCACAAGGCTTCCCAAGCCATTGGTGGAAGAGATTGACGAAAATAAAAAAGATAAAGATAATAAAGAAAACATTGTTGATGAAAAAGAAACTGTAATAGTGTAATATTATCTAATGGTTGCTGATAAATACACAATACAGGCAGAAACTCTAATGAAGGCTGCTATCGAAGATTATGTTGAAATTATTGAAGAGGTGAAATCCTCAGATGCCAATTTAACTACTCTCAAAGGTCTAAGAATCAATATACAAGGAAAACCAAGAAGACTAGTAGATGTTGGTGATATAAAAAAAACTGATAATGAAAATGCTATTCAAATTCTTGTTTTTAATACAGATCATATACCTCTATTAAATGAGAAAATTGACGAAGTAGAGTTTAATTATGAAGTCGACGGTCAATTTATAAACATTGACCTCCCAGATCCAAGTTACAAACAATTAATGGAAGTGGTTGACGATTTAAATAGAAAACGTAATTCAGCTACTGCAAGGTTAACTAAAGCAAAATCAGAAGCCACAACAAGGGCTCGTACAGCATTAGAGAATGATTTTATTTCTCAAGGAGTAGCGAATGCAGTTTCAAGAAAATGTTCTGAAATGTACGAATCTTATTCATCGAAAATAGACGAATTAACAATGGAAAAAATTAAAAATATTTTAGGGGATGAATATTTTGAAAAATATAAAGCGGAAGAGTTAGATTTAGAATAAATTAGAGCTTTAGATTAAGACTTGAACCAACATCATTTGACTTGTAATTTAGGTATTCACTTTTTTTTGCATTATTATTGCTTTGAATTCTTGACTTTTCGAGTATTTCCTTTGGTTTCCAAACAGGATAGTCGAAATTGATTTCTCTAAATTCATTTAATTTATCTTTACTTTCAGTTTGAACAATTCTTTTTGAAAATTTACTCTGATAGTTCTTTTTATTTATTAAAGGTTTTAACTCAACAATTTTTTCATTGGGAGAGGAAGTTTTCTTTAACGCTAAAATTGACTTTTTATTTTCTAAATTAATATACTCATCTTCATATCTTAATTTTTTTTGGGACAACTTTGGCTCTATAATATTTTCTTGTTTTTTACTTTTATCAGACATTAGTTTTGAGTTAAGAGGATTAGATTGTTTGTTATCTGAGCTATTCGATGAAAGGTTTTTTGACAAACTTGAATTTAATTTACTTCTTTCCCACCATCCCAAAGTTTCATTTTTTTTTAAATAACTGACGTTTAGATTTTTTTCATTGGAATTTGCAACATTTTTCTTTTCAAAATCCTCTTCGTCGTTTTTCCATAGATTACTTATTCCAGTTGCATCAAGTGCGAACTCAGTTGGGGTTTTGTCAAATACTTTATTAAAAACCCAATTACCAAATCCAACTATTGCTCCTATTGGTCCTCCATACATAAATCCTCCAAGACTATTTTGAACCAAATCTCTATCTGATTTATCGTCATCGGAATTAATACTTGAGTATATTCCACTTATGAGAGGGAGGTTTTGTAGTGGATTAACCAATCCCCTAAACCAATCCCAAAATGAGAATTTGTTAGCGTTATCTAAATTATTATCGTTTTTAACTCTTTTATCATTTGAAATAACAGTTTGTAAATTCTGGTTATTGTGATTTGTTCGAGCGTGTTGACCCTTTAATGAATGAAATGGACTATCTTGAATATTCATTTTAATAATTTATTTCTATTTCTATTCTTCTATTTTTTGCCCTACCCTGCCTAGTATCATTAGACTCTACAGGTCTAGTCTCACCGTAACTTATAGCTTTCATTCTTTTTGGATCTAATGATTTATTTGAAGATAACTGCTGAACAACAGAAGCTGATCTAGCTGCTGCTAGATCCCAATTATCTCTATAGCTTGATCCAAACGTCAAAGGCACATTATCAGTATGTCCCATTACCAAAATTTCACTTCTCCCTTTTTTATTTTGTTCGGCAATTTTAGACATAATTTCTCTAGCTTTTTTTGTGAGCTCTGCTGACCCTGATTTAAATGCACCAGCTGACCCAACCGTAATGACAACTTTGTCCTCTTCTCTATCAACATTGACAAGCCCCTCACCAATTTCTTGTTTTAAAGCAATTTTTAATTTATCTTCTGCTAATTCTGCCTTTTTTGCTTCTTCCTTTGCAGATTGACTCATTTCAGATTGACCAATACTATCGCCTTCTTTACCCTCTGCTTCGTTAATTCCTTGACTAGCAGAAGCTGTTGCTAAATTAGCAAGTTGTTTGTCTAATCCGCCTATTAAAATTTCTGAATCTGACTTCCCTGATGCAGCCTTAACTGATTCAACTGCATTTAAGGTTTCTTGTAAGAGCTGAGGAAGTTCTTTTTCTTCAGCCTCACTTGGTGTAAAATTAATAACAACTTTATCTCCTAATGCCTCAACATTAATATCTCCTCTTGCAATTGCTTCTTGAATATTTTTAGCAAGCTCCTTAGCTTCATCTTTTTCACCGTCATCCTTTGTATTATCCTCTTTTTTTGTTTGAAGCTCAACTTTTGGTTGGTCAACTTCCGTAGTTTGTTGTTTTAGATTATCCTGAACAGCAGGTGTGGGATTAGGACTAAAGTTCAATGACAATATTGTTGTTCCTTTCGGAGGCTCAACAACAGGTATAACTCTTTGAATACCGAAAGCATTTTTCATACTACCACTGATTTGTTTAAATTTTGGCACATTAAATTCTGCAAAAGATAAAATTAAAACAAAGAACGCCATTAATAGGGTTGCCATATCTGCAAAGGTTGCCATCCAAGCCGGGGCGCCTTTAGGAGGACATTCTGGGCATTCATGTTCCTCTTCTTCAGTTGAGGCTTCTTGATTTTCTGCTTTTTCCTCAGCCATAATCTATTGACCTTAAGCTGCTTGAGCTTCTAAAAGTTTTTGTTTTTCTTTTGGAGGTAAGTTGGCCACTAGTTGATCTTGAATATTTCTTGGGCTTTCTCCTCTTGAAATAAATTGTAATCCTGTGATGATCATTTCTCTATAAGTAGTTTCATATGCTGAATAACCCTTCAATTTTATTACAATAGGCATAAAAATGGTATTAGCTATCATTGCTCCATATAGTGTAGTTAAAAGAGCAACAGCCATAGCCGGACCAATTGCTTTTGGGTCAGCCATGTTACCAAGCATTGCAACTAGGCCCACTAAAGTCCCAATCATTCCCATCGCAGGAGCTATATCAACCCATGATTGAGCACAACCTATATTTTTTTCATGCCGACCTTGCATAGCTTTCAACTCTTTTTTTAATTGAACTGTAAGCTTTGATTCATCAGCACCGTCGACAAGCATTTGCAAACCGTTATCGAAAAATGGATCAGGCGTTTCTTGACCCTCTAATGCCATCATACCGTCTTTTCTTGCAATTCCAGCTAGTTCGACTATTCGCTCGATAAGTTCATCCATTTTCTTTACAGGGGGTTTAAATGCTTTTCCAAAAGCCCCAAATGAGCCTAAATACACAGGAAGGGGAGCTGTATACATGACAGCAAAAAAGGAACCTCCAAAAACGATTAATAATGAAGGAACATCAATATATGATCCTAAACCACCTGCAGAAATCATTGCTCCAGCAATCATTCCTAGTGTACCCAAAAATCCAATTAAAGTAGCTAAATCCATTTATTTTTCCATTAACAATTCATATTTAAATAGTATTTTGGTATGGATTCTGCAACTTTAATACCAAAATACAATTTTTTTTTTTAAATTTAATATTTTATTGTAATATAAGAGAATGTTTAAAAGCAAATTATTAATTTTCATTTTACTCTTAAGTTTCTCTAAATCATTTGCCTCTAATTACATTGATAAGGGTCACTATATAATTGATTTAAGGAATAAAATCGAATGGCTTAAATGTACAACAGGACAACAATGGAGTGATAAAGAGAATACTTGTATTGGAAACCCCGTAAAATTAGATTATCCATCTATAGATGAAGCGAACAACCAACTCAACCAACAACTTGAAGGTAGTTGGCGACTTCCTACTCGTAAAGAATTAGAAAGTCTTATTTGTAAAGATTGTACTGGAGTAAAAATAGATGAAGACTTATTTCCAAATACTCCAGCTGAACCATTTTGGACATCACAGAGAAATTGGTGGTCTCCAAAATTCTTTTGGTCAGTTAACTTCTTTACTGGTTATTCCTATGGGCGATTTGTTCCGGAAAAGGAATTATTTGTAAGATTCGTAAAAGATCGTTAGTCTTTTTGTCTGAAGTATTCAAATAACTTACTAATAAACAAAATAATTCCTAGAAAAAAAATCAATTTTACAGCATTCCACGGGGTTACAAATGAAAGATACCCCAATTTTTCCTTAAACATTAATGCTGTGATTATAATTAAAAGAATAAATGCAATAAAAAATCTTATGTATATACAAATTCTACAATTTTTCATTATTTCAGAATCAAGCAATTTATTTTAATTGATTTGGAAAATTTACATATATTCTTTGCAGTTTTCATATTAACTGAATAATAAAGAACTTTAAAAAGATTATTTTCCGATAAAATTTCTACATTATTTTCAAAATCTGAATATTTCGTCATAATTTCTTTAATGACTAATCGTTTATGTTTCTCTGCATTATTAATTTTAGAAAAAGCTCCAAATTGAATTTTTATTTTTCTCTCAGAATTAACCTCATCTTTATTTGATAATTCTTTTTTTTTATCACCAATCTCTAATTCTATTTTTTTTGTTGTTGATTTAAAATTTTTAGAAATTTCTTGAGAAGAACTGACGCTTTCGTTACCTATTTTTTTATTTTTTTGTTTAGGATCAAAAATTTCCTTATCCAATTTATTATCAGTTTTGTTATTAGTTATTAAATTTTCTCTTGCATTTTTAATCTCTTGAAGCTTTTCATTATTTATTCCAGCCTGATTATGAATTTCATCATCATTAATTTCAGAAATATTTCTATTTTCTTCCATGTTTACATCATTTTTTGATGTCAGATTTTTAACGTTTAAAAAAACTAGTAAAAAAAATGAGGGTATTAAAATTAACGGAAAAACTTTAATCATACATAAAATAATAAGATTTATTCAAAAATTTGCCAGAATTATTAGTATTTCTCAACTTTTTTTTGTTAAGGTTTAAATTAAATTAAAAGTCAAATTTCTGACTCATCAGACATGTCAAATTAAAGTTTTGCATTTTTAATTAAAAAATTGTGAAATAATCATGAAAGGATATTAATTATGCAAATTTCACAGAATCTAAAGTTAAAGCAAAGTCAATCTTTAGTAATGACTCCGCAGCTTCAACAAGCTATAAAATTACTTCAACTTAATAATCTTGAGTTAACAAATCTAGTAAACAAAGAACTTGAAGAAAATCCATTTCTTGAGAATGATAGTGTTGAGATAGATGATCAACACAACTCTGATTTTGAAGAAACAAGTGATATAAGTGATTCATTTGAAAATGGAGAATCCATGGAAGATGAACCAAAAAATGAAGATTATGAGAATAGATGGGATACGGACACTTCTTATGAGACATTCAAAAAAGGGAATTCCGGAGATTTATCAGATGCAGGTAGCGTAATTGAACAAACATTGAGTAATAAAGTTTCTCTCAAGTCAATCCTTCAAAATCAAGCAGACTTAGAATTTATTTCAAATAAAGAAAAAAATATATCAGAAATTTTAATTGATTATATTGATGAAAATGGATGGATTACTGAAAATCTATATAATATTTCTGAATTCAGTGGATTTGATGTATTGGATATTGAAAAAGTTTTAAAAGTTATGCAAACATTTGAACCTGACGGTGTCTTTGCCAGAAATTTGAAAGAATGCTTAAAGATTCAACTTAAAAATAAGTTAATACTAGATCAGAATAATGAAATAATTGTAGACAATTTAGAGATGTTGGGAAATGGAAATATCAAATCACTTCAAAAGTTAACTTCTCTCAAAGAGGAAGAAATTAAAGAACAAATAAGAATTATTCGTTCTTTAAACCCAAGGCCAGGAAAAAAATATTCAGAAGATAATAAGAATATATTTCATCCCGATGTTATCGTTTCTAAAAACAATGCTGATTGGTCGGTGGAATTAAATGAAAGCACACTTCCAAAAATTACGATAAATGATGATTACGTAAAAGAAATTGAAAATCTGAATTGCGGGGAATCAGACAAAAAATTCATTAATGAATCCTTAAATTCAGCCAAGTGGTTATTAAAAGCAATTCAACAAAGAAACTTAACTACGTTAAAGATTAGTTCTGAAATCGTAAATCAACAAAAACTTTTTTTTGAAAAAGGAAAGAAATTTTTAAAACCTATGGTTTTGAAGGATGTGGCCAAGAAAATTAATATGCATGAAAGTACAGTAAGTAGAGTCACTTCAGATAAACTTATGCTTACTCCAAGAGGAATATTTGAAATGAAATTATTTTTCAGTGCCTCAATTAGTAGTACAAAAAAAGGTGAAACACACTCTGCAGAATCTGTTAGAGAGTCACTTAAAAAATTAATAAGCTCTGAGCCTTTAAATAGTCCTCTAAGTGATGAAATGTTGGTAGAAAGATTGCAAGCTGAAGGAATTGATCTTGCCAGAAGGACTGTAGCCAAATATAGAGAACTCCTTAACATTCCAGCATCCTCTGTAAGAAGAAAGATAATGAAGATTCAAAATATCAATGTATAAAGTAATAAATTTTATATTATTTTCTTTGTATAATTGACATCTTTTAATACTGATATATTTTACAAAATTAATTTCAATTAATTATGATAAACTAATAAAGCCTAGGAATACTTTATATTTTTTATTTCTTTACTTGAATGATCCAAGAAATGTGAAATTGGGTAAACATCAGTTTTTACGTGCTTATCTTTTTCAAAATGTGAAATTTTGATCATTGGATTCAATGTTGACAGATTATAATTTTTTTCATTAGCTTTGAATTCTTCTTTCATATTATCTCCTTTATATGTCCTTAACAGTGCAATTACCCTGCCAATTAACTATTTTTAGATTCTTTCTTTATCCAAAACATTTTTAAAAAATTCAATTTGATCTCTATTTTTCTCTACAAATTCTTTTTTAACAACAATCTTTTTTTGTCTTAAATTATTCCAGAAGGAATAAACCTTTTTAAGATATTTTCTTTGTTTATTTGGATGGGAAGAATGATATCTCGAAATGGCCTTGTTCCATGACTTATGTCTTTTAAATAATTTGGCCAGAAAAATAGCTGCATACCTTACATTTTCTTCTGGTTCAATCATTTGTGCAAAACTATCGAAGTTGCTCAGGTGATATTTTGTGTTAATTTGCATACATC
>CENJ01163666.1_pt1 | contig 11529 bp, 9 predicted proteins | sample 356161 | NCBI WGS metagenome assembly CENJ01 (sample SAMEA2619531, study PRJEB7988) | marine metagenome | biome: marine biome (ENVO:00000447); feature: surface water layer (ENVO:00002042); material: "saline water (ENVO:00002010), including plankton (ENVO:xxxxxxxx)" | depth 5 m
GCAGAGATTCACGCGTTCTTGGGCGCGGAGTGCGAAAAAAACGGCACACCCCTGCTCGACATCTTTTACAGCCCACACCACCCCTCGACGGGGCGGTCGCTGAGCCGCAAGCCCGGAAGCTTGATGGTGGAACGGGCATGCGCAAAGCACGGGCTCGACCCTGAGTGCTCATGGATGGTTGGCGACAAGCAGCGCGACTTGGATGCGGCTTCGCCCGTGGGTGTGCGTGGCGTCTTGATTGGGGTCAATGCACCGCTGCTCGACGCGGTGCACCACATCTTGTCTCAACATTCCTAAGGGCGCCTCTGTATCTTCAACCCATGGCGAAACTGGACACGCTTCTGGTCGACGGACACCTCACTTCGTCCAACGAATTGCCCGCGGCGTTTGCCAACCGGGCTTTTCTGCTTGCCGACGGTGTGTTTGAGTCCATGCGCTTCACCTCCGGACATGTGCCGTTTTTGGCGCTCCACGTCCAGCGCCTCCACGCGGCCTTGGACGCCCATGGCATGAACGTTCCCAACTCATTGCAAGCAGAGGTCCTGCAAACCACCATCCAAGATTGGCATGAGAAATGGGGCTTACGCAGCGACGTGCGCATTCGCCTGACGGCCTTTCGCGCAGGCGAAGGCGCGTATGCACCTGAGACCAACGACGTGAGTTGGGTGGCCACTGCCACGACGATGACCGAGGAAGGGTTTGGCCTTCCCGCCAAGGGCTTGGATGTGGACATCTATCAGGATTTGGTCAAGCACATCGGGGCCCTCAGCAAATTCAAGAATCTGGCGAGCACGGTGTACATCCACGCAGCACGTCATGCGGCGCAACGCGGATGGGGCGACGCCCTGATTCTCAATGCCGACCAGCGCATCATCGAATCCTCACGGTCCAATCTGTTTGTCGTGTCCAACGGGGTGCTCTACACCCCGAGTTTGGACGATGGATGTGTTGGGGGCATCATGCGATCCGTGCTCATTCGCACGGCCGTAGACCACGGTGTAAAGGTTTATGAAGCCGCCCTGACACCCCAAACCCTCCTCCAAGCCGACGAGCTCTTCCTCACAAACGCGGTGCGTGGCATCGAATGGGTGTCCAGTTACAAGACGAAGCGGTACTTCCACGCCATGGCCGAAAAGCTGGCAGATTGGATTCAAGAGAGCGTTGAAGCTGACGCCGCTACGGACGCCGTCAATCCAACCTGACGCGGGGGTCGAGCCAACTGTACATCACGTCCACGAGGACGTTGACCGCCACAAACGTCGTGGCCACCAAAAGAACCCCTCCCATCACCACCGGCAAGTCTCCCTGCTCCAACGCGCGGAACATGAGCAGCCCCATGCCGTTCCACCCAAACACGTACTCCACGAATACCGCCCCCGCCAACATGCTTGCAAACCAGCCGCTCGCGGCCGTCAATACCGGATTCATGGCGTTGCGAAACACATGGCGACGCATGAGTGGCCATCCCCTGAGCCCTTTGGCCCGGGCCGTTCGGACATATGATTCTTCCAAAACGTCGGCGGCTGCGTTGCGGGTCAGTTGGATGACCACGGAGAGCGGGCGGATGCCCAACGTCAAGGCGGGCAGGATGAGGTGCTTCCAAGCCACCTGGGGACCTTCAAACGGATCGAGTACGCGCCACCCCCCGGTTGCGGGCAGGCCCGTGTAGTCGTGCCAAACGACACCCAGTACCCACGCCACCAAGATGGCCACAAAGAACGACGGGGCACTCATGCCCAAGGTCGCGACGCCAATGATGCCGCGCGCCACAGGCCCGTCTCCGCGCCATGCGAGCATCAAGCCCGTGGCAATGCCCAAGGTGAGGGCGAGTCCCATGGCTGCCAAAGCGAGCAACATGGTGGCAGGCAAAGCCTCGACAAGGGCATCCACCACCGGACGTCCCCCGAAGTAGCTCGTGCCCAGTCCAGGCCATTTGAGTCCCCACGTCCCGTCGTCGGTGGGACCCAGCGGCGACAGCTCGCCAAGAAAGCGCAGGTACCGGGCACCGAGGGGCAAGTCCAAACCGTGGGCGGCGCGGAAGGCCTCGATGGCTTCGGCACGTTCGTTCTGGCCTGCAATGGCGCGCGCGGGATCCGGCACTTGCGAGAAAATCAAAAACACCAACGTCAAGCTTCCCCAAAGCACCCCCAATCCCCGGGCCAGTTGGCCAAGCACGCGCTGCATGATCAGTGGCCGTTCAGCAATTCAGCGAGGTCTTCGGGTGACGGAACATCGCGTCCCGCCCACTTCTCCACCACCACACCGTTCTGGATCAACACGAGCCCCGGGTTGGCACGAACGACAATCTTGAGCTCCGTCTGATCGCAGGTCAGGAACGGGTACGTCGCGCCTTGCTCTGCTGCGAAGGCGGCATGCTCTTCCGCCGTGGCGTTGGTGAGGCCGTACATGGACCATCCAAGATCGTTGGCCGCTTGGCCAAGGGCGTTGAAGTCCTCCTGCCACGCAATCGACGCGGCGGCCAAATCCTTCGATACTTGGAGCAACACGGGCTTGTCCGAGGCGAGGATGTCGTCGGTCAAATCAAATCCGCTGGCATCGACCATTTGGAAATCCATGATTCTTTGCTCGTAGCCGTCCTTGACCTTGACTTCCTTGGCGTTCTCCCAATCTCCCTCCGGATAAGTCTCGTTGAAGGTCTTGCCGGGCTCGTTGTTTTTGTCCCACAACTTCTCATTCATGTAGCGCGATTGCATGACGAGGGTCTCAGCGCCTGTTTCAGGATGGTAGAAGCGGATCTCCTTGTCAAACTCCGGTCCTTCGAGGCCCAATTCCTCCGCGGTCATCCGGTTCTCAATGATGCTCTCCCCGTCAGCGTAAGGCCTGTAGTCCTTGAGCGGCAAGTGGGTCAAGGTCCAGTACTGCACGAAGCCACTGACGACCACCACCGCCAAGGCCATGAGCCATTCTTTTTGGGCATGGTTGCTGCGGCGCTTCACCGCCTCTGCCGCAATCAGGTTGAGGGCCAAATACAACACCGGGAATCCCCACTGCAACATCCCTTCGGCGAACAAATAGGTCACCAACAAGGCGCCCGCATACAGGAACGTGGACTGGCGAGGCGTATTCAATTGGATGCGGCCAAGGAAGGCACTCAGCAAAATGGGCGCCACGAACAGCAGAAGCACCACATCCTTGAGGAAGCTTTGATAGGCCGTCAACGGAATGGCATTGCCAAAGCACCCGCATTCCAGCACGCATTGGTTGGCAATTTCCACCACCGCCCCAGAAGCGTCCACGATTTCTTTGGTGCCGTAAGGATCGCAGGTCGCTGTGTACCACGTGAGCCACGTGAAGAAGACCATCATGACAGTCGTCAGCACCGCGGTCAGACGAGGCAACGCACCCACGAGAATGGCGATGCCCAACAAGATTTCCGCGATGCACACAAACACGGCCAATTCCAATCCCCATGGCGCAAGGAATTCAAGGTTCATCGCACCCGGTTCGAAGTATTCTTCGAGCTTGTACATGAAGCCAAGGGCATCGTTTGATTTAATCAATCCCGAGACCACGAACAGTGCACCCACGAGCATCCGCGAGAGCCAAGTCAATCCGTCAAGTACCTTCAACATATCCTCAATCTTTGATTTAACTGGAACTTTGTTCTGAACTCAAAATCAATGCAAAAAGTGCGTAGTTGGCCATGTCCATGTAGTTGGCTTCGACCCCTTCGCTCGCGACGGTTTTGCCGTCGTTGTTTTCGATTTGCTTCACCCGCAGCACCTTCATGAGGATGAGGTCCGTGAGGGACGAAATGCGCATGTCGCGCCACGCCTCTCCATAGTCGTGATTCTTCTTTTGCATGAGCGCCCGGGTCTCGTCTTTCGACGCATCGTACAGCCGGTTGGCCTCCTCGGAAGCGAGCTCCATGGGAGCGCCCTCGGGCAAGCGGCATTGCACCATGGCCATGAAGCAGTAGTTGACGATGCCGACGAATTCCGACTCCACCCCTTCATCCACCTTCGACTCACCCACCTGCTGGATGGTGCGGATTCGGTTGGCCTTGATGAAGATTTGGTCCGTGAGCGACGACGGACGCAAAATGCGCCATGCCGTGCCATAATCCAGGGTCTTTCGCTTGAACAAATCCTCACAAGTTGCGAGGCAAGCGTCGTATTGGGCGAGGGTCTCCATGCTAACTTGCGGCAAGTTACAATGCAGGTCTTGTCCCCTTCGATTTCTGTCCGCGGTTCCTTGAGGAGTTTTCACCAAACTTGGGTGATGGGCATCCTCAACCTCACGCCCGACTCGTTTCACGACGGCGGGGCTTGGAACGACACTGGACGCGCCTTAGCGCAGGCGGAACGGATGATCCGTGAAGGGGCTGACATACTGGATCTCGGGGCCCAGTCGACGCGGCCCGGCGCCGAGCAGGTCGGCGCGGACAAAGAATGGGCGCGCCTCTCTCCCGTCCTCAACGCCCTCCGAAACGCCCACCCGGGCGCCCTGCTGAGCATCGACACCTTTCACGCTTCGGTGGCCCGCCGGGCGCTGGATGCCGGCGCCGACTTGATCAACGACGTCTCCGGCGGCGACGCCGACCCCGAGATGTGGAAGGTTGTGGCGGATGCCCGCGCGCCTTACATCATGATGCACATGCAGGGTACGCCCGCGACCATGCAGGCCAACCCGACCTACACCGACGTGGTCAGCGACGTGTACCAAAACCTCCAAACCAAGCTCTTCCGCGCCTACGACTCAGGCATCACAGACGTGATTGCCGATGTGGGCTTTGGGTTTGGCAAGACGGTCGCGCACAACTATGCCCTGCTGGACGCCCTCCCTGAATTTCATGCGCTGCAATGCCCCGTGCTGGTGGGCGTCAGCCGGAAGTCCATGATTCAAAAGGTCCTCGATGTCCCAAGCACCGATGCGCTCAACGGCAGCACCGCCTTGCACGCATGGGCCGTCGACCGCGGTGCACATCTCCTGCGCGTCCACGACGTGGCAGAAGCCGTGGAAGTGGTCAAGCTTCACAACGCATTGACAGAATCCCGAACTTCGCACCCATGACATTTGGATTGCTGGCATTCGAGTTGTGGGAAGCCATCGCCCCTTTCGTGAAGATGGGCTTGCAGGCGCTGGACCTCGTGTTGGTCGCGCTGATTGTCTATTGGCTCTACCGCCTGACCAAGGGCACTTCTGCCATCCCTGTCTTCTTGGGTCTGCTTGCCATCTACATCATTTGGCAAGTGGTGACCGTGGTGGGCATGAACTTCATGAGCGAAATCCTCGGTCAGTTCATTGCCGTCGGGATTTTGGCCATCATCATCGTGTTCCAGCAAGAATTGAGGCAATTCCTGTTTTCCATCGGGGACCGGGCCTCGTTCAAGGAGCCGCCTGAGTGGCTGTTTCGATTCCTTCCCCAAAAGACGCAAGAAGCCCGCTCCGCCTTTCCTGTGGAGGAAGTCGTTCGGGCCTTGGAGCGTCTCGCTTCGCGGAAAGAAGGTGCCTTGATCATTGTGCAACGTCAATCCGACCTCACCCACCACATCCAGAGCTCTACCAAGCTTGTCGCGGACATTTATGCGCCGCTCATCGAGGCCATTTTCCACAAGGAATGCAGCATGCACGACGGTGGCCTCTACATCGCTGTGGGACGCATTCGTGGCGTTCGCTCTGTGCTTCCCGTGAGCCAAAGCACCCACCTCCCCGTCGAATTGGGCATGCGTCATCGGGCCGCGCTGGGATTGTCCGAAGTCACCGACGCATTGGTTTGGATTGTGAGTGAAGAAACCGGCACCATCAGCCTCGCCCACGAAGGCGAACTACGCCGTGCATTGCACCCCAACGACTGTCGGGAAATCATGCACGAGTTGATGAACGCCCACAGCTGATTGCGCTCAGCTCCTCAAGCCCTGAAAACTCACTTATGGACGACCAAGCGCGTGGTTCGCACCACCCCTGTCGCGGATTCGGCCTGGATGAAGTAGATCCCTTCGCCGAGGTCGGACACATCCACATTCAGTCCTTGCAAGCCAGGGACGCGCTGCCAAGGACGCACTTCTTTGCCGACCAAATTCAACAGCCGCATGCGTTGCGCCGAACCCATACCAGACAGATTAACCGTGCCGCGTGCAGGGTTGGGATGCACTTCCAGGGCCTCGACCGTGGGAAGCGACTCAGACACCGCGGTCGGCACAAAGCTGGGGTCTGACACCATGAACAACCCGACCCCACGACACGAAATGGCAATGTTGCCACTGGGGAAAAAGGGATAGTTGCTCCACGTGCCGTAGAACGACGTCGTGTCCGAGTCGGGACGCACATCAAAGTGCGCATACGGTTCGAGGTTGCCATTGGGCAAAATCGTGGACACCCGAAGCCCGCTCATGTAATTGGAGGCGTACACTCTGTTTCCTCGGATGTAGAGGTTGTGATCGACAGATGTGTTGTCCGCTTCATAAAAACCCAACACCACAGGATTGTCCAAGTCGCTGACGTCTGCGATGTACGTCCTCGTGCCGTTGCCAAATCCCTGCTCGTCCAGTTCATCGTTGAAGTAAACCATGGTTTGGTCTTCGTTCAGCCAACCCTGGTGAGTGTAGGCCGATTGCGTATAATTGAAAGAGGAGACGAGTTGCATGTCCATTTTGTCAGTCACATCGACAATGGCCACGCCGGCGCTCCCGTTGAAGCAAAATGCGATTTCTTGGCCGGCGTAATCGGCATCCGGACCCTCATACATGACGACCTGAGCATCGTGGGTGTAGGCACCCTCGTACGTGCCTGCCGCCATGGGGCTGGTCGGGTCTGACACGTCCACCGCGTGCAGCCCTCCACCGGCGGTGTTGGTCCCCACCCCGAAGGCATGACCTGAGGCTTCATTCATGACAATGTTGTGGGCATTCCCAAAGCCCAAGTACACCGCCACAGGCGTCAAGGTCGCGGGAGCCAAATCCACATCGAGCACCTGCGTCAAGTCCACCACTTGCATGCCATGACCTGCCGCCTCACTCACGATGAAGGCGTGGTTGTCGTACACCTTCACATCCCGCCACAAGCTTTGCACAGTCGCTGTCGGGACCCGCGCCACAAAAACAGGGTTCACAGGGTCGGTGACCTCCACCACAGACAAGCCGTTGGACCGGCCGTAAAGCACAAACTCTCTGTCGGAATCAGGGTCGACCCACCCCCAACAATCGTTGCCGTTGGCGCCTCCACCCAAATCTTCAAGCGAACGCACGGACAACAAATCCAAACCCTCACATGGGTAATCGCCGGCAAAACCATCGAAGCAAGGGGTTTGGGCGTGCATGCACGCGGTTGCAACCAAGGCACATGCGATGAGTGACAATCGAATCATGGAGGTGAATTTTCAGGAGGGCAAAGGAACAACAAAGAGCCCCGTCGCGATGTTGCATGACGGGGGGCGTGACTTCATGGTTGGTGCGAATTTCCCGCGTCAGCCTTTCCTCAGTTCACGTCTGGCAAAAAGCTGAATTGCTCGCTGTAGCGGAGCATTTGATCGGTGAAGTTGTCGGGGTAGGTCACCTCCACCGCAGTGATTTTGCCATCCCCATCGCGGGTGGCATTCATCTCGGGGTTGATGAAGCCGCCGTACGGAGCGACACCCAACACCGCCACGCGGTCGAGGATTTCCTTGTGCTCTTCTTGATTCACTTTTACGCCGTAGCCCTCGACAAGGGCCTTGGCGGCCTCGTAGTCGCCTTGTGACTTGATGCGCTGCACCTCGCGGAGCAACTCTCCAAACAAGTCGCGCAAGCGCTCGTAGTCCTTGATTTCCAAGTAGGTTTTGCCGTCACGCACCACCTTTTCCACCACGCCTTCAGGCTGGCCCTTTTCGAAGCACCAGTTGCTGACCCACGCGCGGTTGCGCATGTGCGCTTCTTCGATGTCCGCGCCCACCTTCAAACGCTGGAGCTGCGTCAGCATGCCGTTGCGCAAGTAGCTGTCGTACTCGGCGCGACCCACGTCGAGGGTCTTCATCAAGCCGAGCTCGACCATTTTTTCGTCGAGCAAGAAATACAAGGCCACCAAGTCGGCGCGTCCTTCCTCGAGGGTGGAGCTATATTCGGCAATGGTTTCCTTGGGCGTTCCAACCCCAGGCTCCAGTTGCCCGGAGGCGTGACCAATGACTTCGTGCATGGCGGTGTGCAGTTTGCCTGCGAGTTCGCTGTGCGCCTTGACGCGCATCAATTCTGCATCGTCGTGCACAAACTCCTCGAGCATGCCACCCCCTGCAGCCTTGTCGTAAGCATTCACAATGTTGCCGAGCGACACGGACTTGGACCCGTGCACCTGGCGAATCCAGTTGCTGTTGGGGAGGTTCACTCCAATGGGCGTGCTTGGCGACGCATCGCCCGCCTCGCCGGCCACGTTCACCACGTTGTACGTGATGCCCACCACTTCCGACTTCTTGTGCGCGTCCATGAACGGCATGTGGTCCTCAAACCACTGCGCGCTTTTCATGAGTGTGGACATGCGCGCGCTGGCGTCGAAGTCCTTGATCTCCACAATCGTTTCGTAACTGCCTGTATAGCCAAGTGGGTCGTTGTAGACCTCCACAAATCCGTTGATATAGTCCACATCCCCCTCGGTGTCCTGCACCCAGTTGATGTTGTACAGGCTCCACTTTTCGAGGTCGCCTGTCTCGTAGTACGCCACGAGGTTACGGAGTGCGGCAGCTTGCTTGTCGTTCTCTGCGTATTCAATCGCCTCGTTCAACCACTTGATGATCTCTGCGATGCTCTCACCGTACAAACCATCGAGCTTGTAGACGTTCTCGAACACCTTGCCTTCCGCATCCTTTTCCAAACGGCTGTTCAAGCCGTATTCCACAGGGCTTCGGTCATCCCGGTCCACAATGGATTCGAAGTAGGCCTTGGCCTCGTCGGTGGAGACGTTGGGCGCGTAAAAGTTCACAGCTGAGCTTTCCACGAGCCCTTTGGATCCGTCCTGCTCCACTTTCTTCGACTCCACCGCGGGATCGAAAATGACGCCGCGCAATTCCGCGTCCAAGCTGTTGCCCGTCTCGGCCAACAAGTGATCCATGTAGGCCTCGCTGAATTGGGGCTGATGCTTGGTGTTGGCGTAGTGGTGGTGGATGCCGTTCGAGAACCAGATGCGCTTGAGGTACACCTCGAATGCCTGCCACCCCACCGTGTTGCGGTCGCCTTCGTAGTTCACGTAAATGTCCTCGAGAAGGCGACGGATGCGGAGGTTGTAGCGGTTGTTTTGGTCGTACATGATGTCGCGACCGCTGAGGCCCGCCATGTTCAAACAGTACACCAATGCCTGCTGCTTGGGTCTCAACTTTTCCCAGCCAGGGATCTGGTAGCGGACAATTTTGAGGTCCGCGAATTGCTCTGTCTTCCAGACAAAGCCGTTGTCATCTGGGGCACTCGCTTGGGACTCCATCTCGGGTACCGACTCAAAGTCACCTCCCTCTGGGGTGGGTGCGGAACAACCTGAAAGGAGCACTCCAGCGGCCATTGTGGCTGCCAGGCTCCAACATTGAATTCGTGTAAAACGCATGGTTTCGGCGATTTTCCGGTTAAGGTACACGACTTCGGACGAGTATCTTCGCGATGTGCGGATGTCCCGGCTCATGCTTCGTGCCTTTCTCGGCCCCTTCGCCGTCACCTTGCCCGTGGCGCTGTTCATCTTGGACATGCAATTCCTGTGGGTTTACGCCGACGACCTCATCGGCAAAGGCCTCGACCTGTGGGTGGTCTTCAAACTGATGGTCTTCGCGTCCGCGCGGTTGGTGAATCTCGCGCTCCCGCTCGCCGTCCTCGTCGCGTCCATCATGGCCATGGGCAACCTGGCCGAGCGCAGCGAGCTGACCGCCATGAAAGCTTCAGGCATGTCGCTCCTCCGCATCCTCCGCCCCTTGGTGCTCTGCATGACGCTCATCTGCAGCGGTGCGTTGTGGTTCAGCAACACCGGATGGCCGGCTGCCAACATGCGCTTCCGTGCCCTGCTCTACTCGGTCACCAAACAAAAACCCGCCCTCAACATCCGCGAAGGCGTGTTCTACAATGGCATCGACGGGTTTTCCATCCGCGTGGGCACCAAGCACCCGGACGGCACCCTCGACGACGTACTCATTCATGACCACCGGGACCCCAAGGGCCGAAGCGTCCTTGTGGTCCACGCAGAACACGGGCGGATGACCCAGGACGACGGCGCGTTGGTGGTGGAATTGGAACAGGGCGTCAGCTACGAGGAGCACCAAGAGACCATGTCGCGCAACAAGGAGCGCTTGCATCCGCACATCCACAGTCGGTTTGGGACCCAAACCCTGCGCATCCCCCTCCACAGCCTCGATTTCTCCATGGCCAACGAAGACCTGTTCCGCCGGTCCTACGAACGAATGAATCTCGCGGAACTCAGCCATTACAGCGACTCCCTGAAGGACAACATTGCCAATGAGCGTGCAGATTTGGTGCAATACGGCCGGCGCAACTTGGAACGCTTGGCCGACTCCACAGGATGGTTCGCCAACGCAGGGTCCACCCCACAAGCCGCCTCCTTGACTCCGTGGCACGCTTCGCTGAATCCCGTGACCCGAGGCCGCGCTTTTGACAAGGCCAAAGGGACCACCCGCAACCACATTCGCAGCCTGGAAAACGCCATCTCGAACATGGAGGGCAAGCGGCTTCGCCAGCACCGACACGACATCGAATGGCACAGGAAGTACATCCTTGCTTTGGGGTGCATGGTTCTGTTTTTGGTCGGCAGCTCCCTCGGTGCGCTGGTTGGACGCGGCGGCCTTGGCGTCCCCACCCTGTTGGCCCTTTGCTTGTTTTTGCTTTACTACTCCCTGTCCATGCTCGGCGAGCAGTTGGTCAAAGTGGGAAGCCTGTCCCCTTGGTCCGGCATGTGGTTGAGCACCATGACCTTGCTTCCCTTGGCCGTGTTTTTGATGTGGAGCACAACGAAAGAACGTCGGTGGATTCCAAGGTGGGGTTCGTCCTAATTTCGCGGCCGAGATGAATGCTCCCCTTCGCATCCTTCAGATTTGTCACAAGCCGCCCCGTCCCGCAGTGGATGGAGGCTGCATTGCCATGGACAGCCTGACCACCGGGTTGCTGGCGGAAGGGCACCGCGTGAAGCTGCTGACACTTCACACGCACAAGCACCCGTTTGTCCGAGACCAAATCGACCACACCTACCTCGAAGCCACCGCAATCGAGGCCATATTTGCAGATACGGAACTCAACCTCCGGGATGCCTTGAGCCACGTGATCACGGGAGAAAGCTACCATTTGAGCCGATTTCACGTGCCTGAAATGGACCGCGCCATCGAGGACGCGCTGCGGGTGGACATGTACGATGTCATCCTCTTGGAGTCCTTGTTCACCACCTCTTACATCCCTGCCATTCGAAGGCTGAGCGACGCCGAGATCGTGTTGCGGGCGCACAACGTCGAACACAAATTGTGGGAAGACGTGTCCCAAGGCATGGGACCTGGCCCCAAGAAATGGCTGCTTAACCTGTTTCAATCCAAGCTCGCCACCGAAGAAAGCAGGCTTCTGCGCG
>CENJ01153171.1_pt1 | contig 11517 bp, 9 predicted proteins | sample 356161 | NCBI WGS metagenome assembly CENJ01 (sample SAMEA2619531, study PRJEB7988) | marine metagenome | biome: marine biome (ENVO:00000447); feature: surface water layer (ENVO:00002042); material: "saline water (ENVO:00002010), including plankton (ENVO:xxxxxxxx)" | depth 5 m
AGATGGTTATTTTGGACCTTCTTTTGCATGGGAGAGTTATATTTCCGAGGAGTTCAGGACTAAAGAGCAAGAACAGAAAAAGAAAGAAGCGATCGATTTTTGGCCCAATATGATTATGCTCTATTGCCTTCAATCTTATTATGAATATTCTAATGACCAGAGGGTTATTGATCTTATGACAAACTACTTTAAGTTTCAACTTAATATTGAAGAAGAAGAACTTCTTTCAGACAAACATTATTGGCACAGAATTCGTGGTGGCGATAATTTACACAGTGTAATATGGTTGTACAATAGGACTGGAGAAAAATGGTTGTTGGAACTTGCTGAAAAGATATACAGAAGAACCGCTTCATGGACAAGTAGAGGACATGATTTAAAAGATATAGAAAGTTCAAAAGACAAAAGAGAAGGAGTAGAATATCCAGAATGGTTTACAGATATAATTGATTGGCATAATGTAAATATCGCCCAAGGATTTAGAACACCGGCTCAATACTATTTGTTAAACGGAGATGAGAAATACTTGAATGCAACGTATGAAAATTTCAATATTGTAAGAGATCATTTTGGTCAAGTTCCTGGTGGGATGTTTGGAGGTGATGAAAATTCAAGACCTGGTTATGAGGATCCTAGGCAAGGAATTGAGCTTTGCGGAATTGTTGAACATATGAATTCTGATGAACATTTACTTAGAATAACTGGAGATATTTTTTGGGCAGACCATTTAGAAGATATAGCATTTAATTCTTATCCCGCCACTGTATCTCCTGATTTTAAGGCTGTTAGATATATTACAAGCCCAAATATGGTTGTAAGTGACTCAGAAAGTCATGGTCCAGGAATTGCAAATTGGATGCCATCTTTTTTAAACTTTAATCCCTTTAGTTCAAGGTGTTGTCAGCATAATCATACACAAGGATGGCCTTATTTTACTGAAAACCTTTGGATGGCTACTCCTGATAATGGATTGGCTGCAGTTGTTTATGCGCCATCAATTGTGAATGCAAAAGTTGGAGATGGTACGGAAATTTCAATAAAAAATAAAACAAAATATCCATTCGATGATAATCTATTATTTGAACTTAAAATGAATAAATCTGATGTTTTTCCTCTTTACTTTAGAATTCCATCTTGGGCTAAAAATTCAGAAATTCTTATAAATGGAAAAAAAATTAATGTTAAGGCTGAGAAAGGAAAATACTTAAGAATTAATCGTAAGTGGTCAAATGGTGATCTAGTTAATTTAAATCTTCCAAAAAAATTAAGCTTAAGAACTTGGGAGAAAAATCATAATAGTGTTTCCATAAATTATGGCCCTTTAACTTTTTCTCTTAAGATTAAAGAAGATTATATTAATAAGCCAAGTGATAAAAGTGCTATTTTTGATTCTAAATGGCAAAGCGATGTTGATAAAGAAAATTGGCCCACTTATGAAATATATCCTGGCTCTGCTTGGAATTACGGTTTAATTTTAGAGGATGATTTAAATGAAACGTTTGAAATCGCAGAAAAACAGTGGCCAAAAGATAATTTTCCATTTACCAATGAATCCTCTCCAATCTATATAAAAGCAAGAGCTAAAAAAATAAAGTCATGGAAGATTGGTGATACAAAGTTAGTTGGTGAATTAATGGATAGTCCGGTTGAATCAAACGAAAAAGAAGAAATTATTGAACTTGTACCGATGGGAGGGTCTAGATTGAGAATTTCGTCGTTCCCAGTAATAAAAAATTAAAATATAGTATATAACTACGATAAAATAAATTATCGAGTCTCGTTATACCTTCTCCTAATTAAAAACTTCTTATCGAACGTAAGATTATTTGACAATTTACTATTAGGACTTATTATTCTCCAAAAGGGGCATATTTGAAAGTCTTTCAGTTTCATATTCTCATAATTAAATTCAGCTACAATTCTCAAAAAAAATTTCAGTACTCAGAGGACAAGTAAAATCTGTACCATATTTAATTGCTAGGTCTTTTCTCATCGTTTTAACATCTGAAATATTACCTAATTCAATATGATTTATATATTCTTGGATCATTAAAAGGTGTTGGTATTAGCATTTTAGAACCAGAAAAATGACCGCAAAAATTCTTTTGAATCTTCTTTATTTCATAATTTTTTTTTGAAAAAAAATTTTCCTCCCAAGATTTTGCCATACTTAAATATAGTATAATATGGTTATTCTGTTAAAACACCCGGCTTGTGATTTAGAAGACACTTCATTAGAAATATTGAATCTTAGTATGAATCAGTGGGATATAATAGACACTTAAAATTTGATGATTTGTATTTTGAAAACCAATTTGGATATCGGATAGTTCAAAAATTAGACTTAATAATTATAAATATTTTTTATTTAATAACATTTAAAGAAATTGATTATTAAGAGTTTATATTACTTTTAAAGTTAATTTATGTAAAAATGTTAAAAACAATCATTGGTTGTGAAGAATGGTTGTCACTTGAAGACATCAAAATACCAGCCATTAAAGCGAGAGTAGACTCAGGAGCTAAAACATCAGCAATACAGGCTTCAAACATAAAACGTGTTACCCGTAACGGCGAGGCATGGGTAACATTTGATGTAAACCCAATCCAAGATAATTTAAGCTTAAATGTTTCTTGTGAGTCGAAGGTGATTGATACAAGGATTATAAGAAGTTCTTCAGGAGAGTCACAAAAAAGGTATGTTATAAAAACTAAATTAAAACTTGGATCTGATGAATTTGAAATAGAATTGAATCTCGCAGATAGAGATGGTATGGAATATAGAATGTTGCTAGGACGAGAAGCAATAATCAACCGATATCTGGTAGATGCTTCAAAAAGTTTTGTCCTTAGTGATAATTTGGATGGAGAAATAATTAAAAAATATAATTACTTAATAAAGCAAAGTTCTGGACTTAAATTAGGACTTTTAGCGTCAAATAAGGACTTATATAGCAATAAAAGATTAATTGAGGCGGCTGAGGCTAGAGGTCATAAAATCGAATTTCTAAACATACAGCATTGCTATATGAAATTGGATGCTCAAAAGCCAGAAGTTAGATTTAGAGGGGGAAAAATTTTAGATGATTTAGATGCAGTTATACCTCGAATAAGGCCAAGCATGACTTTTTATGGATGTGCATTGTTAAGACAATTTGATTCAATTGGAACCTATTGTTTAAATTCAAGTTTTTCTATTTCTCAGTCCAGAGATAAATTATTTTCTTCCCAATTATTTTCAATAAATGGAATAAATATCCCTATTACGGGCTTTGCAAAATCACCACTTGAAACAAAAGACTTAATTGATATGGTTGGTGGATCACCATTAATTGTAAAATTATTAGAAAGTGCACAAGGAAAAGGAGTTGTTTCTGCAGAGACAAATAAAGCAGCAGAGAGTGTAATCAATGCTTTTAAAAGCTTACAAGCAAACATCTTAGTTCAAGAATTTATAAAAGAAGCAGAAGGAAAAGATATTCGTTGTTTTATTGTTGATGGAAAAGTTGTTGCATCGATAATACGTCAAGCGAACAAGGGAGAGTTTCGTTCAAATATTCATCAAGGAGGCAAAGCAAGAAAAGTTAAAATCAATTCAGAAGAAAAAAAACTTGCTATCAAAGCAGCAAAGATTTTTAAGCTTGATGTTGCCGGAGTAGATATTATTCGTTCAAATAAAGGGCCATTACTTTTAGAAGTAAATTCATCTCCAGGTCTAGAGGGTATAGAAAGTATAACAGGGAAAGATATTGCCAATGAAATAATCCTTGCTATAGAAAAAAAGCTAAAATTTTCTAGTTGAAAAACTTATAGGTATTTATAATCGAGGACTTAAAAGGTTAGATAAATAAAATTATGAATAACAAGATATCTTTATTTTTTACGATCATATATTTAATATTTTTTTCATGTAATTCAAATCAAGACAAAGTAGAGGCTATTGATCTTGATTGTGATGGAGATTATAATACTGCTGGAATTTTAGACAATATTAATGAAGAAATTTATAATGATGATGAGTCAGTGAACAATTACAGCAGATACTCGTGGACTTCAGATGGTATTGATAGAATTTTAAGTGGAAATGGGATTCCCAACCATGAGGTTGGAAGGTTTCCAAATACTGATAATCCAAACACAATCTCAGAACAAAAAGTAAGTAAAAGATTTACACTTTGCCCAGAAATTATTTCGGAAAATGGGTTGGATGTCGCGGGTCCTGCTTTGGCAATCGCCTATGCATTAAATAGTGTGAAATTTGATCCTGCTACAGCAGGTAGATGCAATGATTTGGGGGAATGTAGTTTAGCTCAAGGACAAGGAAACTGGAATATTGAAGCATTAGGTCATGACACATTTAACTTTGGCGATGACATGAACCATGCCCATGTTCAGCCCAATGGTGCATATCATTATCATGGGATGCCAGAATTACTTATTGAATTTTTAGGAGATAATCAGGGAATGACAATAGTTGGTTGGGCTTCAGATGGTTTCCCTGTCTATGCTAGATATGGTTTTTCAGATCCTAATGATCAAAATAGTTTAATTAAATCTCTAAAATCTAGTTATAAGTTAAAAACAATACCTGACGCTAATCGTCCTAATATTTTAACTGCTCTTATTGGAGGTCCTGGTCAAGCAACAACTAATCCAAATACATCAATCCCAATGGGTGCTTTTACGCAAGACTACGAATATGTTGAAGGCCTTGGAGATTTAGATAAATGTAATGGACGTTTTGGTGTAACACCAGAATTTCCTGAAGGAATCTATTACTACGTAGTTACAGATGGTTTTCCTTTTTTCACAAGATGTTTGAAGGGTGATGTTTGAGGAATTAAAAACCTCTACACTTTATAATGGTATAGACCCGAACGACAGAAAATATCGAACCTCAAATTTGAATCCAATAAAAGACGGACTAGTATTTTTACTAGTCCGTCTTGTATAGTAGCGGGAGCAGGACTCGAACCTGCGACCTTTGGGTTATGAGCCCAACGAGCTACCGACTGCTCTATCCCGCGATATTTATCGAAATTACTAAAATTAAACAGAAACAGCAAGTATAAAAGTATTAGTGGTTAACTTTGTTGAATGTCAAAAAAGCATAAAGCAGGTTTTGTTTCTATAATTGGAAACCCAAATGTTGGTAAATCAACCTTTTTGAATTCATGGGTTGGGGAAGATGCATCTATAGTTACCCCAAAATCTCAAACAACAAGACACAGAATTCGATTTATTATCAATTCTGAAGACTACCAAATTGTATTATCTGATACTCCTGGACTTATTGAACCAAAATATCAATTACAAAATTCAATGATGAAGTTTTTAAAAGATACTTTAATAGATTCAGATATTTTATTGTTAATGACAACAGTTGGTGATAAAATTAAAGAAAATGATCATTTTATTAATAAAATTAAAAACATTAAAAAAAAGATTTTTTTGTTAATAAATAAAATTGATTTAACAAATCAACAAACTCTTGAAAACGAAGTTAATTTATGGGAAGTGAAATTACCAGGCATCAAAATTTTCCCAATTTCGGCTCTGAATAATTTTAATGTAGAAAATGTTTCAAAGCTTATTTTAAAGAATCTACCATTTTCCCCAGCATTTTTTCCTAAAGATCAATTTGCAGATAAATCCAAACGGTTTTTTGTTAATGAATTCATTAGGGAACAGATATTTCTAAAATTCAACAAAGAAGTTCCATATTCTACTGAAGTAGTGACTGAAGTTTTTGACAGGAGCAAGGAAAACGTTATTAAAATTGAATCTACAATTATTGTGGAGCGCGAAACTCAAAAAGGAATTTTAATTGGTAAAAATGGATTGGCACTTAAAAAAGTCGGGACTGATGCAAGAAAAAAATTGGAAAGTTTTTTTAAGATTAAAGTTCATCTTAAATTATTTGTTAAGGTGAATAAAAAATGGAGAACAAATCCAAAGAAACTTAAACTCCTTGGTTACAACTAATATAGATTTATAATGAACCCAATTGTAGCAATAGTTGGAAGACCTAATGTTGGAAAATCAACATTATTTAACAGACTTGTAAAACAAAAAAAAGCTATAACTGATTCTCAAAGTGGTGTTACAAGGGATCGTCACTATGGTAAAGGAGAGTGGAATGGTAAACAATTTTCTTTGATTGATACAGGTGGATACATCGTAGGTGGAGATGATGTTTTTGAGAAAGAAATTGATTGTCAAGTAGAATTAGCTATTGAGGAGGCGGATTTAATTATTTTTTTGGTAGATGTTCAAACGGGTATCACTGAGGAAGATATAAAGGTTAATAAACTTCTAAAAAAATCAAATAAGAAAGTTTTTTTGTTAGTAAACAAGTTCGACAACTCATCTTTTCAAGGACTTGAGGCAGAGTTTTTCAAACTTGGTTTTAAGGACATTTATTCAATTTCAGCAAATAATGGTCTGGGGTCAGGAGATTTCATGGATGCTCTTGCAAAGAACTTACCTAGTAGTTCTGAGGATTTAAATCAAGAACTGCCGCAATTTGCTGTTGTTGGAAGGCCAAATGCTGGTAAGTCTTCTTTTATTAATTCAATTATTGATAATAATAGGCACATAGTTAGTGAAGTTCCAGGGACTACTAGAGATAGTATAGATTCAAATGTAAATAAATATGGTTTTAATTTCAATTTAATTGATACAGCAGGTATAAGGCGCAAAAAAAAAGTAAAAGAGGATTTAGAATTTTTTTCTGTATTGAAGGCAGTTAGGTCTATTGAAAGAAGTGACATTGTTTTACTTTTAGTTGATGCTACAAGAGGTTTTGATACACAAGTGCAAAAGATATTTTGGTTAGCTCATCGCAACAATAAGGGGATAGTAATCCTAATTAATAAATGGGACCTAATTGATAAAGACAAAATAGATACTATATCATATGAAAAAAAAATTAATGACAAAATCGCACCTTTCATAGATGTTCCTATTTTATTCATTTCTGTCATTAAAAAGCAGCGAGTTTTAAAGGCTTTAGAGACAGCAATTAAGGTTTCTAAGTATAGAAATTTGAGAATTCCAACTAGTGAATTAAATAAATTTATTTTACCAATTGTCCAAAAAACCCCTCCTCCATCTAATAAAGGGAAAATTATAAAAATCAAATTTTGTACTCAACTACCTACAAAATACCCACAATTTGTTCTTTTTTGTAATCTTCCTCAATACATTAAAGATTCCTATAGAAGGTTTATTGAAAATAAATTAAGAAGTAATTATAATCTATCCGGGGTGCCAATCAATATTTTTTTTAGAAAAAAATAGTTACATATTATCTCTAAGAAATATCAATTCAGATTTAACTTTTTCCAGTTTATTACGAATTGATATTAAAACTTTATCTTTATTTTGAGATTGTTCCAAATGTCTTTTTGCTCCGTCAATTGTCATTTTTTTTTCTTTTAGTAAACTATAAATGATTTGTAAAATTTCTACATCTGGTTTTGTAAATTTTCTTATACCTGATTTTTTTTTCTTGGGACTTATCTGTTTAAACTCCTTTTCCCAGAATCTTAGTAATGATGTATTTACATTTAAAAATTCAGCAACTTCGCCAATCGAATAATATTTCTTATTGGATAATACTTTTTTCATTGTTAAATCTAATCAAGAGATAGATTTTCTTGACTGGCTTGAATCAGAATCGCATTATATTCATCGGAAGTTAAATTACCAATATAAAAGTTTAATGGATTTATTTTTTTTCCATCTTTAATAATTTCGTAGTGTAAATGTGGTGCTACAGATCTTCCTGTGCTTCCAACATAGCCAATAATATCACCCCTTTTTATTTTTTGCCCTCTTTTGACATTGTATTTATTTAGATGAGCATATACTGTTACATATCCAAAACCGTGGTCAATTCTGATATGACGACCATAACCAGAAGATCTACTGTCAGCTCTTTTTACAACACCATTTCCTGGAGCATAAATTGGGGTTCCTCTGCTAGCAGAAAAATCCATTCCATAATGGCGTTTTCTGGTTTTTGTGAATGGGTCAATTCTCCAGCCATACCCCGAGGCCATCCTCTTTAAATCCTCATTTCTTATTGGTTGTATTGATGGAATAGAGGCTAATAATTCTTCTTTTTTTTCAGCAAGAAGTCTAATCTCATCCAAAGATTTTGATTGAATAACAATCCTTCTTGAGAGAACATCTAATCTTTTTGTAGTTTCAATTATTTGTTCTGAATTTCCATAACCTTCTAAATTTTTATATCTATTAACTCCCCCAAAACCAGCTTTTCTTTGTTCGTCTGAGACTGGACTTGCCTCAAAATAGTTTCTATAAAGTTCATTATCTCTTTCTTCGATATTAGAAATCACATTTTCAATTTCACCTAACCGTTTTGAAACTAAGCCAAATTGAAATTCATAATTTTTTAATTCTCTTTTAAGAAGTAATTCTTCAGGTGTATTTAAAAAGTCTGTAGTTAGTAATCCGAATAGTATAAAAAGACCGAAAAGAAATGAAGATATGAGAAAAATGAAAAAATTAGATATCCGCAGTGTTCTTGGGTATTCGACTGGTTTGTAAGAAAGTGTTTCTGGATCGTAGTAATATTTAACCTTAGCCATCGCGGTTTTAATATTAAAATTTACTTCTTTTGTAAGTAATTTAGTTGAACAAATATAATATTTTTTTATAAGTTATAGCCTTCTAAAAATAAAGATGAAATGAAATCATCGGATATAAGGAATCTTTTTTTAAAATTTTTTGAAAGTAAAAATCATAAGATTGTCAAATCCTCATCAATGATTGTTACAGATGACCCTACTCTTATGTTTGTTAATGCTGGTATGAACCAGTTCAAAGATTATTTTTTAGGCACAAGTATTCCAAAAGATAAAAGAATTGCCAATTTTCAAAAATGTCTTCGTGTTTCTGGTAAGCACAATGATTTAGAAGAAGTTGGAATTGATACATATCACCATACCTTTTTTGAAATGCTAGGAAATTGGAGTTTTGGTGACTATTTTAAAGAAAATGCTATTAAATCGGCTTGGGAATTACTAACGAATATTTATCTAATTGATAAGGACAAACTATATGTAACAATTTTTGAGGGAGATAAAACTCAAAATCTGGAGGTTGATAATGAATCTTTTGAAATTTGGAATCAAATTATTGATAAAGAGAGAATATTTTTATGTTCAAAATCAGACAACTTTTGGGAAATGGGAAACCAGGGACCCTGCGGGCCCTGCTCAGAGATACATATTGACTTGAGATCAGAAAAAGATAGAGAGAAAGTACCTGCAGCAAATTTGATTAATAAAGATCATCCTCAGGTTATAGAACTCTGGAACCTTGTATTTATACAATATAATCGAAAATCTGATGGAACCCTTGAGGACCTTCCTGAAAAACATGTTGACACAGGCCTCGGATTTGAGAGACTTTCAATGGTTCTTCAAAATAAAACTTCCAATTATGATACTGATATTTTTGAACCAATCATTAGGGAAATAGAAATTCTTACGGGGAATAACTATGGTGTTGATTTGGAAGTAGATAAGGCGATAAGAGTGGTTGCTGATCATTTAAGAGCAGTTTTTTTTGCTGTTGCTGATGGACAGTTGCCTTCCAACACGGGAGCAGGATACGTTATTAGAAGAATTTTACGAAGAGCTATCAGATATGGTTATTCATTCTTAAATCAAAAGAGTCCTTTTATTTTTCGATTAGTAGATGTTCTTTACACTCAGATGAAAAATGTTTATCCTGGACTTGAAAGTAAAAGAAATCTAATTCACAATGTAGTTAAAGAAGAGGAAAACTCTTTTCTAAAAACTCTTAACCAAGGACTTTTATTACTTGATTCGATGATTTCAAAAAATGTAGATGGAAAAATCGAAGGCTCTAAAGTTTTTCAACTTTACGATACTTACGGATTTCCCAAAGACCTCACTGCTTTAATCCTGTCTGAAAAAGGATTTAGTTTTGACGAAGAGGAATTTGAAAAGTCAATGAAAAAGCAAAAAGAGACATCAAAAAAAGCTGCTTTTAGCTCAAAAGGAGACTGGGTTATAATTCATGAAGATGATTTAGAAGAGTTTGTTGGATACGATCACTTAACATCCAATGTAAAAATTACAAGATATAGAAAAACTAGTTCTTTAAAAGCAGGAGATATGTTTCAGTTGGTATTTAATCTAACACCCTTCTATGCTGAGGGAGGTGGGCAAGTTGGAGATAAGGGATATTTGGAAGAAACAAACGGAGACTTACATTACATTGTTGACACTAAAAAAGAAAACAATCTTATAGTTCATTATTGCAATACAATTCCTGATAAAATTGATTTAACATTTAAGGCAGTAGTTGACAAAACGCAAAGAATTCGAACTTCATCTAATCACACAGCAACTCATTTACTTCATCAGGCTTTGAGAGAAATTTTGGGTAATCATGTTGAACAAAAGGGTTCAATGGTTAATTCAAGAGCTTTACGTTTTGATTTTTCCCATTTTTCAAAAATATCTAAGGATCAAATATCACAAATTGAAGAGTTTGTAAACTCCAGAATAAAAGAAAATATTTTATTTGAGGAAAATCGAAATACTTTGATGGAAAAAGCTCTTTCAGAAGGTGCAATTGCATTATTTGGAGAGAAGTATGGAGATACTGTAAGAACCGTAAGATTTGGAAAATCAATTGAATTATGTGGAGGTACTCATGTTGAGAGCACATCAAAAATTTGGCATTTTAAAATTATCTCAGAATCTGCAATTGCTTCTGGAATAAGAAGATTGGAAGCTATAACTGGTGATTCATGTAAAATATTTTTTGAAGAACAGTCCAATGACTTAGAAAAAATAAAACAATTAATTAAAAGCCCACAAAATGTAGTTATGGCAGTGGAGAATATTCAAAGCGAAATACATAATTTTAAAAATGAAATTAAAAATTTATCTGAATCACTTTTAAAAAGTTTAAAATTAGAATTATTGGATAAGGTCAAAGATTGTAATGGTATTAACCTGCTTTCTGAAAAACTCTCACTGAATCCAAAACTTTTAAAACCTCTCGCTTTTGATTTGGGAAAATCAATCAAAAATTTATTTATGTTAATTGCTGTTACCGATGGGTCTAAAGCTATTTTGGTATGTTATATAGACAAAGGTTTAGTGGAAAAAAAAGAATTTGATGCTCGTAAAATAATTAATAAAATTTCTAAATATATTAACGGTAGTGGTGGAGGACAAAATTTTTATTCCACTGCAGGAGGAGATAATCCAAATGGAATAGACAAAGCGATTTCATCATTCAAAAAAATAATTAGTTCTTAACTTTCATTATCAGGGGGATAATTTTTAAGAATCTCCGAGACAAACAAATTAATTCTTTCATCCCTGCTTTTCATATATTCATTAATACCGCCATATCCTTTACCCTGCCATACAAGAAGTTTTGATTTTGAATCAATTATATCAATAAAAAGCTCTCCTCTTGTTTGAGTTGATATAGAATTAA
>CENJ01028368.1_pt1 | contig 11503 bp, 12 predicted proteins | sample 356161 | NCBI WGS metagenome assembly CENJ01 (sample SAMEA2619531, study PRJEB7988) | marine metagenome | biome: marine biome (ENVO:00000447); feature: surface water layer (ENVO:00002042); material: "saline water (ENVO:00002010), including plankton (ENVO:xxxxxxxx)" | depth 5 m
ATAATTTATTACATGAATTTCTGTAACAGAAGATTATTATTTTGCGTGTAAATATTATACAAATAGTTTAGTTAGTTTGGTTTGTGAAGCACTTGATTTCATCTAGTGCTTTTTTTATATACTTAATCCAATTAATAAATATAATATGCTTGTTATTAAGCCAGCTAAAACTGCATAGGGTAATTGTGTTTTTACATGATCAATATGATCACTTGCTGATGCCATCGAAGAAATAACTGAAGTATCGGAAATAGGTGAACAATGATCACCAAAAAGCCCACCGCCAAGAGCAGCAGCAATTGCTATAGAACTATTTATCCCCATCTCTTGTGAAATTGGTACTGCTATTGCAAGCATTATTGCAAATGTACCCCATGATGTTCCTGTTGAAAATGATATAAAACAACTAGTTAAAAATAACAAGACGGGAACAAATTTAGGTGAGAGGATATCTTTCAACTCATTTGAAACATAAATACCTGTTCCTAAATCCTTACATATATTTCCAATAGTAAATGCTAACATAATTAATAATGATAATTGCATCATTCCTCCCATTCCTTTAATTGAATATGATACAACTTCTTTAACAGATAATATTCCATTGAAAACATAATATGAAGCTGCAATTATAATTGAGAGAATTACAGAATAAAGAACGGATGTAGATCCAGATGAATTTTCTAAAATTTCGAAAAACTTCATATTTTCTTTTGATGGATCAAAACCTGTATAGAAAAGCATTAGTATCATAATAATGACCATTGACAATAAGGGTAAAAACATATTAAAAGAATTAGATTCTATTCCATTTTTAGTTTTTATTACTGTTATATCTTCAGAAACCATTGGGGTTGATCCTTTATCAAACAGTATGCCACCTTTTGTTCTTTTTTCTGCTTTTTTCATTAATCCAAAATCTTTTCCAGAGATTATAATTACAACTAAAATTATAATTACTAACAGAGGATAAAAATTATACTTCATTGTGGAGATAAGTTCATTAAAAGGTTTGTCTATCCCTTGAACTGTGAGAATACCTATAATATATGCACCCCAACCATTAAATGGTATTAATAATTTTGATGGGGCAGAGGTTGAGTCAGCAATATAAGCCAGTTTCTCTCTTGATATTTTTAGTTTATCAAATAAAGGTCTAAAAATTGTACCTACAGTTAAGGCTGAAATATTAGATTCAACAAATAACAAAAACCCAGTTAAAGAAGCATATAATTGAACTTTTTTACTGCTATTATCATTATTTTCTGAAGAAAGTTTTTTTTGGAAACTATTTATAAACCCCTCAACACCTCCAGTTACTTGGATAAGTGTTATTAAAGATCCAACTAAGAAAGTAAAAAAAACAACTCTTGTATTTCCTGGATCATTAAAAACATTAACAACACTTTCAATTGTGAGGAGAATACCTTGAAATGGATTCCAGTTTCCAATAATTAATCCACCAAAAAAAATTCCAGTTAAAAGTGATATAAATACTTGCTTAGTCCTAATTGCAAGAATAACTGCTATAATCGGAGGAATTAAAGAGAGAAAACCATAGTTATCCATAAGTCAATATTAATTAAATTTACAAGAACAAATATCACATGAATAAAATTAAATCCTACTTATTATTATTTCTATTGTTATTTTCTTGTAATAACCAAGATGAGCTGACCAGAGCTTACATTGATACTTACACAAAATTGTTTTCAATTTCCAAAGAGAATATTTTAGAGATAGTTCAAAACTCTGAATATGGAAACCTTAATGAGTATCTCCAATATGATATAAGCCTCTATACAATTACATATAATACTACCTACAAAGGGCAAAATATAAAAGCTTCAGGTCTTGTTGCTTTTCCTGACACTGATCAAGGGATGCCGATTCTTAATTTTAATCATGGTACAACATCATTACATGCAGATGCTCCAACCGAAGATTTAATTCAATATAGTTTTTTTTCAAATGCAGCCAGTGCTGGATATATTTTTGTAATTCCTGATTATTTGGGTTTTGGTGTCTCAGAAAACATAGTTCACCCTTATTATAGATCTGATATTACTGGACAAACTGTTGTCGATATGATCAGGGCAGCTAAAGAATTAGCAGCAATTGAAGGTTACAATTTTAATGGTGATGTTTTTTTATCAGGATATTCTGAAGGTGGATTTGCGACTATGTCAGCTCACTACAATATGGAAAAAAATAATTATTCTGGATTAAATCTTGTTGCATCAGCTCCTGCTTCTGGGGGATATGATATAACTGGCATGTTAGATTATTTTATTTCAAAGGAGACATATCACGTTCCATATTACATTGCCTACGTAGCAATGGGATATAAAACGTCCTATGATTGGAGTTTGCCTTTATCTTCTATTTTTAATGAACCATACGCATCAATAATTCCTGAATATTTTAATGGTAAATACTCTGGGTATGAAATTAATTCTGTCTTATCTGATGATATGAGTGAGTTGTTGACTTCTAATTTTATTAATAATATTTATACTGATGCAGATTTAAAAATTATTGTTGATGCTTTTGAAGAAAATAGTCTGGATCAATGGGTCCCAAAAAATAAAATGATAATGTATCATGGTACTGATGATATTACTGTACCTTATCAAAATTCTGTTGATACTTATAATAGTTTTATTTCACTAGGGGCAGATAAAAATATTGTAGAGTTTATTGATCTTGTAGGAGAAAATCATTCTTCTGGGTCTCTGCCTTATATTGTTAGTCTTTTTGATGAATTTGAGAAATTGAAGTAGATGAGATATTTATTTATCATATTAATATTTTTTGGGTGTAATAAAAAAAATGGTAATATCGACTCAATATTGGATAAGGTAAATTCGATTTATGCACCTGATAAAAGAGTTTCTCTATTTAATATTACTTACTCATTAAGTAATTCTACAATAGTAATTGATGGAGAAACATCAAAATTTGAAGCAAAAAACTATCTTTTACAGAAATTAGATAGTGCAGGTATAAATTATTCAGAGAATATTGTAGTACTACCAAAAGATACAATATATGGAATTATTAATAACTCAGTTGGAAACTTAAGAGGTAGACCCTCACATTCATCTGAGTTAGTTTCTCAAACACTTTTAGGGACAAGAGTAAAGGTTCTAAAGAAACAAGGAGAGTGGTATCTTATCCAAACTCCTGACGAATATATTTCATGGATTGATCATGGAGGCATATCAATTGTTTCAGAAAGTGAGTATATTAATTATTATAAAAATCCTTATATATTTAGTTCCGTTCAAGGTTTTGCTTATTCTACTGTTGAGAGAAAAGCCATTATTTCTGACTTAGTTGTTGGTTCAGTTTTGAATGTAATTGATAAAATTGGAGGTTTTTATAAAATTGAATACCCTGATAAGAGAATAGGATGGGTTAATGAGATGGATATTTCTCCAATGTTTAATAATAGTAAAAAAACAACATCAGATATTATTAATAATTCCAAACAATTCATTGGGGTTCCTTATTTATGGGGAGGAACATCTTCAAAAGGTTTTGATTGTTCTGGATTTACAAAAACAATTTATTTGATGAATGGGCTTGTAATACCAAGAGATGCATCTCAACAAATTAATGAGGGCTTATTAGTTGATCAGAATAGAAATTGGGATAATCTTAACGAAGGTGATTTAATGTTTTTTGGATATTATAGAGATGGGAAAAGAAGAATTGACCATGTTGCAATATGGATTGGAGATGGTAAATTTATTCAAGCTTCAAAAAATGTAAGAATTAATTCTGTATATGCTGATGATCCATTATATGATAAATATCACATGGAAAAATATATGGAGTCGAGAAGAATTATTGGGTATGAAACTTCTGGTGTAAAAAAGTTATAACTTTTCAATATTTAATATTCTGTCAATAAAGTTTTTTGTATTAAAGTCAACGCCACCTGTTAATCTAAAAGCTTCATTACCGCTTTTGTCAAATACTATAGTAGTTGGTAAACTGTATGCATTAAAATAAGATAAGTCACCATTAAGCTTAATAAACTCTAAATCAAATTTTCTTTTATTTAAAAAAGAATTTATCAATTTCAAATCTTCATTTGAAACAGCGATAATTTTAACATTAATATCCTGAAACTTTTCTTTTACCTCTTCCAAACTCTCAAATTCTGCTATACATGGTTTGCACCATGTTGCCCAAATATTTAGAATTAAAATATTTCCTTTTAAGTCATCTAAATTAAATGGATTACCTTCAAGATCTATTAATGCTGAGAAATCATTAGTTTTTTTATTGATAGGGGTGCTACAGCTAATAATTGTTAAAAAAAACAAAAAAAAATTTAGTAATCTCATTTTTTACTATTTTTACATAATTAAATAAAAATAATGAAGAAAATATTAATTACATTAACAATGCTTTTAATATTCAATATAGGATATTCTCAGTCATTCTATTCAAACTTAAAAGCTACAGGACTAACTTGTGCCATGTGTTCATATTCAACACAAAAGAGCTTAGAAAAACTTGATTTTATTGAGTCAATTACTCCTGATTTAGAAGCAACATCATTTAAATTAGAATTTAAAGACGATGCCTTTGTAGACTTTGATTTAATTCAAGAAAAAGTCGAAGATGCTGGTTTTTTTGTAGGGTCAATTGAAATAGTTTTTAATGATAAATTAAAAGCTGAAAATGATAAGCATAACTTAATTAATGGAAATTTATTTCATTTTTTCTCTGATGCTGAAAAGGAATCTAATGTATTTACTTTAGTTGATAGGAAATTTATTAGAAAAAGTGAATATGAATTAATTTCTTCTAAAACTTCACACTCATGTTATGAAACAGGTATACATACTGCTTCATGTTGTTCTAAGCATGAAAATTTAAAATCTAATAAAGTCTATCATCTTAAAAGTAGTTTATAAACTATATTACTAAATGAGAGTATTTTTTATTCTTTTCATATTGATATATAGTTATAAAACTTCTGCTCAGGAATTATATATTAACTCTGAACCAGCTAGTTTAATTCCAAAAGGAACAAAAGTTGTAAGGCTTACAAATTCTAATATTTTTCTTGATGGATCTAATATTATGGGTAGTATTGGTAATGCTTTTATTGTGACACCTTCTCTATCTTATGGTTTATCAAAAAAAATAATGTTGAGTGGTAGCATTCAATTTGCAAATAAGCCTTATGAACAAGATATGATGCCAAACTTTGGATTAAATGGATTTAAGCTTTACTCCAAACAAAGAATTTTAACTACTGATAAACAAAAATACCATACGAGACTATCATCTTTCATTAAGTATTCATACCACGAAGATAAATTCATGAAAGATAATTTAGATCTGGAGTTACAAGACACAGGTTTTGAATTAGGATTAATTGGTACTCAGTTAATAAATAAACTAGCTATATCTATTACATCAGGAATTACTAGAATTTCTAATATTGATGAAAAATTTACACAAGGGTCTACTGTAAAATGGCAAAAGACAAATGTAAATACATTTAAAAATTCAATATCAGCTGGTTATTTACTTTTTCCAAGAAAATATAAATCCTATAGACAAACTAATTTTAACTTATATGTTGAGTATTTAACTAATACAATTCTAAATAAAGAATTTCCTGTAAGGTATAGTAAGTTTACTTCTACTTTCGCACCAGGAATTCAATTTATTTTACTATCCAGATCAAGATTAGATTTTAGTTATAAGATAAGAAAAGGTGATATGCCAGAAGAATTCTTAATTAAATTAACCTACATAATTTACTGATTTATCTTCAATCAGATAAGTACCTTTATATACTTTAAATCCTTCATTTGACCAATATGCAAGCTTAGGATTATTCCCTTTTTTCTCTTTGATAGATGCACAACCAACGCTACCATCTTTTCCTAAAGCAACAATTTTATCATTGAAATTAATATTTTTCGTACCTCCATTAATATCAATGATTCTTTGGCATAACGCTTCACATGCTTCCTGAGGAGTTTTACCGCTTCTCATTTGTTCAACTACAAAAAAAGATCCACATGTTCTAAGAATTTCTTCGCCTCTGCCTGTTGCTCCTGCAGCTCCCACTTCATTGTCTACATATAAACCTGCACCAATAATAGGGGAATCACCAACTCTTCCAGGTATTTTATAAGCTAAACCACTTGTTGTTGTTATTCCTGCAACATTACTTTCAGAATCAATACCAAGTACATTTATAGTTCCTGTTGTTCTAATTTCATTATATGGTTCTGTAGATGGAGGAAACCAATCATCTTTTGATGATAAATTTTCTTTCCATCTTAACCATATTTTTCTGGCATTTTCTGTTAATAAATTTTCAACTTTAAATCCATGAGCTCTTGCAAAGTCTTGCGCACCTTTTCCAACTATATGAATATGGTCAGTCCTCTCCATTACGAGTCTTGCAACAGAGCATGGAGTTTTAATTCCCTCTAGTGCAGCTACAGACCCACAATTATGAGTTGGTCCGTACATTATTGATGCATCTAATTGAACTACGCCATGTTCATTAGGTAAACCTCCATAGCCTACAGAAGTATCTTCTGGATCTAATTCTGTTACATTGGAAGATATTTCAATAGCATCCAATAACTTTCCTTTATTTGATAAAATATCCCATCCAGGTTTTAATACTTTTTCACCCCATATTTCACCTCGACTACATAGAATAACAGGCCCCTTATTTTTTTTAGGTTTGGCCTCAATATTTGAAACTAAAGGTACAGTTGCTCCAACTGCTGTTAAATTCTTTAAAAATTTTCTTCTGCTATTCATGGTTTAATTTGTTTAATGTTTTAATATATGTTTTAATATAATAATTCTTTTCTTTAGATCTATACTGCAATATCCATCTAGGATGGGGAAGTGCAATAATTTCATCAAAGAATTTATACTCTTTGTTTAATAATTCAAAAAATTTTTGATTTTTTCCTTTTCCGATGATTACACAAATTTTTTTTGTGGCAATATTTTTTACTTCAAATTTTATCCACTCTACAATTTTATTTTTCCATTTATTAAAGAGATCAATGTCATCATAATAATTCAAGTTATTTCCATTAAGTGTAAATCCATATGGGCATATACTTGAAATAAAAAATTTTTTATAAAATTTTTCAACACCCCCATAACTGTTTATCATATCATAAATAAACTTTGAACTTAATTCTTTCTTTCGGTCGAATTTTGATTCAATACCACAATACTTGAATAAATTATATGGATCAGTAAATGGTATTCCTGTTATTCCCCCGCCAAATCTTCCTGGATTTATTCCAAAAAGAATTATTCTTTTATCATTATCATTAAAAAATTTAGAGTAGAAAGAATTGTAGATTTCTTTTACCTCAGGATTTTTATAGGGATCTAATACCTCTACTTTATTATCAGATGAAACCTTCTCAAGATTATTATAAAATTCAATAATCTTGAGTGAAGTTTTCATGATTTTTAAAAAAGTATTGGTTTACTCTAAAGTTTTAGCAAATTTTTTCAAAAACTCTTCGGGCATAGTATTCACCTGAAAAGAAATTATAACGTTATCCCATAGCATATTTACATTAGCGACTTTATTATTATTTGCATCAATAAAGTATGTTAATCTTTCAATGCTTGAATCCCAAATTACTGCATCGGTGTCGAATGTATGAGCTAGATCTGCATTATAAGCTTCCATGTCAATTTTTCCATCTTTTCTATATGCGAAAGGATATTTACCTTCTTTATTTAAATCAACTGTCCATTTACCATTTTTTCTTGGTGTCATGGCAATAGCATAATCTCCAGCTCTTATTGTTTTTTCTCCAATTTTTACATCTGTAGAAAACTCAATAATAGTAGGGCTATTAGCACCTGCTCTCCATAATTCATTGTAAGGAACTAAATCACCAAAAATAGTTCTTCCTTTCACTCCAGGTGAAGAATATTTAATTGTGATATTTGTCATTCCAACATTTTGAGAAACTGAAGCTTTAGGGCTTGCAACAGGACTGAGGTATTCTCTTGCAGTTTGTGCATTAATGCCAGTAACAAGCAAGAATAAAATTAATATTGTTAGTATATTTTTCATGTAATTCAATTTAGGTACCAATTATAATTTTTTTTTAATGAAATAGATAAATTATAATTTTTTTTTTATTTCTTAGAAATCGAATAGTCACCTCTCAATAATCTCCATCTACTTTCAAAGCTATTAGGTCTATGAATTTTTCCTGTAAGCATGTTAGGATCAATTTTTATTCTTGTTTCTTCAAATTTTGTTCCCTCTTTCCATCTCAAATAAGGCCAAGTTTCACAAGTGTTATTATTACCTTCAAAAAACACACAATCAGAATACTCTCCACTATCGAATCTATAGTCCTCTTCAATAAATGATACCCAACCGTAAATGTCTATAGCTCCACTTACATTAAATGAAGTGTTTGAATCTTCAAAGGTTATGAAGCCTTTAAATGTGCAATCTTTTGATGAATTTATGTACAAAGAAAAGTTATGTGTTTTACCATTTGCAGAGTACGGACTAGTATAATTAATTATGCCAGACCATTCTCCAACCATATTTTGTGAAGCTTCATTACAATCAACTACATCATCAGCACACCTATATGTACTACTAGCCAATATTATAAATAGAAAATATAGAAATTTCATTAAAAAATTTTAATTCCAAAGATTAGAAGGATAGGTGTTATTCTCAACTAAATTCTTAATTTTATTTTTCACAGTATCGCTATCATTTTTATAGGTAACACCAAACCAATTTTCATTTGTTACGTCGACATAAACATTCTCTTTTCCCACAACTTCTGGCAAAAGAAATTCTTTTTTAGGTTCATTAATATTTTTATTCAAGAAGATTTTAAATTCTTTGTTAAGCAAAGAAAAAATTGACTTTTGAAAACCAAATAAATTCATAGCTACTTTTGTCCCAGTAGGATGTTGAACTTTTCCTCCATTGAAATTTCCTTCTACTATATTTCCATTTCTTATTAAATCGTGAGTTTCTTCAATATTTATGAGTTTATTTCCTTCTATAATACAAACACCTCTAGATACTCCACCATTTTCAGATAATGTATTTTCAATTAGATAAGAGATAGTTGAAACCTTAATGTTATTTGCTTCAATGTGATTAAGGGTTTCGTATGCTTTTTCAAATGCACCATAACCATAAAAATCATCAGCATTTATTGTAATAAATGATTCTTCAATTACATTTTCACAACAAAGAATTGCTTGTCCAGTGCCCCACGGTTTTTCTCTTTTCTCGGGAAGAAGATACTCGCCCAGGCCGTATTTAGGATCTTGAATTACTATTTCTAGTGAAATATTATTTATGCTAGAAAATATTTTTTGATATTTATTTTCAAAATACTCTTCTAGTTTGGGTGATGATAAAATTACAACTTTGTTGAATCCTGCCTTAATAGCATCGAATATTGAATAATCTAAGATAGATTCATTATTAGGACCGAAGCTGTCAACTTGCTTTAGGCCTCCATAACGACTGCCCATTCCTCCAGCCATTATAATGATAGCTCTATTCATTAATTACTTTGTTATAGTGAAGTTTCCTCTGATTTGACTATTCCAACCTCCGCCTTGGGTAAAAAACTCTCCATTTAAAACTAAGGGTTCGGATCTAAATCTTGCTTCGTGAAATTTTGTTCCTGGTCTCCATCTGACGTATGGCCATCTATTACATGGATTATTCCAGTTAGAACCATTACCAGTGCAGTCAGTGTATTCTCCGCCATTAATTTCATATTCAGTTTCCATAAATTCTACCCAACCATATTTATCAATGGTACCAGACACAACAAATGTTGTATTAGACTCTTCAAAAGCACTAATTCCTTGAAAAAAACAATCGTTAGATGATATTATGGATAGTGTAATCTTGTGGGATGTTCCTGATGCTGAAGAACTTGTGTAATCTGTTCTCCCTTTCCATGTACCAATCATTTGCTTGGCAGCGTCAGAACAGTTTATGGTATCTTCAGGCTCATCACATCTCCAGCTACTACTTGCTAAAAATATAAAAAGGAATGTTGTTAATGATTTCATAATGCAAAATTAAATATAAATTATAAAATTTCAATCAATTATACGCAGTTAGATGCTGATAGTTTTAGAATCTTGCATTTAGAAGTTGGAATTATATAAATCATTATATTTAAGTTAATATGCAAATTTCATTTTTAGACTGGTTAATTATTTTTTCCTTTTTTGGAATATTTATTTTAATTGGATTTATAACCTCAAAAAAATCAGGAGAAAACTCTAAGGAATTTTTTTTATCAGGAAGGAATATGCCTTGGTGGATGCTTGGTATATCCATGGTAGCAACCACTTTTTCTGCGGATACACCAAATTTAGTTACAAATATTGTTAGAGAAAATGGAGTTTCTGGTAATTGGGCTTGGTGGGCATTTCTATTAACTGGAATGATGACTGTGTTTTTTTATGCTAAGTTGTGGAGGAGGTCAAAAGTACTAACTGATTTAGAATTTTATGAGTTAAGGTATAGTGGAAAACCTGCTAAATACTTAAGAGCTTTTAGAGCTTTGTATTTAGGTGTTTTCTTTAATGTAATGATTATGGCTTCAGTATGTCTTGCTGGAATAAAAATTGGGGGTATTCTGTTAGGCCTTTCACCTTTTGAATGTGTTTTTTATTCATCTATAATAACTGTTTTTTATAGTTCTCTTGGTGGTTTGAGGAGTGTGGTGATAACAGATTTGATACAGTTTATTCTTGCTATGATTGGTTCTTTGTGGGCATGTGTATATATATTGAATCTTAACGAAGTAGGAGGTTTAAATAATCTAATTAATAATCCATTAGTGGTAGATAAATTAAACTTTTTTCCTGATGTAAATGACAAAGAAACTTTTTTAACAATATTAATAATACCACTTGCAGTTCAGTGGTGGGCAGTTTGGTATCCAGGTGCTGAGCCAGGTGGGGGAGGTTACATTGCACAGAGGATGTTATCTGCCAAAGATGAAAAAAGTGCTGTATATTCAACTCTTCTTTTTAATGTTGCTCATTATGCTCTCAGGCCATGGCCTTGGATACTTATAGCTCTATCTTCTATTATTGTTTATCCTTCATTATCAGATATATCATCAGCATTTCCATCAGTTGATAAATCAATTATTGGTAACGATATAGCTTACCCTGCTATGTTATATTTATTACCAAGCGGCTTATTAGGTTTAGTGTTAGCATCTCTCATCGCAGCATTTATGAGTACTATCTCAAGTCATTTAAACTGGGGGGCTTCATATATTTCATTAGATTTTTATAAAAGATTTATAAATAAAGATGCATCTGAAAAACAGATAGTTTTTGTTGGAAGGATATCAACTGTTATTTTAATGTTTTTAGCAGGGTTTCTTGCTCTTAATCTTTCAGACGCATTAGGAGCATTTCAAATATTACTTCAAATTGGTGCAGG
>CENJ01118951.1_pt1 | contig 11486 bp, 9 predicted proteins | sample 356161 | NCBI WGS metagenome assembly CENJ01 (sample SAMEA2619531, study PRJEB7988) | marine metagenome | biome: marine biome (ENVO:00000447); feature: surface water layer (ENVO:00002042); material: "saline water (ENVO:00002010), including plankton (ENVO:xxxxxxxx)" | depth 5 m
CTTTCAGAAATTAAACTATGGTCTATAAATAATGCTTTAGCAAATAAGTACATATCCTCAGCATTTGAATACAATCCTGTGTGACCATTGCCACTACCAGGATTTACATCAGAAATGTTTTGAATATTTCATCCATCATTATGAAAATCGACATATCCTTGAGCTAAGTTACTTAAAGGGAATTCTTTTGAATAATCATAATATACGGAATTATTATTCCTAAAGGAGCAAATACTTTTTACGAAAATCAAAATTTGTTAAGGGCTCTTTTTTTAAATAGAATTAAAATTATAGTAAAATAAAAGGGAATTAATGGGATTCTGTATCTTACTAGTGCTCCAAAATTAGTGCTAGCTATTCCTACACCAAAACCAAAAACTAAAGTAAATATCAAACAATATAATAAAAATGGTTGTGAAGCTATTTTTTTGTACAGTCTAAATGGATTTGTTTTAATTATTGCTAATAAAGTAAAAATTAAAAGTATAAAATTTTCAATTGCGGCAATAGCCATGGCTGGACTTCCAATTTCAAAAAATAAAGGTCTATAAATTGAGGTGAAAATAGCTTTAGGTGCCAATTTCAACATTCCAGTTAAAGTACCATCTAAAGTGCCTATATTATAGCTGTTGGAACCATATTGCTCTTCCCTAAGTAGATCTTGTTGTATTACTTGAGCTTGTTCAATTGTTTGGTCAACATTTGAGTATTCTTGAAGTCCTAATATTTCTAAATTATCAAAAATAAAATTCCCTAAGATAATTATGATAATTAGAATGAAAGGTCTCACAACAAATCTTATAAAAGGAGACGAAAATGAATTAATAAAATTAGCATTTATCCATAATAACATTCCAGGTATCACACCTAAAGCAACATATGGTTTTATATTAATAATTATTAAAAAATTTAATATTAGAAAAGTAACATTTGAAAATATATTTTTTCTATTTATTATTCCATTATAAAAATTAGAAGTTAACCAGCATAGTGCCCCCAAAACAAAGCTGTCTTTCATTATACCACTACCCCAAAAAATTAAAGACGGCATAAATAAAATAATATAGGCAAGCTCTTTAGTATAGCCACCATATATAGTATTAATAACTCTATAAAGCTTCCAAATACCAATAAACGAAAAAAGTGCACATAAGTAATTTGAAATGATTAATGATCCTGCTCCAAAAAAATAAAAACCTACGCTAAATCTAGACACATTAAAAGTCTTAGTATCCCTAAATATATAAGAAGGAGGTCTTCCGCTTTCATAATTAAATGATGATATGGAATTATAATTAGAATCCATATTAAATAAAATATTATAACCCTTTTCAAAATCAGAAAATAGTAGCTTACAAATTGCTTTTGCACCCTCGAAATAACTTATTGTATCTCCAGTATCATAGTATACGGTATAAAACATTAAAAATAAAGAGACACCTGTTAATTTTGCAAAAACCCCTCTAATTAAATACTTATATTCAGGGTTTTTTTTAATATGTTTTTTTTTAATTCTTTTAGCAATTAAAAAAATAAAAAGTACAAATAAAGGAACTAAAAGGAGATCAGTATAACTATAATGTAATTTTCCCAACTTATGTAACTTTGGAATGCAAAGTACTTTGTTTTGTTTAAATATTCAAAACTTTCCGCAATATAATTACTTTTGTTAGATTGAATCAATTTAAACACATTTGTTATTTGTCTTATGACGGGATTATTGACCCATTAGGACAATCTCAAATCTTACCATACATATTTAGGTTAAATAACATTCAAGATTATGTGTTTACAATTATCAGTTTCGAAAAAAAATCAAACAGACATAAAATTTATAATCAAAAAAAAATTCTGATTAATAAGAATATAAACTGGGTACCTTTAATTTATACTAAATTTCCTCCCATTTTATCCACTTTAATAGACATCTTTAAACTTGAAAAAAAGTTAAAAAAAATAAATCATAAAAAGAAAATAAATTTAATTCATTGTAGATCTTACATCACTTCTCTCTCGGGATTAAAATTAAATTCTATTCATAATATTCCTTTTATTTTTGATATGAGAGGTTTTTATGCTGATGAAAGAGTAGATGGTAAAATTTGGAATATTAATAACCTAATTTATAATTTGATTTACAAGTTTTTCAAGAGAAAAGAAAAACAATTTTTAATAAAATCGTCTCATACTATATCTCTTACTTTTTCTGGAAAAAAAGAAATTGAGTCCTGGAATCTTCCAAACCTTTCTCCTATTAGTATTATCCCATGCTGTACAGAAGAAAGCTTATTTAAAGTAGATAACATTAAGGATTTGAGAAAAGAACTTGGTGTTAAAAAAAATGAATTTATAATTTCTTATGTTGGATCAATTGGAACTTGGTACATGTTAGATGAAATGCTGGATTTCTTTAAGATACTTATCAGTAAGAAGCCTGATTCTAGATTTTTATTTATAACCAAAGATAATCCAGATCAGATCTATGAAAAGTGTTTAAAAAAAAAGATTCCTAAAAGTTCTATTCTAATTAAAGAATCTTCTAGAGAAATGATGCCCTCTTATATTGGACTAAGTGATTTTTCTATTTTCTTTATACTTCCCTGTTACTCCAAAAAAGCTTCATCACCAACAAAAATGGGAGAAATAATGAACTTAGGAATCCCCATAATATGTAATAGTGGAGTTGGAGATGTAGACGAGGTTATGAAAACAAGTATGCCAGATTTATTGGTGAAGACTTTTTCTAACAGAGAATACCAGAGAATATTAGAATTAATATTATATAACTTCACAACTAAATCTGAAAAAATTATTCAAACGTCACATAATTATTTCTCACTAAACAAGGGAGTCAGGAAATATTTAGATATTTATAATCAAATATTAAAATTTTAGATGTCAAAGATTATTCTTATTACAGGTGCTGCAGGATTTATAGGTTCAAGGATAGCCCAAATTTTATTAGATCAAAAATATAAAATAGTAGCTATTGATAACTTGAATGATTACTACGATGTAAGAATTAAGAAATTTCGGTTAAACCTTTTAAACAAGGACAAAAATTTTCTTTTTTATTGTGGTGATGTAGAAGATAAATCATTTTTAGCAGAAGTTTTTAAAAAACATAATATTTCAACTGTATTTAATCTTGCAGCAAGAGCAGGAGTTAGATATAGTATTACTAATCCATTTATTTATGCTAGTACAAATTATTATGGTAGTTTGAATTTATTAGATTTAATGAGAGAAAATAAAATATCTAAATATGTAATGGCTTCTACTTCTTCAATTTATGCAGGCTCCAAAATGCCCTACAAAGAAAATGCTTGTGTTAATCAGCCAATTTCACCATATGCAGCTTCCAAAAAAGCAGCAGAATTAATTGCATATACTTATCATTGCCAATTTAAAATCGATATAAGTATAGTTAGGTATTTCACAGTTTATGGACCCGCTGGAAGACCAGATATGAGCGTACTTAGATTCATCAAGTGGATAGATCTGAAAAAACCTATTGTCTTATATGGAGATGGTACTCAGTCCAGAGATTTTACATATATAGACGATATTGCAAAAGGAACAATTGCTGCCTCAGAAAAAAATGTTGGTTACGAAATAATTAATTTAGGGGGGGGTAAAAATCCCATTTCTATTAATACCTTAATTACAAAAATTGAAACATTATTAGATAAGTCTGCTATTATTGATCAAAAGCCGTTCCATTCAGCAGATGTTAATTCAACTTGGGCTGACATTTCGAAAGCAAAAGACTTGTTAAATTGGAAACCAAAAACTTCTTTCGATCAAGGCTTAGAAAAAACAGTTGTGTGGTATATGAAAAATAAAATGTGGCTCAAAGACATTAAATTCATTTAAATAATGTAGAAATTCTAAATTAGAATCTTTAAGTTTTCAGATTCAGCCTACATGAGTGATGAAGATTATATATAAATAACGGGATCGATATAAATAACAAATTAGCTTGTAGAATTTATTAAATAATTTATTTTAAAACCTTTTTCTATGCTTTTATTTTTGAAAAATTTTTCATTTTATTAAATGACCTTCTAACAAATTTTTAAATAGAGTTGATAATCATTAAAAAAATCTTTTTGTCATTAATATTTATAAACTTTGATTTGAAAGATATTTTTAGAAAAGTACTTTCTTGTACACGAATGCATGCCTTCATATTGATAAGGTTTAAAATTTGCGATATGATTAAATTTTTTGATTAATTTTTCATATGCTTTTGGTTTATAATCATAGCTTTTAATCAACCCAACAGGCATTAAATAGAATGAGTTTATAATTTTAATAGAATCTGTTTTTGTTGAAAACGACGAATTATTTAAAGATTTTTTGAGTGGCTTGTATGGGAAATAATCTTGGTTTATAAATTCAGAATATTCAGAAATATTTTCATACTTAAACGATTTACATATTTCCCAAAGTGTGTCTTTTGGATATCTGTATGATAAATAGTTGTTAATGTTTACAGTATATGAAACAAAAAAAAGAAGAGATGAGGTAATTATTACCCAATTTTTTAATTTATTTTTTTTCTCAATTAACAAATCAATTGTATATATGAAAAAGATACATAAAAAAGGATAAAATTGATGGATTATTCTTCCATATAAAACAATTTTATTAAAAAAGTATCCTAAGGTTCCAATAATACCGTAGGAAATTATTAAATAAAAAATTATTATCGCAACAGGGGATTTTGTGAAATTATCCTTTAATTGTTTTAAAATAAAATAGAAGCCAAAAGGCCAAATTAACAAAATCAATATTCCATTTATATTTTCTACATTTATAAGATACTTTGTTAAAAAAACATAGGTCTCAGAAAAGTCACCTTGAGTTATTGTTTTTGATAATACAATGGATGACTTTATATAAGATTTTCCACCAAAAAAAGCCAAAACTTCAAAAAGTGAAAGACAAATTAATGCACCAAGTCCAAAAAACATTATTTGTCTAATTTTTTGCTTAAATTTTTGATAATTTATTTTATACAATAAAACAACAAAGGGTATTAAAAAAAAAGATATTACGTATCCAGGGTAAGTCAAATATCCGAAAAATGCCAAAAATCCAAAACCAATTAAATCTTTATTTGTAAGACTTTCCTTCTTAATATTTAAAATAATCTTGTAAAGACAAAAGTAAATTATTAAAAGACTAAAATCATAAGGCACAGCATGCCTCAAATAAACATATGAGTTAGTTAGACAGCTAAAAAACAGTACACTGCAATAACAATATAAGTCATTTTTAAACAATAATTTTGAAAATTTAAAATGTAGAAACAACAATAAAACATACACAACGTAGTTAAAAATAAATAGTGAAATTGAGTTACTAGGTTCATAAATGTATAAATCCAAAATTTTTGCACATGAAATTTGAATAATGTTAGGTATTAAATTAATTATTGCAGAGCCCGGTCTACCTTTTGTTGAAAATAAAAGTCCCAAACCTTCTTTTATGTCTCCATCATGAAAAGCTCTTAGAGCTATTCCACTTGCTGTGTATCTATTTTCATCTGAATAGTGCAAAAACCCCTTACCAATTAAACTCAATTTGAGAAAAGTAGAAATAACAATTAAAACAATAACTAAATTTCTCAACCTAATAAAATTTGAAAACATTTTTGAGTTTTGGAATTAATATTATTTTTCAATACTATATTTTAAAATGCAGTAAATTGCTCTGAATCCATCTTTCCAAGAAATTTTTTTCCCCTCTTCATATGTTCTCCCAAAGTAAGAAATACCTACTTCATAAATTTTAATTCCTTTAATTCTAGCTAACTTTGCAGTAATTTCTGGTTCAAAACCAAAACGCTTTTCTTTTAGGACTAGGCCCTGTACAATTTCTCTTTTTATTAACTTATAGCACGTCTCCATGTCTGTAAGATTCAAATTAGTAAACATATTTGATAAAAATGTTAGAAACTTATTTCCTATGCTGTGCCAAAAGAATAAAATTCTATGTGGTCTTCCCCCAATAAACCTTGATCCATAAACAACATCAGCGTTGTCAATAAAAACAGGTAATAAAAGTTTATTATATTCGTTAGGGTCATATTCTAAGTCAGCATCTTGAATCAAAATGTAATCACCAGAGGCCATTTCAAACCCTTTGTGTAAAGCAGATCCTTTCCCACTGTTTTTTTTTAAGCTGAAAAATTTAATGTCAACAGACTGGTTATTAAAAATATAATTATTTATTTTATTTGCACTATTATCTTTTGAGCAATCATCTACTATAATAATTTCTTTTTTTACTTTGTTGTTCAATTTTACATCTTTGATTTTATTAAGAATTAAATGAATAGTATTCTCTTCGTTAAATACTGGGATTACAATTGACAATTTTTTCATTATTTTTTAAATTTATGTAGGTTCAGAAAATATTCGATTTAGTGGTAATGATGTTTTTGCCATTTGAAATTGTAAAAGCTCTATACAATTGTTCTTTAAAATTAATCTAACCATTTGATGAGAAAAGTCTTTTTGGATAAACGTAACTTATAATCTGCATTATTATTTTTTGAAAAACCATAAGCTCTATCAACGATTAATGTCAAATTTTTAGTGCTGTACAGCCTGTTTCCATTTAAAAAGTTAGAAAATTCATTAGCAGAAAAATTATTGCCATTGTTTTCTAAAAGAATTACTCTATCATCAATTTTTATTTTTTAATATTAACTCTAGTTCTTTAATTTTATTTTCATTTTTCAATAATTTAATACTTTTTTTTAAATGAGTAATTATTATTTCTTTAAAGTTACAGTATTATTTTAGCCTGCTTTAATATTAATTTTTACCAGATTTTAAAAGTCAATGTATACCTTACCTACAAACATCAATTTGATTCTCATCGATACTTTCTTAACAAAAAGACTAAAAAACCAATAAAAAACTACATTCTTTGCAAAAAAATTTTAAAATAGTTTGATTTATTGAAAACATGAAAAAATTACATGCCCTAGTTTTAGGGGCAATATGGAAAAACCTATTAAGCTATTAACAGATGCCACAAACTTTAATAAAGCATCTACTTTTGTTGAAAATATTCCAAAAATCAGTGACGAAAAGTTAACAGTTTATAAAATTGATTTTACTAAACAAAACGAATATATTGACTTACTTTCAGTATATATTCCTTTTTAAGCTTTGGGAACTAGGAAAAAGTTGCTAGATTAATGGTTGTATCTTCTTTAACTTTAATAACTATAATGATAGATAAATTCATCAGCAAAGAGAGAAATTTTGGACTAGATCTTTTAAGGTTTTATGCTATTTTCAGCGTTGTTTATGCTCATGGAAGTTGGCTGTTTAAAGAAATACCAATTTTAGAATATTCGGTTAGGGTATTTTTCATTGATGGCGTAGAATTATTTTTTGTTTTAAGTGGGTTTTTAATTGGAGGCATATTATTAAGAAATTTTTCTAAAATAGAAGTTAAAAAAATTCTGCTCTTTTATAAGGATAGATGGTTTAGAACTCTTCCAAACTACTATTTATTTTTAGTCATTAATATTTTGTTATCAATTTTTTTGTTTCAAGATTTTAATATAGATTTTTCTAAATATTTTATTTTTTTACAACATTTCTTTTTTAATTCAAATTCCGAAGAATTTTTCGCAGAGTCATGGAGCCTAGCCGTAGAGGAATGGTTTTACTTTATATCTCCAATTCTAATATTATTTTTATTTTATTTAAATATCAAAAAAAAAGTATTTTATGCTGCTTTATTTCTACTAATAAGTTCGTTAATTTTAAAATTTGTGCAATTTAAGTCTAGTCATTATGATCCCAATTATTATGATATATTAATTAGAAAAGTAACAATTTTAAGGATGGACAGCATTGCTATTGGTATAATTTTAGCTTGTATTAAATATTATTTCCCATTAATATTTTCTAAATATATTTTTAAACGTATTACTTTATATTTAGGAATATTAATCTTTTTATTTAAAGTCTTTTTTTCAAATTTAGTCATGGACAATAATTTTTGGGTTAGTGTAGTTTTCAGAGATACTGTTACAAGTTTTGCAATAGCATGTTTGATTCCTTATTTACATGACTTAGACTATAGGTACAATGATAACATCTTTACAATATTTGTAACTTGGATAAGTTTAATTTCTTATTCAATGTATTTAGTGCATTATTCAATAATAAATAAGATAATTAAAGTGTTTTTTTGGCCTGATAATGGTTATAAATCAATTTTATTGTTTGTTACTTACTTTTCGTTTACCATTTTGCTATCAACAATAAATTATTGTTATTTTGAATTTAAAATAACAAAATTGAGAAACAAATTAAATTTTAGTTGAATAGTTTTTTCAAATTTTCATTATATTTTACATTAATACTATTTTTTTGTTGAAGTGCTCGAAACATTTATGTCTCCGACAGAAATTTGTGTTGATTACCCAAAATTTTTAAAGTGTTCAATATCATTACCCAATAAAGAAGTATTTCAAGCTGTACTAGATCAGTATATTTAAGATTTAACTCCAGGAGCTACGTTATTAGTTGCAGAAAGTAATGTTGTATGTATTGACAGAAGCATCTGGATATACACATATTCAAAATAATGTATTAATGAAACCTTGTCACATATTAAAACTAAATCATAATTCAGGAATCTAGCAAATTATTTATATGTGCTGGAATATTTATAGATAAGAAATAGAGTTTTCTGAAGATAGCTTATTTGTTTATATCCATAGTGGTGGAGATACTAGAAATGCTACTAATGTAAGTTTCATTGAAAATTCTCAGACTATTATTGTAACTTATTACCTACAAAAGATTTAGTGTATTTAAGTTGATAATAACAAATTTATATATGTGTCTAATATAGCCGAATTTTCGTTACTTTTAGACGAATTAAATTTGGAATTTTATATATAAAATATCATGCAAAAAATCAAATCGAATCCTTCAAAAACAATTTTAACAATATCTCTTGGATTTTTATTTATTTATTTTTTAGGAGAATATAAGTGGGCACTTTTCTCCTCTATATTTGTTTCCACAGCAGGACTAATTTCAGACAGAATTAGTAAGGTAATTGAAAAAATTTGGTTCAAACTCTCAGAAATTTTAGGAATGATAATCCCTAATATTACATTGACTATTGTCTTTTATTTTTTGTTATTTCCTATTGCTGTACTTTCCAAAATCTTCACAAAAAACAAGCTTATAAATTTAAATCCTATCAAAGAATCAAACTACTTGGAAGTTAATAAAGTGTTCACAAAAGAATTTATGAAAAATTCTTTTTAACAAAGGATTATTTTTAAGTCGTTATTTTAAACCGAAAGAGAAAATTCAGTATCTAACTATAGAGCTATTCATGAATAAGACATTTAGTTTTCGACGATAGTCTATTAGTTTACGGACATAGCAGTGGGAATATAGGGTATTCTGCATACGTTAATTTTGTTGAAAACTCGCAGTTTAGAGTTGTGATTAATAACTGCGGAACTCAATTTTTGAGACCAATGGGAGCTGAAATTAATGAAATGAAAAAGAGATTTGCTCCGTATTTATTAATACTAAATCTCATTTAAAGATGATATAACATATATAGATTATTGCATTAACTAAATTTTGATTTTCGTAATTAGTGTTTTAGTAAAGATTATTATTTTATGTAATATTTGTTTTATTTCCTTTTATTATAAAAGAAGGTATTGTAATTTTAAAAAAATATTTTTTAAGACGAAAAACTTAGAAAAATATTATTCTGGAAAAGCTAATCCATATAAATGGATAGAAATTTAGGAAAATGATACAATAAAGTTAACCAAAGGAGTTAAAAAATAAAGTAGTCTAAAAAAATGGTTAGTTTTTTATTTTAAATAGGTGCATTTAAATCCATTATAGAACAAACTAAAATACTATGTTATTTAACTCTATTGATTTTGCAATTTTTTTACCTACTGTATTTATAATCTACTGGGTGTTAAATAAGTCTCTCAAAGTTCAGAACTTATTTTTATTGATTGTTAGTTATATTTTTTATGGATGGTGGGATTGGAGGTTTCTAGGATTAATTATTTTTAGCACTTTAATTGACTATTCAATTGGTATTGCTTTGCTAAAAGAAAAAAAACTATTAAAAAGAAAATTTTTCTTATGGATTAGCATTATAACTAACATTGGGGTTTTAGGTTTTTTTAAATATTACAATTTTTTCTTAGATAACTTTGTTGCTGCTTTTTCTTTTTTTGGTTCTAATTTTAAGATAAGTTCATTAAACATTATCCTGCCTGTAGGGATTAGTTTCTATACATTTCAAACATTAAGTTATACAATTGACGTCTACAAAGAAAAGCTAAAACCTAATAAAGATGTTATTGCTTTTTCTGCATTTGTAAGTTTTTTCCCTCAACTAGTTGCTGGTCCAATCGAAAGAGCTACAAATTTATTACCTCAATTTCATAGAAAAAGAAACTTTAATTATTTGAATGCTGTTGATGGAATGCGTCAAATATTGTGGGGATTTTTTAAAAAAGTAGTAATTGCGGATACTTGTGCTCTTTACGCCAATTTAATTTTTAACGACTTTACTAATTACTCTGGCATTGCTTTGTTTTTTGGAGCCATTCTTTTTGCTTTTCAAATTTATGGAGATTTCTCTGGATATTCTGATATAGCTATTGGCACATCCAGATTATTTGGTTTTAGTTTGATGCAAAATTTTAATTTTCCATACTTTTCAAGAGATATTGCTGAGTTTTGGAGAAGATGGCATATTTCTCTGTCATCTTGGTTTAGAGACTATGTATATATTCCTTTAGGAGGAAGTAGGACTAGTAGAGTAAAGAAAATAAGAAATGTTTTTATTATCTTTTTAATTAGTGGTTTTTGGCATGGTGCTAACTGGACTTTTATTGTTTGGGGAGCATTAAATGCACTTTACTTTTTACCTTTACTTTTGCTAAATAGAAATAGACTAAATATTGGTTCAGTTGCTTTAGATAGAAAAACACCTTCATTTAAAGAATTCTTTCAAATTTTGTTTACGTTTCTAATAGTTGTTATTGCTTGGATTTTTTTTAGATCTGTAGACATTAAAGCAGCATTGAACTTTATTTATTCGATGTTTTTCCATATTTTTAATAAAACATCTTATGTTCAAGTTTTAGACTTATTTTACTTTAAAATTGGTTGGGACTTTCCAGTTGCTTTCTTAATGTTTATTTTTATTGAATGGATTGGTAGAGATTCCAAATATGCAATAGAATTTTTTTTAATTGAAAGAAATAAAACATTAAGAATATCTTTTTATTACATGATTCTCATATTTATTGTATATTTTTTGATTAATGGGGAAGAACAAGAATTTATCTATTTTCAGTTTTGAAAAAATTTCTTTTTAAACTTTCTTTTCTCACTATCCCAATTTTTGGGGTTCTGTTTTTAATTATTCTAACATTCAATATT
>CENJ01042160.1_pt1 | contig 11483 bp, 11 predicted proteins | sample 356161 | NCBI WGS metagenome assembly CENJ01 (sample SAMEA2619531, study PRJEB7988) | marine metagenome | biome: marine biome (ENVO:00000447); feature: surface water layer (ENVO:00002042); material: "saline water (ENVO:00002010), including plankton (ENVO:xxxxxxxx)" | depth 5 m
GCAGGCGCCTGCCGAAACAGGTCAGGCGGCGATGGCCTTTACGCGGGCGGCAAGACGCGAAATCTTGCGCGAGGCGGTGTTGCGGTGAATCACGCCACGGCTGACGCCGCGCTGGATTTCCGGCTGTGCCGCACGAAGCGCTTCGCGAGCGGCTTCGCCATCACCCGAGGAAATCGCCGTCTCGACCTTCTTCATGAAGGTACGGATGCGGCTCATGCGGGCGCCATTGATGGCGGCGCGGTGCGCGTTCCGGCGAATCCGCTTCTTGGCAGACTTGTGATTGGCCATGGGGACCATCCTTGCTGAATTCGTTAAGAGCGCGGTTTATAAGGCGATTTGCGCAGCTGCGTCAAGGGGTTTTGCGGTTTTGCGGCGGTGCGGTTCGCAGCGGCCTGACGACCTAGTTCGGGCTCAGCCGAATCCGCCAGAGCCGGCCGACACTGGTATCGACCTGCGCCAGCGTCAGGCTCTCCTCGCCACGCTGCCAGTTGCCGTCACCGCCAGTCCATCCAAGATTGGCAAGGGCACTGTTGTAGAAGGACAGAACACCGCCCTCTGCCTCGCCGGAGGCGGCAAACACCAGAACAATGCGCCCGCCAGGGGAATCAAAGGCAAATCCCAGCTCTGGCTCGATCACCATCCCTTCCATGATCGGCAGATCACCCACCCAGCTTGTCGGCTGGCTCTCGGCCTGCGCGCTGTTGATCGCGACCGGCATGACTGTCAGACAGGCCGCCAGCACCAGAATCGCCACGGGCACCAAAAAGCGCACCAAAAAGCGCACCACAAAGGGCACAGCAGGAAACGCGGGGGAAAGCCGTTCGAAGACGCCGGAACAGAGGGGTTTGAGAGCAGCAACGATCATCCCGTCAGGCTACCTCAGCGCTGGCAGGCGGGACAGTAAAAACTGCTGCGCCCTGACTGTGTGATGCTGCGAATGGTGGTGGTGCAGCTGTGACAGGGTTGGCCCTCGCGGCCATAGACCGACAGGCGCTGCACGAAATAGCCGATCTCGCCACCGGGCTGAACATGGTCACGAAGGCTGGTGCCACCATCCTCAATGGCACGCGACAGCACCTCGCGAATGGCGCCGGTCAGCCGTTCCGCCCGTCCACCACGGATGGTGCCGGCCTTGCGGCGCGGAGACAGCCCGGCCATGAACAATGCCTCACAGGCATATATGTTGCCGATTCCAGCGACAATCTGCTGGTTCAGAAGCGCTGTCTTGATCGGCCCTGTGCGCCCGGCAAGCGCCGCTGCGAGATGCGTCGCGGAAAAGCTGTTGCCAAGGGGTTCCGGGCCCATATCGGCAAGCATCGGGTGCGTCTCACCGCGAAACAGGTCAATCCAGCCAAAGCGCCGCGGATCATTGAACACAATCCATGCGGGGCGCGCATCTGGCCCGCCGGCATCGATGCTCAGCACCATATGATCATGCTTGCCGATCTCGGGCTCGGTGGCGTGGATCCGCACCGATCCGGACATGCCAAGATGCATCAGCATCGTCTCGTCGCCATCAAGGGCAAGCAGCAGAAACTTGCCACGCCGCGCCAGCACGCCGACAACGCGACCCGTCAGACGCGCCGCCAGATCAGGCGGCAACGGCCAGCGAAGATCAGGGCGGCCAATATGGGCGGCGGCGATGCGCCGGCCTTCCATCGCCGGAACCAACGCCCGACGCACGGTTTCCACTTCGGGCAATTCAGGCATGCCGGCCCTCGTCAGCAGGTGGGGTGGTACGGTCAGTGCGCGACATTATATTTGGCCCTCGAGGCGGTTTTTCGTGTATCACTTGGCACGGATCAGCGTGACGTCGACAGCATAGTCGGTAATCGGCCATGCGGAAAACCCGCTGGCACCAGATCCGTGACAACAGAGCGTACGGACAGCAGCCATATCGGCTGAAAATGATGGACAGACAAGCAAAGATAATTGACCGGGCATGAGCAAACCGCACGACACCCCCCAGCAGCCGGAAGCAGGCGGCCAGGATAGCGAGACCATCGATTTCGGCTTCCGAACCGTGGGACGTGCCGAAAAATCGGGACTTGTCCGCGATGTCTTTGACAGTGTGGCGTCACGCTATGATGTGATGAACGACCTGATGAGCGGCGGTGTCCACAGGTTGTGGAAGGCGGCGATGATCGACTGGATCGCCCCGCAGCCGGGGCAGACGCTTGTCGATCTTGCCGGCGGCACGGGCGATATCAGCCTGCGGTTCCTGCGCGCCGGCGGCGGCGATGCCGTGGTTACCGATATCAATGAATCGATGCTGGCGGCAGGGCGCCAACGCCGCGAGTTTGGCAAATATAGCGACCGCATCCGCTGGTGCGTCGGCAATGCGGAAGCGCTGCCGTTCACCGAGGCCAGCGCCGACATTGTCACCATCGCCTTCGGGCTTCGCAATGTCACCGACCGCGACGCGGCGATCGCCGAGGCGCACCGGGTCCTGAAGCCCGGAGGGCGGTTCCTGTGCCTGGAATTCTCGCAGGTGACCAGTGCCATGCTGGCGCGTGCCTATGACGCCTGGTCCTTCAATGTCCTGCCACGGCTTGGCCAGCTTGTCGCTGGTGACGCCGACAGCTACCGCTATCTTGTCGAATCGATCCGCACCTTCCCACCACCGGAAGTCCTCGCTGATATGTTCGCCGGGGCCGGCTTTGCGCAGGTGCGGGTGCGTCGCATGTCGGCCGGCATTGCCTGTATCCATTCGGGCTGGAAACTCGACTGATGCGGGTGTCGGCCTTGCAGATGGCGCTGGCCCTGTTGCGGTTGCCGCTGATTGCCTGGCATCTTGGACGTGCCGGAACCCTCGGCCATATGGCGCGGATCACGCTTCTTCCGAACTGGATGCGCCGGCTGTGTGCCGGACTCGATCGGCTGGTCCGTTCCCGCGGGGCGCGCCGCGACGCTGGTGCCGCCCTTGCCGAAGCCTTGATCCGGCTTGGCCCCGGCTTCATCAAGTTTGGCCAGGCCCTGTCGACCCGCGCCGACCTGATCGGACCGTCGATGGCGCATTCCCTGAGCCTGCTTCAGGACCGCCTTCCCGCCTTCCCTGCCAGCAAGGCACGCCGGCTGATTGAATCAGAAACCGGCATGGCGGTCGCCGAGTTGTTCCGCAAATTTGATGACGAAGCGGTGGCAGCGGCTTCGATTGCGCAGGTTCATCATGCCGAGCTTGCCGACGGGAGACGTGTGGCTGTGAAGCTCCTGCGCCCGGGAATCCGGCGGCAGATGCAGTCAGACACAACATTGTTCTATGCGCTGGCACGACTTCTGGAATGGCTGGCCCCGAACATGCAACGCCTCAAGCTTGTCGCGGCGGTCGACCAGTTCACGCAGATCTCCGAGATGGAGCTCGACCTGAGACTGGAGGCAGCGGCGGCAGGCAAGCTGGCCGACAATATGGCCGGCGACGCCGGCATCCATGTTCCCTGGGTCGATCTTGAACACACCACAAGCTCGATGCTTGTCATCGAATGGGTCGAGGGCATTTCCATCGATGATGTCGAGGCGCTGACGGATGCTGGGCATGACATCGCCGCCATCACCGAGGCGGCGGCGCGCAGTTTCTTCAACCAGGTGTTTCGCGACGGCTTCTTCCATGCCGACATGCACCCCGGCAATATCTTTATCGCCGCCGACGGCACGCTGGTGCCGATCGATTTCGGCATCATGGGGCATCTTGATTTCGCCGACAGACTGTTTCTGGCACGGTTGCTGACGGCGATGCTGGACCGCGATTACGACACCGTGGCGCGGCTTCATGCCGATGCCGGCATGCTTGGCGAGGATGTATCGCTGACGCAGTTCGCACAGTCGGTGCGCGCTGTCGCCGATCCGGTCATGGGAAAACCGCTTGGCGAGGTCTCGCTCGGCACCGTGCTTGGCCAGATCTTCCAGCTGTCCACACGGTTCTCGATCTCCGTCCAGCCGCAATACAACCTGTTGCAGAAGACCATGATGATGGCCGAAGGGGTGGCGCGACAGCTGAACCCGAACGCCGATATGTGGAGCCTTGCGCGCCCGCTGGCAGGCGACTGGATGAGCGAACAGGCGCATGTGACGCGGCGCATTGAAACCTTTCTGGAAGAGGCGCTGACACTGGCCTCACGACTGCCGCGGATCATCGCGGCGCTTGAATCGCGCGATCACGAGACCCCGCCAGCACCCGAAAGCAACAACGCAGCGCTTGCCGTGGCGCTTCTGGCGCTCGGGATTGCCGTCCTCGGCATTTTCATATAAATTCACAAAAATTCAATTTTTGGGCGTGGATATGAAAAACTGTGATCTTTCCACTATCATCACGGCTCTTGGCGGGCGCCAGGCGCTTCAGGACCTTCTTGGGGTCGGGCCAAGCGCTGTCAGCAACTATCTGGCGCGAGGCACCCTGCCACAGCGCGCCCTAGGCCCGGTTTGCGAAGCGGTGCGGGCCCGCGGCTACCACATCGATCCGGCCAGCCTTGAGATCATCGGCCACCAGGATGCGGGGGCCGGCGCCGGTCGAGGAATGCGCGAGGGAATGCGCGGGGGAGTGCGCGGGGGAATGCTCAGGCGGGTTTTGCTGATTGTCGGCGGCGGCATCGCCGCCTACAAGGCGCTCGAAGTGGCGCGGCGGCTTCAGGATCACGACATCACTGTCACCGGCGTGATGACCGGCGGTGCGCAGCAATTCATCACCCCGCTCAGCCTGTCGGCACTGACTGGCGAGAAGGCCTATACCGATCTTTTTTCGCTGACCGACGAGGCGGAGATGGGCCATATCCGCCTCGCCCGCGAAACCGACCTTGTTCTTGTGGTGCCGGCCACGGCCAATCTGATGGCGCGGGCGGCGCATGGCCTTGCCGATGATCTGGCCACGACGATCCTGCTGGCCACCACAGCGCCAGTGATGATCGCCCCGGCCATGAACCAGGCGATGTGGGGCCACCCGGCAACGCAGGAGAATCTGGCGCGGTTGCGGGCGCGTGGCATCCTGACGATCGGGCCCGATGACGGCGGCATGGCCTGTGGCGAGGAAGGCACCGGGCGGCTGAGCGACCCACAGGAGATTGTCGCCGCTGTCCTCGACCAGCTTGGCAGGGGCCATGGTGCGCTCAGTGGCCGGCATGCCCTTGTTACCTCCGGCCCTACGGTCGAGCCGATTGACCCGGTGCGGTTCATCGCCAACAGGTCTTCTGGCAAGCAGGGTCATGCGATCGCGGCAGCGCTTGCCCGACAGGGGGCACGGGTGACGCTTGTCAGCGGTCCGGTGACCTTGCCGCCGCCGCCGGCCGTCGATCTTGTCGAAGTGGAAACAGCGCGGCAGATGCTCGCCGCCTGTGAAGCCGCCTTGCCAGCCGACATTGCCGTTTGCGCCGCTGCGGTCGCCGACTGGCATGTTGCCGATGCTGGCGCCAGCAAGATGAAAAAACAGGAAGGGGCACCGCCACCAGCGCTGGCCCTGACCGAAAATCCCGACATCCTGAAGACCTTGTCGACACATGCTGATCGCCCACGCCTTGTTGTCGGATTCGCCGCCGAGACCGAATCGCTCTATGAAAATGCAGCGGCCAAGCTGGCGCGCAAGGGATGCGACTGGATTGTCGCCAATCAGGTGGCAGGTGATGAGGGCGATACTGTCTTCGGAAGCGACAGCAATGCTGCGATGCTGCTGACCGGCAACGAGTCAGAAAACTGGCCACGCATGCCAAAGGCAGAGATCGCCGACAGGCTGGCATCGCGCATCGGGGCGCATTTCACATGACAGACAGCACCGTCACCAGCACCGTCACCAGGGCCGTAATCAAGATTGTGACCCTGCCGCATTTCGACGGGCTGGCCCTGCCGCATTATGCCACCGAGGGGGCTGCCGGCATGGATGTCGAGGCGGCCGTTGACGCCGACCTTACCCTGGCCCCGGGTCAGCGGGCGGCGGTGCCGACCGGCCTGTCGATGGCCATCGCTGCAGGCCATGAGGTGCAGGTCAGGCCCCGCTCCGGCCTTGCCTTGCGGCATGGGGTCACGGTTGCCAACGCCCCCGGCACCATTGACAGTGACTATCGCGGTGAGGTGAAGATCATTCTGGTCAATCTTGGCGAATCGCCCTTTGTCATCACCCGCGGCATGCGGATTGCGCAGCTGGTGCTGGCACCGGTGATGCAAGCGGTGATCGAGACAACGGACAGCCTCGAAGATACCTCACGCGGAGATGGTGGCTTCGGGTCGACAGGCCTTGGTGTCACCAAAGGTAAAACAGGGAACTGAGGCAAGATGCTGAGCGACGAGAATCTGGAACGCTATGCCCGTCAGGCGATCATGCCCGATATTGGTGAGGAGGGGCAGGAGCAGCTTCTGGCGGCGCGGGTGCTTGTTGTCGGGGCAGGTGGGCTTGGATCGCCAGCGATGTTGTATCTGGCTGCCGCCGGGATCGGACATATCACCATCATCGACCCGGAGCAGGTCGAGCTCAGCAACCTGAACAGGCAGGTGCTTCACACCACCAGCAGCATCGGCACGGCGAAAGCACAGCAGGCAGCGGCAGCTGTTGCCGCGCTGAACCCGGCGATCGAGGTGACAGCGCTTGTCGAGCGGCTCGATGACGGCAATGCCGAGGCCCTGCTGACATCCCATGATGTGGTGGTCGATTGTTCGGACAATGTCGAGACGCGCTATCAGCTGGGTGATGCCTCGCACCGTTACGGCACGCCGCTGGTGTTCGGCGGTGCGGTGCGCACCGAAGGCCAGCTTGCGGTGTTTCATAGTGGTGGTGATGATGATGGTGATGGTAGTGATGATGGCAGCGCGGCCAGCTCGCCCTGCTATCGCTGCGTCTTTCCCGACATGCCGGATGCACAGCAGGCACCGGGATGTTCAGAGGCCGGCATTCTGGGGCCGGTCACAGGGGTGATCGGCACCATGCAGGCGCTTGCCACGATACGCCTCATTCTCGGGCTTGGCAGCACGCAGACGGGAAAACTGATGCTGTTCGATGGCCGTGGTGGCGGTTTCATGGAAATCAGCACATCACGGCGTCCGCAATGCGTCACCTGTGGTACTGGCGCGACAGGAAGCTAGCGTCGGGACGCGGCGACAGGTGGCGACAGGCGGCTACAGCATCGCCTCGATCACCCGGTCCCGCGGCGCGTGCCCGTCCCAGAATGTCTGGATATTGATGATCACCTTGTCGCCCATCTCAAGGCGCCCTTCGATTGTTGCCGAGCCGATATGCGGCAACAGGACGACATTCGGAAGGTCGAGAAGCGAGCTGGTGATATTGGCTTCGTCAGCATAGACATCGAGCCCGGCGCCGGCGATATGGCCGCTTTCCAGAAGCGCGGCAAGCGCCTCCTCGTCGATCACCTCACCGCGTGACGTATTCACCAGATAGGCCGATGGCTGCATCAGCTCCAGCTTCTCACGGCTCAGCATGCGGTGGGTTGCCGGCGTATGCGGACAGTTGACCGAGACAATATCCACGCGGGACAGCATCTGCTCGAGCGACTCCCAATAGGTCGCTTCAAGCTCGGCCTCGGTCTCGGGATGGACCGGTTTGCGATTGTGATAGTGGATGCTCAGTCCGAAACCACGGGCACGGAGCGCGACAGCGCAGCCAATCCGGCCCATGCCGATGATGCCGAGACGCTTGCCATTGATCCGGTGTCCAAGCATGCGGGTCGGTGCCCAGCCGGTCCACTCGCCAGACCGGGTCAGCCGGTCCCCCTCGGCGATGCGGCGCGGCACCGCCAGCATCAGCGCCATCACCATGTCGGCCGTGTCCTCGGTCAGGACGCCGGGCGTATTGGTTACCGTGATGCCGCGGGCTTTCGCCGCCGCAAGGTCGATATGATCGACGCCGGTACCGAAGGAGGCGATCAGTTTCAGCTGATCTCCAGCGCCGGAAATCAGATCGGCATCAAGTCTGTCGGTCACCGTCGGCACAAGAACATCAGCTTCCTGCATCATGCGCCGAAGATCGTCTCTGGACGGCGGCGTATCAGTCTCGTTCAGCCGCGCGTCAAACAATTCGCGCATGCGCGTCTCTGTCGAGTCGGGCAGCTTTCGGGTCAGATGGACAACAGGCTTCTTCTTGGTCATTCTTTCCACTCGTATCGGGGCGCCATTCGGGCGCTATGGCGTGGATTGCAAAAACATAATAGTGTGACGCCGTGGGATGCAATGTGACAAAATCACAACATATCGACATACCGCCAGACACTATCAGAACTCGTTGGTGATGAAAAAAACATTTCGCGACACGACAAACTGTTTCTCCATCCGTGCCAGGGCCAGCCTTGATGTGACCAGACTGGCGGCAACCTGTCTTGTGGTTGCCGGCCTTGCGCTGGTCCTGTCGCTTTCTGGTACCGGATCGACGACGGCGCTGGCGGCCGATGGAAACAAGGCGGGAGATGGTGTCAAGCTGACAGTGCGCGGCACCGGCCTGCCGGTACCCCGCTTCGTCACGCTGAAATCCGGCGAGGTCAATATGCGGGCTGGTCCCGGCACCGAATATCCGGTGCTCTGGCAGTATCAAAGAAAGGACTTGCCCCTGCGGGTCGAGGCCGAGTTCGGCGTCTGGCGCAAGGTTGTCGACCATGAAGACACAACCGGCTGGATGCACCAGTCGGTGGTATCGCTGAAACGGCACGCCCTTGTGACCAGCAGTTCAGCGCGGATCTATGCAAGCCCGGACAATGGCGCCGCCCTGGTTGCGGTGGCCGAGCGCAACGCCCTTATGGAGCTCCAATCCTGCCCGACGCAATGGTGCAAGGTGGCGGCTGGCGACCTTCGTGGCTGGGTCGCGCGGACCTCGATCTGGGGTCTGCTGGACGGTGAAATCCTCGACTGACGAAGCCGTGGCGGCGTCTTTACCCGCCTTCCTTTCCCAGAAGGCAAATCTGGCCCGGACCAAAATCCGGCCCAGAATGCAAAACGGTGCCCTGACACAGCCAGGGCACCGCTGTTTGAGCCGGGCGGCGGCGGGGACATGCCGCCCGCCAGCTCAGGCTTCTGGTATTGGAGCCGGTCAGGCGACGTCGAACCGGTCCAGTTCCATCACCTTGGACCAGGCCGCGATGAAGTCGGTGACGAAGCGTGCCTCGCCACCGGTCTCGGCATAGACCTCGGCAAGGGCGCGAAGCTGCGAATTTGACCCGAAAATCAGGTCAACGCGGGTGCCCGTCCACTTCACCTCGCCGCTGTCGCGATCACGCCCCTCGAACACGTCCTCGGCGGCGGAAACCGGCTTCCACTCGGTTCCCATATCCAGAAGATTGACGAAGAAGTCGTTGCTGAGAACGCCGGGACGATCGGTGAGAACGCCGTGCTTCGCCTGGTCCGCATTGGCGTCAAGCGCCCGCATGCCACCGACAAGAACGGTCATTTCCGGTGCCGACAGCGTCATCAGATGCGCCTTGTCGAGAAGAAGCTCCTCTGCGGAGACCGAGAAGTCAGCCTGCAGGTAGTTACGGAACCCATCTGCAAGCGGCTCGAGAACAGCGAAGGAGTCGATGTCGGTCTGCTCCTGAACAGCATCGCCGCGACCTGCAGTGAACGGCACCTCGACCTTGTGGCCGGCTGCCGATGCCGCGCTTTCAATGGCGGCACAGCCACCAAGCACGATCAGATCGGCCATCGATACCTGCTTGCCACCGGACGCGGAGGCGTTGAACTCGGCCTGAACACCCTCGAGGGCGGACAGCACCTTGTCGAGCTGTGCCGGCTGATTGACCTCCCAGTCGCGCTGCGGGGCCAGACGCAGACGCGCGCCATTGGCACCGCCACGCTTGTCCGAGCCGCGATAGGTCGCGGCCGAAGCCCAGGCAGCACCGACAAGCTCGGACACAGACAGGCCGGTTGCCATGATGCTGGATTTCAGCGCCTTGGTGTCGGCAGCGTCGATGATCGCGTGATCAGGTGCCGGGATCGGGTCCTGCCAGATCAGGTTCTCGGCTGGAACCTCGGCACCGACATAGCGGGCCTTCGGGCCCATATCGCGGTGCGTCAGCTTGAACCAGGCCCGCGCGAAGGCATCGGCAAACTCGTCGAGATTCGCATGGAAGCGACGCGAGATTTCCAGATAGGACGGATCGGTGCGAAGCGCGATATCGGTGGTGGCCATCATCGGCGCGTGCCGGCGGTCCGGGTCATGCGCGTCAGGAACAAGCGTGCCCGCAGACGCATCGGTCGGGGTCCACTGGTTGGCACCGGCCGGGCTCTTCGTCAGCTTCCACTCATAGCCGAACAGCATGTCGAAATAGCCGTTGTCCCATTTGATCGGGTCCGGGGTCCAGGCGCCTTCAAGGCCACTGGTAATGGTGTCGACACCCTTTCCGGTGCCGTGGTCACTGTGCCAGCCAAGGCCCTGTTCCTGGATGCTGGCGCCCTCTGGCTCAGCCCCGACAAGGCCGGCATCTCCGGCCCCATGGGTCTTGCCGAAGGTGTGGCCGCCAGCGACAAGCGCCACGGTCTCTTCGTCATTCATCGCCATCCGGGCAAAGGTCTCGCGGATGTCCCGCGCCGAGGCCATCGGGTCCGGATTGCCGTTCGGTCCTTCCGGGTTCACATAGATCAGGCCCATCTGCACGGCGGCAAGCGGGTTTTCCAGCTCACGGTCACCCGTGTAACGCTTGTCATCAAGCCAGGTGTCCTCGGTGCCCCAGTAGATATCTTCTTCCGGCTCGAACACATCTTCGCGTCCCCCGGAGAAACCAAAGGTCTTGAACCCCATCGATTCCAGCGCGCAGTTGCCGGTGAAGATCATCAGATCGGCCCAGGACAGTGCCGCACCATATTTCTGCTTGATCGGCCACAGAAGACGACGTGCCTTGTCGAGGTTGGTGTTGTCGGGCCAGCTGTTCAGCGGTGCGAAGCGCAGCGTGCCGGCACCGGCGCCACCACGGCCGTCACCAGTACGATAGGTGCCGGCGCTGTGCCAGGCCATACGGATGAAGAACGGGCCATAATGACCATAATCGGCAGGCCACCATTCCTTTGAATCCGTCATCAGCGCGAACAGATCCTGGCGAAGCTCTTCCAGATCGACGGTCTTGAACGCCTCGGCATAGTTGAACGCCGACCCCATCGGATTCGACAATGCCGAATTCTGATGCAGGATCTTCAGGTTCAGCTGCTTTGGCCACCAGTCGCGGTTGGACCGCACGCCAAAGGTGGTGTGCTTGATCCCCCCGTGCATCACGGGGCATTTGTTCTGTTCGTTCATTTTTGTCTCCGATGTTCGTCCGTATGTTCGACAGCGTATATTCGACAGCAGGGTCACGCCGGCGCATTGCCAGCATGGCAAAAATCATGGCGAAATCGTAAAGCCGAGATGCGCTGTCGGTCAAGTTGTTTGGAATGAATTTAAACTGATAGAATTGTCACAGTCACCGGAGCGTGATGCATCAGACAGCCTTCCTGCCCTTGCCACTTGCCCTGGCCACTCAATCTGGCCATTCACTCTCGATGGTCGTTCTGGCTGATATGGATCAGAACATCAACAG
>CENJ01003349.1_pt1 | contig 11480 bp, 5 predicted proteins | sample 356161 | NCBI WGS metagenome assembly CENJ01 (sample SAMEA2619531, study PRJEB7988) | marine metagenome | biome: marine biome (ENVO:00000447); feature: surface water layer (ENVO:00002042); material: "saline water (ENVO:00002010), including plankton (ENVO:xxxxxxxx)" | depth 5 m
TGATACATTAGTATTAGAAAATGTTCCTGATATTGAAACAATTAAATTAAAGCAAATACATTTAGAAATTAAAGATAAAATGTTAAATGATGTAGATTTCTCATGGGTTAGTCATCATTTAGAAAGTTGTAATTTATTTTACAATAAAGGTATAAGTAAATTATTTAAAGAACATAATCCAATACAAACATTTCACGAGTATAATGATAGTATAGATGATTATAAATATAAATGTAGATTATTTTTAGGTGGTAAAAATGCAGATAAAATTTATTATGGTAAACCTATTATTTATGAAAATTCAAATCAGAAATTTATGTATCCAAATGAAGCCAGATTAAAAAATATGAATTATTCATTAACACTACACATTGATGTAGATGTAGAATATGAAATTTATAATAAAGATTTAACAGAAAAAACGATATTAGAAGTAGATTCATTGGAAAAAATATTTTTTGGAAAATTTCCAATTATGTTAAAGTCTAATTTGTGTATTTTAGAATCATTAACAAATGAAATGTGTTATTCTTTGGGAGAATGTAAACAAGATTATGGTGGTTATTTTATAATTGATGGTAAAGAAAAAGTAATTATTCCACAAGAAAAATTCGCAAATAACATGATATATTCTCGTCAAATAAAAGATGATGCATCAAAATATGATTTTAGTATTGAAATTAGATCTATTAGTGAAGATAGTTCTAAGCCTCAAAGAACACTTAAAATATTGAGAGAACTTAGTATACCTTCATTAGAAAAAAATTTCTTTGTTGTAGATATACCGAATGTTCGTAAACCAGTACCATTTTTTATATTAATGAGAGCATTAGGTTTTAATTCAGATAAAGAAATAATAGAAGCATGTCTTTTAAATTTAGATGAAAATGAAAATTATCTTGATTATTTTAGAACCAGTGTGCATGATGCTGGTTCTTTATTTACACAAAATGAATGTTTAAAATACATTGGTAGTTTAACAAAAGGTAAAACTGAATATCATGCACATAAAATATTATGTGATTTCTTGTTACCTCACTTAGGTGAAAAAACATATAAAAAGAAGGGTTATTTTCTTGGTTATATGTTGTTTGATTTGATTCAAATCATAAATGGAGAAAAAGAAACAACAGATCGAGATCATTTTAAGTATAAGCGTGTTGAGACATCTGGCGATCTAATGTTTCAATTATTTAATGAATATTTAAATTTACAGTATAAAAATATTTATCAAAAAATAGACAAAGAATATTATTATCATGAAGGTGTTTATAGTGATAATTATACAAAACTTGTAGAAACACATTATACGTACTTCTTTGAAGATAGACTTGTAGAAGATGGTTTTAGAAAGGCGTTTAAAGGTAATTGGGGAGCATTTAGTCATACAAAGCGTGATGGTGCTGTACAGGATTTAAATCGTTTAAGTTATAATTCATTTTTGTCTCATCTTAGAAAAGTAAATCTTCCATTTGATAGTAGTGCAAAAGTAACAGGTCCTCGTTTGTGTCATGGTTCACAATATGGTATAATAGATCCAATAGATACGCCAGATGGCGGTAACGTTGGATTACATAAGCATTTAACAGTAGCATCAAGAATAACAACACATATAGATCCTAAATTTATGTTACATTGGTTGGATAAGAATATAAATATTTATTATTTGGGGCATGTTTCTAATAATTTATTAGATAAAAAAACAAAACTTTTTATAAATGGTTCTTGGATAGGGGTTGTTGATTATCCACTACTTGTTAAAGAAAAAATATTATCAGCTCGTAGAATTGGTTTAATACCATATTTTATTAGTTTTTCATTTATAATAAATGAAAAGAAAATTGATATATATACAGATGGTGGGCGTTTAATAAGACCAACTTTTTATACTATTAATGAAAAAACAAATCCAAAAATAGTAAATAGTTTTTCAAAGACATTTATAAGTTATCAGCAAAGTGAATCATTAATGAATCTAATAAAAAAAGAAAAAGATAAATATTCGTGGTTTAATTGTATTACAGGATTTGTAGATAAGAAAAAAGATATAAATCCTATAAATAATAATTTTGAAGATTTATTTATTCCAAACATAAGTGATTTATACGATAATACTCAATTAAATTTATTAAATAAAAGAGAAGGAATTATTGATTATTTGGATTCTTCAGAGTCAGAATCATGTTTTATTTGTTCAAAAATAGAACATTATAAAGATAATAAAAGATTTACACATGTAGATATTGATCCATCTTTTTTACTTGGAATTATGACCAATCAAATTGTATTTCCAGAACATAATCCATTACCAAGAGATTTATTTGGTTGTGGACAGGCAAAACAAGCCGCTTCTCTGTTTCATTCTAATTTTAATCATAGAATTGATAAGATGGGTATAAATCTAAATTACGGACAACAACCAATTCTTAGAAGTAGTTATCTTAAATATATTCAAAATAATAGACATCCACATGGTGAAAATCCTATTGTGGCTATTATGTGTTATACAAGTTATAATGTTGAAGATGCTATTTTATTTAATGAAGCCTCTTTAAAAAGAGGAATTTTTAGAACAACGTATTATAATATGTATGAGACACATGAAGAAACAAATAGATATAAAAATAATGTGGTTGACTCAAAAATAACTAATATTTTTAATGAAAATATTGAACGAACAAAACCTGGTTATGATTATAATTATCTTGATGATAATGGTCTTATTAAAGAGAATGTTAAAATGCATGATAAATTAGCAGTAATTGGAAAGATATCTTATAGTAGTTTAAATCCAAATGAGAAATTAGATACCTCTATATTTCCAAAAAAAGGTCAATTAGGCTTTGTTGATAAAACATACATAAGCGATGATGATGAAGGACGAAGAATGGCCAAGATTAGAATCCGCGAAGAAAGAATACCTGCGATTGGAGACAAATTTTGTAGTAGATGTGGTCAGAAAGGAACTATTGGTAATATTATACCAGAACGCGATATGTCTTTTACTAAAGATGGTATTAGACCTGATATTATTATTAATCCACATGCTATCCCTTCTCGTATGACTATTGGTCAATTAATTGAATCTATTATAGGTAAAACCAGTGTTATGTTGGGTGCTTTTGCGGATTGTACTGCATTTATGAATCTAAAAAATAAATACAAATCATATGGTGATATTTTAACAAAACAAATGGGTTATCATTCAAAAGGTTCAGAAGTTTTATATAATGGGATGACTGGTGAGCAAATTGAATCTAATATATTTATAGGTCCTACATATTATATGAGATTAAAACACATGGTTAAAGATAAAATTAATTATAGATCTAAAGGTCCCAGAACAGCTCTTACGAGACAAACCGTGCAAGGAAGAGCAAATGATGGTGGTTTAAGAGTTGGTGAAATGGAGCGCGATTGTATTATTACTCATGGTGCATCTGCATTTTTGAGAGAATCAATGATGGAGAGAGGAGACAAATATAAAATAGCTATTTGTAATAAAACAGGTGCACTAGCAATACATAATCCATTTAATAATTTATATATGAGTCCACAAGTAGATGGTCCAATAGAATTTAATATTGAAAATAATAATAATGTCCAATTAATTCAAAAAACACATTATGGACATGACTTTAGTATAGTAGAAATACCATATGCATTTAAAATTTTGATGCAAGAATTAATGGCTTGTAATATTCAAATGAAAATTATAACAGAAGATAACATTGACCAATTAACAAATGTTTTATATAGTGGTAAAAAGGTTAACTTGAAAGATATTGAAAGTAAATTAAATGAGAATAATGTATTAATAGAAAAACAAAAAGCATTTTTTGAATTTGGTGATGAAGAAACAAAATTAGAACCTATTGATGAAGATGAAGAAAAACAACCTGAAGAAGATGCAGAAACATTTGCAGATCTTGATAAACCTGAAGAAGTATTTGTCTCACCGAATATTGAATCTGAAATAAAATTAAATGATGATGAAGATGATGATGAAGATGAAAAGGTTATTGAATTACCACAAGATTTACGTACAGAAGAATATTTACCATGGAAGTATATTAGAAATCCTGAAGATAATACATATATGTATGTTTCTTTAATTATAGATAATAATGGTGATTATGATATATGGGCTGAATTAGAACCACCAATACCTGATAAATATCCAGAAAACTGGAATCATAAAATAGTTTCAAAATATAATCTTGATGAAAAACGAATTATTGAATTATTAAAACAAGATCAAACAAACGGTAATTGGAGTAAAGTAATAAAACAACTAATTAAAGAAAAACAAGCGAATGCTGTTATAGATAATGCGAATGCTGTTGTTGCGAATGCTGTTGTTGCTAACGCTGCTATTGCAAATGCTAATGCAAACGCGGTTGTTAATGCAGCCAATATTTTGAATGCTGTTAATGCAAATAATACTAATAATAATAGTAATAATAGTAATAATACTAATAATAGTAATAATAATAGTAATAATAATACTAATAATAGTAATAATAATAGTAATCAACCTATTGGAGGTATAAATAATATATTAACACAAGGACAACAACAATTATCAAAATTTGGAAATATAGCAGGAGATGTTGCTGGTAATTTAGCGAATCAGGGACAAGCACAACTTAATACTATAAAAAGTGCAGCAACAAATATAGCAGGTCAAGGACAGAATCAATTATCATCATCATTAAATACCGTACAAGGAGTCGTGAGTGATGGACAGCAACAAATGGCTAATACAATAGGTCAGATAACTAGTAATGCTGGTAATTTAATACAAAATGGAGAAGAAAAATTAACAGAGACAATAGATAAAGGAACTGAACAAGGTCAAGTATTATTATCAAAGGCTCAAAATACATTTGATCAGGTAGTAAAAAGAGATTCATAAAATGAAAATAAAATTGAATATAAATATTTTATTATAATTAATTAGAATTAAAATAATATTAATTATAATATGTCTACAGAAAAAACAGGAATATCTACAAAATTTATTAAATCAAGTAATTTTATTGATGATGTTTATCAATCACGAAAAAATATAATAAAATATTTAGAACTGGAAGGCTATGATTGTAGTGATTTTAATAATTTTACATTAAATGATATTCATACAATGATTAATACAAAACAACTTGATATTTTATGTGAGAAAGATAATAAGATTTTAGTAAAATATCATTTAGAAAATACACTACGAGCAAATGTTTTATATGAATATATTGAAGAATTTTATAATGTAGATAATGTTCTTAATAAAAATGATAATTTTGTGATTGTTTTATATGATAAACCTAATGATACTCTAATACAATTGTTAAAAAGTATATGGGAACAAGATGGTATTTTTATAAGTATATTTAGTATAAAAAATACATTATTTAATATTTTAGATCATGTTATGGTACCAAAGCATAGAAAGTTAAATCAAGAAGAAAAAAAAAATATTATGCTGAAATTTAATATAACATCTGAAGAAGAAATTCCTGAAATTTCAAGATTTGATCCTGTGGCTATAATTTTATTTTTAAGACCAGGTGAATTGTGTGAAATAACAAGATACAATAAAACATCTATTAAAAACATATTTTATAGAATATGTATTTCATAAATAAATAAAATATTATAAATTATTAATAATGGGTTTTGATGATATATTTAATAATCTTAGTAATCAAGTCAATCGTATTAAACAAAGATTAAGTGAAAGTTCTACCTCTAATACATATGAAGATCAATCCAATGAATTAAAGATAATCAATAATGAATTAGATAGTTTACAAACGAATATTATTAATGATAATTATGAAGATCAATTACATATAAGTGAAATTTCAAGTGATATAAATACATTACAAAAAGAGTTATCTGATTTAGAAAAAAAATATACTGATTTACAAAATAATAATGATACTGCAGAAAAATTAAATGATCAAACATTTTATAATGTATCTTCAACATTTTATTTTTTTATAGGAAAAATATTAATACTATTTTTTTTAATATATATGATATATAATAATTTTACACAAGATGGTAGTTTAATAAAAAACATTGTGAATAATATAAATAAAACAAAAGATAATAAAGTAACCGAAGAACCAAAAAAAAGTAAAACTCCAAAAAATGTAGAGAAAAAAAATAATAAAAAATATAATATTAATTATAATAATAATAATAATAATAATAATGACTAATGATGATTTTAATAGTAAATTTCATGATAAGTTTCAAAAATATGATTTAAAAACAAATGATGATCAAAATAAAACTATAATTGATATTGTTAATAAAAATCAAAAATGTCGCAAGCTTATGATTGATGATAGACAAAATTATAGTGATAATTATAATAATATAATTTCTCATTTAAGTAATGGTGATATGATGTCTTTTAATTCTAGTCTGAAAAAAATGGAAAATGAAAAGAATATTAATCATACTAATATTAAAAATTGTTTCGATACTCTTTTAATTATGTATAATTTACTTATGGATAATAATAATGGTGATACAAGTGAAATTGAAATCTTACAAAATGAAACAAATGAAAAATATAAAAAATATCAAACTGATATTAAAACATTAGATAATACACATGAAGAATTATTAAAGAAGGTTACATTATACAATACATCTGTATCTAATTTAAATGATGGTTTATTAACACAAACATATGTTTTATTTTATATCTGGTTTATTATTGCATTACTTTTAATTGGATTTTCAATTATTAATTTTTTAGATATTAATTTTGGTATATTAAATAATATACTCATTATTTTTACATTTTTAGTGGCTTCTTATTTCATAATTAGTAATTTAAATAATTATTTTATATAAATATAGATATAAATATAAATATAATAATTAATTATGACTATTATTGAATCTGTAAAAGAAAAACAAGATAAATATAATGAAGCATTGAATATATATAATAACGCATTTAAAAAACTTAATTTATTCAATGAAAAATATGTTAAAACACAAAATAAAAATGATAGAGCAAATAAAATATTTAATGATAAAGATTCAAGTAAAAAATATTTTGTAACAGAACAAGGTATATTAAAAGAAAAAAATAATGATGAAAAATATGATTATTGTGATATAACTTCTAGATCTGGTGTATTAGGAGATATTCCATCTGTTAATAAAGAAATGATGCATTTACCTTATCAAATTTATGAACCTATTCCTAATAATCTTGATAATAATTCCGATTATTTAGTAATGGGAGAAAGATTTAATAGTAATCAACCATGTTCACGCTTTAATCAAGAATTCAGTATTAATTTACCAGATACATCTAATAATAGACAATCTAAAACATGTAGTTATATTTTACAAGATACAGCTTCTAATAATATGACTTTACATGATGATTTAATGAATGTTTCACTTCAAGAGTGTCATATACGTTCAGAAGACGTTGGTCATGATAGTTATGGTTTAATAAATAGTGATGAAAATGAACTAACAGGTACTTGTGTAACAGGTAATAGTACAGATAATATTCCAAATAATAAGGAATTATTAATTAAAGAAAAGCTAATGATAACCACATATAAAAATAATATTTCTGTTACACTTTTTAAGAATGGTCTTTTAATTGCTCGTGATCCAAAAGATAATCCTACTATATTTAATTACGATAATAATAATTCAGCAGAAGATATAATAAATAATGCATTGTGGAGTTCAGTTAATAATGGAGGTACTGTTAATGATAAATGTCATACAGTTTGGGGTGGAACTATTAACAATTTTAGTATTGATTCACATTATAATTGTAATTTAAAATAAAAAATCTTTAAAAGTGTTTAAAAAAATAATAATTTAATAAATTAAGAATAATAAATTATTAAATTAATGGATATAAGTTATAATTTAGAAGATATGTTTACAAATGTATTTAAAGACATTGTCTCTGTAATAGATGAAAATAATCCTTTTAATAAAAAAGAAGGATTTGAAGGAAACGAAGAAAATCAAGGAAATAATTTTAATAATGAACTAAATAATATAGTAAATATTGAAAATAGTGATAATACCTTAGAAAAAAAAAAAGAAATAATAGAAGATTTTTTAGATCCGAGTAAGTCAGGATATGATTTTGCTTTTTATTTACAATATCCAAATGAAATAAAAGAAATTAACTCTATATTGGCTCGAATAATAGCTTTATTGAAAATTCAAAAAATACCAACTAATATTTATGATAATTTAATTCATATTTTAAATGAATTAATCCCTTATTATGGTGTTAATAATAATGATAGTGGTGTAAAAATAAGTAGAATTAGAAATGTAATAAAAAATATAAAAACTTCATTATATGAATATGAAAGAGAATTTAATGTTATTGCTGATCTAAATGCACCTGTCCTTGAGATTGAACGTATAATAATTATTATAGATGTAATAGAAATGTTATTTGTTATGAACGATATAAATAATATACAGGATAATAATCCTTATAATTTTTCTTCATATTTTGAATTATTAGATCCCCCATCCACAAAATATTATTTAAGATATATTACTTTTAATATATCGGATTCTTTAGATGATATAATACGAATTGCAAATCGTATGGCTGATAATGATGATTTTACAACAATGACTGTTATTGATGGAGAAGGTGAAAAAGAACGAAATTTACGTGATATTGAAAAACAACTATCTGTACATTTTTCAACAAATAATAACACTGTATTAAATAATGTATATGGAAAATATGGAAATAATCAAGATGAAGATAATAATGGTGGATTCCTTTACTTTTGGGCAAGGCATAATATTAGTGTTTATTTTCAAAAAAAAGTTATTGAATTTAGATTAAATAATATTATTATACTTAATAATTATTATACTACTATTTCAACACAACCTGATGATCAAAAAAATATATATATAATTGAACAAATTAAAGAACAGAAAAATAATTATACAAATAATATTAATAACTTAAGTGATGAATTTAATAATTTAAAAGAAAAATATATAAATAATTCAAATATTGATCCTCATCTACAAGATATATGTAATGGAATAAATAATTTTATGAATAAAGAAACAAACTCCAACTCACTAAATTTTTTTATAAACTTTCCTGATGCAATATCAAATGGTTCAAACATTTGTTCTTTACTATTATCAACAGGTAGTAATGCATTTGAATATCGTGGTATATATTATGATGATGGGAGCACATTATTAATTGGTATAGAAAATATTACAAAATATTCAGACAATCAATATGAAAATCTAATTCAAAAAACTCTTAATTATCTATACTTATTTAATAGTATTTTTCTTTATGGATTTTATAGAATAACACAAAGTAATGTTTATTGTACACAATCAGAACTTGCAAATAATCAAAAAAAGTTGATGAATATTAAAGATGAAATTACGGAAAATTTAGGTATGGTTGTAAATAATATAGAATCTAATGAATTAACAGAACTTTTACAAGAAACGCCAGAAACTAAATCTCCTGATGAAATATTAACAGGATTTTATTCTACTGATAATATACAAGAAGAAGAAGGATTTACAAATATGAGAGAAGGATTACAAGATACAAATAGAAATATAACTTCACATTACGGTATTTTAGGTGTTAATTCTTCTTATTATGATTTATTAGATCAAGAATCAACTACAGATCCAAATATAACAATAAATGAATTTCTAGAGAGTGCATATAATTTAGCATCATGTAATCCTACACCTAATAAACCATATTATAGAGTATCTTCATTAAATTGTGGTAATGTATCACAAATTAGTGGTGATAAATATAATAACCCACCATATGATCTTGAAACAGAGCCTAGAACAAGGATAGAATTTGATTGTAATGAAAAGGATGCTAATGGTGAATATACAGGAAATGATAAATTTAAATGTAATTTAATTTTTATGAAGTTAGAAAATAATGGTAAAATAATTATATCAGATGATGATGGTAAAATTTACTATACTTGGAATCCAAATATTTCACAAAAAGATTTAGATTATATAATGCCTGGCGTATTTAATAATGATATTAATACTTCAGATTTTAATTTAAGTACATTAAAATGTGGGAATGAATTAAAAAATCAAGAATTTCTATTATCAGATAATGGTACATATAAATTATTGAATGAAAATGGTAAATTAACTTTACAATATAAAGTTTCGCCATGTTTAAATATAAAAGATGAAGAAGATGGAATTGATAATATTTATGGATTAAAACAAGAAGATGAAACAAAATCATCTATTGGTATATATTATAATGAAAATGTAAATATAAAAAATATAGGTAAGGCAGGACACATAGATTTAAATGGACAATTACAATTATACAGTGAACCTGAATATATAGATAATTATATTAATATTGGTTCATATGGAATAAGTAGTAATTCAATGACTGGTCTACCAACATATGATGAACAATTATTAAGTTCAGATAATGGTCAATATATATATAATACAAGCGATGAAACTAAATGTAAAGAACATTGTAATAACACTCCAGAACCTTGTGGTGGATTTTTTTTAAAAGATGATCAATGTTATTTACTAACAGATAAAGCTTTTCCTAATGGATTAAGAAAGAGAAATGAAAATAGTAAAATGTTTGTACGAATGAAAGGAAATAAAAATTTAGATAGTAGTTGTAAAAAACCACAAGATATTACGATGAATCTATTAGAAAATCTTGATGAAAAAGAAACAACAATAATGAGTAATAAAATGTTTGATGCATATAAAAATTCAAATTCAATTAATGAAGAAAGTCGTAGTTTTGATGAAAAATGTGGTTTATTAGAAGCAAATAAATTATATTATGATGAATATATAAAAGCGAAAATATTACTTGATAAAGCAAGGGATAATTTATTTGTTGAACTAAATAATTTAACAGAACAACAAAAACAAACATTAAATGAATATAATTTAAATGTAAATGAAATGCAAAATAATATAAAAGTACAGGATGAAACACAACAAAGCTTATTTAAAAAAATTCATGATATAAATTCAATAGAAGTTTCAAATGATGAAATAGAAAAAAACATGAATGAAATAACACATGATATGATTGTATATAGTATTTTAACTGTAGGATTTTTAGGAGCAACTTTTGCATTAATGTAAATATAAAATATTTTATAATTATAAATATGTCTGATTATAGTTATCAAAATGTATTATCAAAAAATCAAAGTAGTAGTTTTTATACAGATATTGATTCTAAAAAATTAGCTTTAGATAGTTTAAATGATACAAGAAATAAATTATTTAATGAAATAGCAACTCCAAATTTAGACCAAGAAGATGCAGAAAAAATATTAAAAAGTATAGATGATTTAACTAATACAGAACAATCATACTATGATGAAATATATACTTCGACAACAAGTTTAAGTGATATTGTAAATTCT
>CENJ01019919.1_pt1 | contig 11464 bp, 12 predicted proteins | sample 356161 | NCBI WGS metagenome assembly CENJ01 (sample SAMEA2619531, study PRJEB7988) | marine metagenome | biome: marine biome (ENVO:00000447); feature: surface water layer (ENVO:00002042); material: "saline water (ENVO:00002010), including plankton (ENVO:xxxxxxxx)" | depth 5 m
GATGAGCTTAAAGAATTAGCGTGTCTAGGGTTTTCATCTGATTTAGTTATGCAATCTTTTTGCCATACGGCAGCATACCCAAAACCAGTCGATGAGGTAACTCATAGAACTCTACCTGATTTTTTTATTAATAGAGGTGGGGTATCTCTTAGACCAGGTGATGGCATCATACACTCATGGCTTAATCGAATGTTGCTGCCTGATACAGTCGGAACTGGCGGTGATAGTCATACTCGATTTCCCATTGGGATAAGCTTTCCTGCTGGTTCAGGAATGGTTGCGTTTGCTGCTACTTTAGGAGTTATGCCCTTAGAAATGCCTGAAAGTGTTCTTGTCAGATTTTCAGGCAAATTGAATCCAGGAATTACTATTAGAGATCTGGTTCACGCAATACCATACTATGCTTTGCAAAATGGACTACTCACTTTGGACAAAAAAAATAAAAAAAATATTTTTTCAGGCAGGTGCCTTGAAATAGAAGGTTTACCAGATTTAAAAATTGAACAAGCATTTGAGTTATCAGATGCCTCTGCTGAAAGGTCTGCTTCAGGCTGTACAGTTAAATTAGACAAAGAGCCAATTATAGAATATTTGAAATCTAATATTACTTTGATGCGCTGGATGATATCTGATGGCTACCACGATCCTAAAACATTAGAAAGAAGAGCAAGGGAAATGGAAGAATGGATAAAAAATCCTGAATTAATGGAGGCAGATAATGATGCAGAATACGCTGCTGTGATTGAAATTCCATTAGAAGAAATAACAGAACCACTTTTATGTTGTCCAAATGATCCAGATGATGTGAAGAAACTATCAGACGTAGCTGGAGACCATGTTGATGAAACTTTTATTGGTTCATGCATGACAAATATTGGTCATTTTCGAGCAGCAGGTAAGCTGCTGGATAAATATGGTGAATCAAAAACTAGATTGTGGGTTGTGCCTCCCACTCGAATGGATGAATATCAACTAAAACAGGAAGGGTACTATGAGATATTCAATGGGTCAAAAGCTCGAGTTGAAATACCCGGATGTTCCTTATGTATGGGCAACCAAGCACGAGCTGCTGACAATACAACGATGGTCTCTACATCAACAAGAAATTTCCCTAATAGGATGGGAGATGGATGTAATGTTTATTTAGCTTCTTCAGAAGTCACTGCGATTTCATCTCTGTTAGGAAAAATACCAACTACTGAAGAATATACAGAGTATATGGAAGATTTAAATACGATGTCCGAAGATGTCTTTCGTTACATGAACTTCAATGAAATTGAAGAATATCTAAAAAAAGTACGAAATATGGATATTTCTCATTTAGACATAGAAGAGATAAAAGGTTAATTTTAACCCCTAATTTTTTCAAGATTTTCTAAATATTCCGTGGAAATATTCGTTGGATATTTGCCATCAAAAATGGACTTTTCTACGTCATCAATATCGGGATTTAGTTCCATTACTGACTGAACCATATCTTCCAGTGACTGATATACTAGATGATCGCATCCAAGAAATTCTTTGATTTCATCTTTAGTCATTGAGCTGGCAATTAAATCTTTTTTTGCTGCCATATCTATACCATAAACGTTGGGATATTTTACTTCTGCCGCTGCTGAAGCTACCGACACTTTCGAGGCTCCAGCTTTGTAACACATTGACACTATTTGCTTCATAGTGGTGCCTCTGACTATTGAATCATCAACCAAAAGGACTTTTTTATCTTTAAATTCATCAGATATTGGATTCAATTTTCTTCGAACAGATTCTTTCCGAAGGTTTTGTTCTGGCATTATGAATGTTCTTCCCACATATCTGTTCTTTACAAAACCATAAGCTAAGTCTTTATTCAATGTTCGCGCCACTTTTGTACCGCTTGTAATTGAGCTCTCTGGTATAGGTATTACCACTTCAATATCTTCATCGGGTATTTCCTGTCTTATTTTTTCTGCTAGTTTTTCTCCCATTAACTGTCTAGCTTGATAAACACTTACGCCATCGATAATTGAATCTGGTCTGGCAAAGTATACATACTCAAATAAACATGGATTTAAAGATGCGTCCTCTGCACAAATTCTTGAGTAAATTTCTCCATTAAAGGAAATAAAAATTGCTTCACCCGGTTTTACGTCTCTTTCAAACTCATAACTTGATGAAGCAAAAGCGCAGCTTTCTGAAGAAACCATATAATCTTTTCCACCACCCTTATTGTTTCTTGAACCAATAGATAATGGTCTAATGCCTAATTTGTCTCTAAAAGCTAGCAAACCATAATCTGTAATTATTGAAACTACATTTATACTTCCCTCACATCTTTTAAATGTGCTTTCCACTGCGTCAAAAAAAGTATCAGGGCTTGGTTCATTCTCTCCTCTTCTTGATATCTCATGAGCTAAAATATTTAATAGAACTTCTGAGTCTGAATCTGTAGAAATGTGGCGCAAGTCACTATGAAATAATTCTTCGGCAAGCTCTACAGTATTAGAAAGGTTACCGTTATGGGCTAAAGATATGCCATAAGGCGAATTAACATACATAGGTTGAGCATATTCTTTTGAGTTTCCCCCTGCTGTTGGGTAACGAACATGTCCAATTCCATAGTTACCTTTAAGTCTTTCAAAATGTTGTTGATTAAAAACTTCTTTTACTAAACCTTTTGCTTTACGTGAGGACAATTTTCCATTCTCGCAGATAGTCATGCCGGCAGCGTCTTGACCTCGATGCTGTAACATTATCAATGAATCATAGAGATCGGTAAAACAATTGTCATTCTGTACGATTCCAACAATGCCACACATCAGCTTAATAAATAGATAAAAATATTTTCAAAATAAGAAAGTATGATATTAACAACAAATGAATTTTTAACCACAATTGCGTCAGTAAAATTAGGGAAAAGTTGCAAAATAAAGAAGATTAATAACAAAAACCTTATAACAGCAATCGCGCAGCCAAGAATTATATTAAGAAGTCCCTTGAGTTTAGGAATGTAGAGTCCTGTGAAAAAGTTTACAAAAGGCAAGCCTGCACAAGCAAAAAGACCTAAAAAAACGTTATAGATTGATTGCGCATAATCGAAACCTTCATCGTCAAAATAATCATATACAGTTTTTAGATTATTCAAGGTTAGGTAACAGTAAGTAAATAAAATAGAGATAAAAACTAACTCCTTGAGAAAGCCATTCTTTCTAACCCTAAAAAAAAGCAAAATTAAGCCTGTGAAAAGAAGCAGATCGAGAATGCTGAAATTTAGATTTGCCATTTTTCTATAACGCCTAAATCTTTTCCATATTTTTCATTTAAATAATCTTGTGCTAACTGTAGTTGAGAACGATCTATGTAGGGTCCAATCAAAATAAAATCGCCATCTTCAAGAGATATAAAGCTATTTCTGAGCAACTCATCTTCTAGCACGTCATAAGATGTGTCTAGAAGTGCTTTTTCAACTTTTAAGACCCATGTTATTGGTGTGCCATCATAATTTATGTTGATATTGTTTGAAGAGTTTTTAAGATTTTCTGAATTAAATAATTCTTCTAAAGCTTCACGTTCCTCACTCACTAAATTCATACTTTTAGAGTAATCTTCAATAGTAATTTTAGATTCATCAGAACTGATAAAAACAAAGACGTTATAACTGATAAAAATCGTATAAATAATTGTCAAAATAATGATAATTCCGAGCAGATATTTAACTAGTTCTCTCATTTATTGCAGCATAGTAAGGATCTTATCTATAAATTCTCTAAAATTTTTCCTATCAATGATTTTATCGACAAAACCGTTTTCTAATTGTGTCTCAGCAGTTTGGAAATCTTTTGGTAAGTCTTCCTTAACAGTATCTTGTATAACTCTTTTACCTGAAAACCCAATTCTGGCTTTCGGTTCAGCTAATATAAGATCACCCAACATAGCTAAGCTTGCTGTTACTCCACCATAACAAGGATCAACTAGCACTGAAATAAAAGGTAATTTTTTATTTTTTAATTTTTTTACTGCTGCTGCTGTCTTTCCCATTTGAAATAGGGAAATCATAGATTCTTGCATCCTGGCTCCGCCACTAGTAGAAAAAACTAGTAATGGATGGCTATGCTCGACCGCATAGTCAACTGCTGATGTGAATCTTTTTCCAACAACTGCACCCATGGAACCACCCAGAAAATCAAATTCAAATATTGCGCTTACAACCTTTTTACCTTTAATCATGCCAACTCCTATTGAAAGCGCCTCATCAGATTCAGTTTTACTTTGTGCCTCCTGAAATCTGTCTTTATATTTTTTGGTATCTTTAAATTTTAAATAATCTTTAAAAGCTTCGGTTTTGTTAAGGTCCTGATAGGTTCCTTGATCGAATGTAATCTCTACTCTCTCTTTTACATTAATTTTAAAATGATGAGAGCATTTTGAGCACACGTAGGAATTTTTTTTAAGTTCTGGTATGTAAAGAATAGAGCCACATGCATCACATGACCTCCATAAACCTTCTGGTATTTTGCTGTCTTTTTCACTACCAAATGTCTGAGAAAGATTTCTCTTCATTGTAGGAATAAAGTCTTTAATCCAGTTCATCTAAAATTGCCTCTTTTATATAATTTAGATCATTATACTCCGGTCCAAGAAAATACAATCCTTTTGGAGATATAGTTTTTCCTGCTTTCTTTCGATTTTTTTGCTTAATAATTTCTTTAAAATCTGTAATATTTATTTTATTTGTCCCTACATCTAATAATGTACCTGTAATTATCCTGACCATATTCAACATAAAAGCATTTCCCTTAATTAAGAAATATATATATTCCCCGTCTCGATTGATTTTTGCTTTTGTAATTTTTCTAATGGGCGATTTAGATTGACATCCTGAAGCTCTAAATGCTGAAAAATCTTTCTCCCCAATAAGGTATTTTGCTGCCTTGTTCATTTTCTCAATATTTAAAGTTTTTTTGATCCAGAGGCAATTATTAAAACCAATAGCAGGTGGAGTGTTTGCATTTTTGATTACATAAAGATATTCGCGCGATGTAGCGTCAAATCGGGCATGATAATTTTCATCTACTTTATAAAAGTTTTTAACAACAATATCATCTGGTAAATTTGCATTTGTCCCTTTTACCCAAGAGTCAATTTTTCTTGATGAACTAGTATCAAAATGAACAAATTGATTAAACGCATGAACGCCTGCATCAGTTCTACCGCAACAAATAGTTGAAATTTTCTGATTGGCTACCTTAGATAATGCTCTATCAAGATAATACTGAATTGTCTTAGTAGTTTTAGACTGTTTTTGAAAGCCATGATATTTATTGCCGTCATATTCTAACTGAACGAAGAACCTATTCATTTAATAATTTTTTTAATTTGTTTATTTCTTTTTTCTCGCTTTTTGATAATCTATTTTTTTCTAATCTTTCAATAATACTTTTTGCCCTAGTATTTTTACCCATATTTATATATGCGTTTGCTAAGTCAATTTTCTGTATAGTTGTATTGGATGCAATTTCATTAGATTTATAGTCATTATCTGGTAAATCACTATCAAGAATTTCTGTTTTTGGTTTAAACACTTCAAAGGAAAGTCCAACTATAAATAATAATATTGCTATAAACGTAAAATATATTTCGATATTCGAAAGATCTAGGTTGTATTCTTGTAGTAGAAATTGAGATGGGTTTTTAATAATGTTTTCTAATTCAGAAAACTCAATCTTTAAAATCTCTTTCAACATTAAAGCACTGTCCTCTGTCTATAAGAATTTGGTCAAGAATACACATTACCGCCATTGCTTCAAGTATTGGTGTTGCTCTTAGCCCTACACATGGGTCATGTCTTCCTTTTACTTGAAGTTCAACTTCATCGTTATTCATATCAAGTGTTTTGGTTTTTTGGGATATGCTTGATGTTGGTTTTAGTGAAGCAAATACATTTATTTCGTCGCCATTAGAAATACCGCCCAAAATTCCTCCTGAATTATTTGATTCAAAACCAGATTTATTAATTTTATCTCTATTTTCAGAACCTTTCATAGTTACAACATTACACCCTGTGCCAATTTCTACAGCTTTTACAGCGTTTACACTCATCATTGCCTTCGCTAATTCAGCATCTAATTTTGAAAAAACTGGAGAACCAATGCCAGATGGCATGCCAGAAATATTTATTAATATTTTTGCACCAATTGAATCTTGTTCTTTATTTAATTTTGCAAAAAACTCTTTTAATTCTTCTACTTTTGACCCATCCAAAAAATTGAAATCATTTTTTGTCTCAAAATTAATGTCTTCTGCCTTTATTTCACCGACCTGAACAACACCTCCTTTTACTTCAACACCTAGATTAGATAAAACTTTTTTTGCTATTGCACCACCAGCTACCCTCATTGCAGTTTCACGTGCACTGGCTCTTCCTCCACCACGATAATCTCTTATTCCATACTTTTCTTGATAGGTGATATCTGCATGACCTGGTCTGAACTTATCTTTAAGATTTGAATAATCTTTCGATTTTTGATCTTCATTTCTAATTATTAAACCGATTGGGGTTCCCGTAGTGACACCTTCGAATACACCAGAAAGAATCTCTACTTTATCGCCTTCTTTTCTTTGTGTAACAAATTTAGATTGGCCTGGCTTTCTTCTATCGAGATCTTGTTGAATAACGCTTTCATCTAACTCGATATTTGGTGGACACCCATCAACAACCGCACCCAATGCAGCACCATGGCTTTCACCAAAAGTTGTGAGTTTAAAAATTGTCCCAAAAGTATTTCCTGACATATTATTTATAAATGCAATTTAATAGAGCGTATATATTAATAGAATCTAGATTTTTTTCATCATAAAAATTCATTAGCTCATCCATTTTGATAGTTGATCTTTTTACACTGTTTTGAAACTTTTCTTTCAAAAATGGCAGAGATTCTGCTCTTCTATTCTTGTGCCCAAGAGGATATACAACTTCTTTCTCAAACACTTCGCCTGTATTCATTGATACAATCACCTTATTTGGTATTGCCCTTTCATCTAGATCGTAATACTTCAATGTGTAAGCCTGATCTTCCACCGTATTAGTTAGCTCTCTGAGTTTATCAATATTTTCATCACTGGCCGAGCTATCTGAATAAGAATTTGAATCTAAATTTCCATTCAATAGACACCATGCAACTATATACTCAATGCAGTGATCTCTATCAGCATAATTATTCAATGGACCTTTCTTTGAGATGATTCTGACCCCAGGTTCTTGTGTGTGTATCTCAATTTTTTCTATGTCATGGATTTTTCCTTTAACTTCTGATGATAAAAATATTGCCGCTTCTGCAGCAGTTTGTGCATGGAATTCAGCTGGAAAAGATACTTTATATAAAATGTTGTCCATAACATAAGAACCTAGCTCTCGTTCCAGTTTCAGTGGATTTTCACCCATCAAAACGTCATTAAAACCCCAGTTTTTTGCCGACAACACAGTCGGATAACTCTCATCACTAACTTCAGAGATGAACACTTGTTTAAGTGCTTTAGCTGATGCATCTCCTGCAGCCCAACTTTTTCTTGCTCCAGTATTTGGAAAATGACGGTATGTACGCAAACTTTGCCCATCAATAAATGCATTGCTAATAACTGCTTGAATTTGATGATGGTTATGTCCCAACATTTTTGCTCCAACTGAAGCAGAGGCTATCTTTACCAAAGCTACGTGATCTAGGCCCTCTTTATTCAGACTGTTTTCTATGGCTAAAGCTCCTTGAATTTCATGTGCCATAACCATGCAATTGAGAACTTCTTTAAAATTTAAAGAAGTAGTTCTATGACTTTTTAAATAATCAACTAAAGCTAAAATTATTGCCAAATTATCCGACGGATGACCCCATTCTTTAGCTAGCCATGTGTCATTAAAATCCAACCACCTTATTAATGCGCCATTTAAAAACGTTGCATCCAAAACATTAGTTGTTAAATCAGTACCAACAACTCTTACAGAACCTTGAGAGTTTTTTATATACTCGATATCAATGAATTTTTTTACTTGATCATGTTCTAAAGCCATGAATGCGCAAGCAATGCTGTCAAAAAAACATGTTTTTGCCTCTTGAAGAGACTTTTCATTTGCTTGGTAATTCTGGACGTAGTCAGATATTTTTTTGATGATTGGATCAAAGTCAGACATTATCTAGATTCAATATCAACCCAATTTCTATCCTCTGGGCCAATGTAATCTGCACTTGGTCTGATAATTCTATTATTGTCTCTTTGTTCATAAGCGTGTGCTGACCATCCTATTATCCTTGCAATTGCAAAAAGTGGTGTGAACAACTTTGTTGGTATGCCTAAATAGTGATAGGCTGGCGCATGAAAGAAATCGGTGTTTGGAAATAACCCCTTTTTCTCTTTTAAATAAGCTTCCATGATGACCGCAGCATCATGTAAAAGCTTATCTTTATGATTCTCACTTAATTTTGCTGAATATTCCTTGATGATATCACTGCGAGGATCTTTAACGGAGTATACAGCATGACCAAAACCCATGATCTTTTCTTTATTATTAAGTTTTTGATCTATAAAACCTTTGACACTCTCAAGAGAATCTATTGCTTCGAGCATTTTCATAGCCTCTTCATTAGCTCCACCATGCAACGGCCCTCTTAAACTTCCAACGGCAGCTGTTAAGCAAGAATGGAGATCAGATAATGTCGATGCACATACTCTCCCAGTAAAAGTTGATGCATTAAATTCATGTTCAGCGTACAAAGTTAAAGACACATCTAATGTCTTTTTGTGAAGATCAGTGATTTCTTCTTGTCTTAACAACTTAAGGAAATGTGCAGCAATTGAAACCTCATTTGAAGTTTGTTCTATTCTTACTCCTGCATGAGAATACTTGTACCAATACACTATTGCAGTCGTTGTTACCCCGAGCAATCTTTTTGTAATATCTAGTTGTTCGTTAAACGACTTTTCAGATTCGATGACACCCATGTAGGAAATAATTGTTCTGACCACCTCCATCGGATGTGCTTCCTTCGGAATCGACTCAAGCACAGTTATCAATGAATTAGGCATTGTTCTAAGACTGGCTAATTCTCGTTCGAATTCTTCTAATTCCGGTTTTTTGGGTAAATGTCCTATTAATAGTAGATAGGCGACCTCTTCAAAGCTGGCATTTTTAGCTAGATCCTCAATGCTGTAGCCAAGGTATCTCAGACTCCCCTCTTGTTCCACAGTTGATAGTGATGTTTGGCCAGCTGATTGCCCCCTTAAGCCTGCACCCTGTAATTTCTTCATGGTTTAATTTCGTAAAAGTTTATTCCCCTTTTTATGATTTCCCTTCCTTGAGATTTTCTCCAGGTATTTGTATCTCTTAAGCTATAGACACATCCACAATACTCTTGTTTGTAAAACTTCTCTTGTTTAGAAATTTCCAACATTCGTGCAGAGCCGCCTTGTTTTCTCCAATTGAAATCCCAGAAATCCACATCATTATAACGTTTTGCAGCCTTTAAACCAGAAGAATTAATTTGCTCTAGGTCTTTCCATCTTGATATCCCAAGTGTAGTTGCAAATGTGTCGTAATGATTTTCATGGGCATAAAGAGCAGACCTTTCGAATCTCATATCAAAACAGACAGTGCATCGTTCACCCCTTTCTGGAGCATCTTCAAGCCCTTTGACTCGTTCAAACCAATTATCTTTATCGTAGTCTGCATCTACAAAATTAAACCCTAATTTTTCAGCGAATCTAATATTTTCATCTTTTCTAATTTCATATTCTTCTCTTGGGTGAATATTTGGATTGTAGAAATATATAGTTGTTTTAATGTCAGATGCAGCAATAGCTTCCATGATTTCCCCAGCACATGGAGCACAGCAACTGTGAAGCAACAATTTTTTTCCACCGTTAGGTAGTTCTAACTTTGGTCTTGCATAGTTCTCAACTGATAAATTATTCATATGATAAGTGTTTTTTTAAATCGTTATAATTGTCGAATGAAATTATATCAGGACGAGAGGCTTTTACCTCATCAGGAGCAAATATAAATGCTCCATCAGACTCATCTATCATCTGAATATCATTGTAAGAATCGCCAATGCAAAAACATTCATAGTTCATTGTTTTAAAAGCTTTTATTACGTTTTTCTTGGGTTCTTCCTGTCTTTTTTCATACCCTACAATTGAATCATTCTCAATTTTTAGTTTGTGGCAAAGTAGAGAATAATTTCCTAACTTTTTCACTACTGGTAGGCCTAATTCATAAAATGTATCTGAAACAATAACGACTTGATAAAGATCTGATAAAGATGTTAAAAATTCTTTTGCTTGGTTATAGGGTTTAATAGTTTGTAAAAATGATTGTAGTTCGCTGAAGCTGATGTCATTTTTTGCTAATACATCCATTCTTTTTTGCATTAATTCTTCAAAATCTGGAATTTCTCTTGTAGTTAGTTGTAAATCTTCGATTTGGTACTCATTACCAATTTCTTGCCATATCTCTGGAGCAAGTGTGCCTTCTAAATCAGTGCAGAGAATTTTCATTTAGGGTTATTAATTCCGTATGGTACATGACCAGTTGAAACATGACTAGTAGCCTCTAAACAATTCTCAGTTAAATCATCAAAAAATATATCAGCAGAAAACCCTTTTAAAAACTTGCCTTTTGCTAGGCCCCCTAAAAAAAAGGTTTCATCAATTCTTATATTCTCTTTTCTTAAGGTATTTATTACTCTCTTATGGGCTGGAGCAGCTCTTGCTGTTACAAGTGCAATTCTAATTGGGCACTTATCTGCCGAATATTCAGATTGTATTAAATTCAATTTTTTCAAAAAACCATTGAATGGACCAGGACTTATTGGTTTTTTTGATGCGCCCTCTTCTTTTAAATATGTTTTGAGCCCTTTCTTTTTAAATGTAACTTCTGATTCATCAGAGAAAATGACTGCGTCTGCATCAAAACCAATTCGTAATTGCTTAGAATCGGATGGTTTATATTTATCAGCAAAGATATGCGCAGCTGCAATATTATTTTCGATAGCCATTTTTACATCTTTTACATCTGCAGATAAAAAAAGGTCAATATCTAAGGCATCGACATAAGGAAATGGACTTTCTCCTCCTGAAAATACCGCTCGAGATATATCTAGATTATTTTTCTCGATTGAGTTAAAAATTCTTAAACCAGTGTCTGAGCTGTTTCGAGATAATAAAGTGACTTCAACGAGCTTTTCTTTTTTATTATTCATTTGAAGGAGCTTCTCAACTAGATTAAAAGCTACACCCTTATCTAAAGGTTTGTTCTCATTCTTTTTTTGATAATTTGAATATTCTTCAATGCCTTCTTTTTTAAAAATTTCATGGCTTTCACCTAAATCAAATAAGGCTCTTGAACTAATTCCTATTTTAAGAATGGACATAATATTTGTGTTTTTTTCATTTTACTGTATATAATTACAGTATATGTTAAACCTTACTGCACAAC
>CENJ01052156.1_pt1 | contig 11452 bp, 8 predicted proteins | sample 356161 | NCBI WGS metagenome assembly CENJ01 (sample SAMEA2619531, study PRJEB7988) | marine metagenome | biome: marine biome (ENVO:00000447); feature: surface water layer (ENVO:00002042); material: "saline water (ENVO:00002010), including plankton (ENVO:xxxxxxxx)" | depth 5 m
CCTGATTCTGGAAGAAAAAAAATTATAAGTAAGCCGACTTTATCTTTTGAAACACCATTACCAACAGTAACAAAAAGTAAGGTCTGTGTTTTTTGCTCCGCTAGTATGGATGTAGAAGATTACATAGAAGACGGATACGCGCTCGGAAAATTACTCGCTGATCACAACTTTGGTTGCGTCTCAGGGGCAGGCACTACTGGTGTTATGGGTTCCGTGGTTCAGGGATCTGTAGAGGCCGGAGGATGGACCGCAGGATCGAATGTACCGCATATTATTGAAATAGAAGGCCTCCCGAAGGGGCTATCCAGTTTTTGGCTACGCCCAGACATCTATACACGAATGGAAGTCATGATAGAGAGATCCGATGCCTTTATTATATTCCCAGGAGGCGCGGGTACAGTGCAAGAACTGCTGGCTCTACTAATCTTCAAGCAATCCGGCAATCCGCTGATGGCGGGCAAGCCGATCGTTTTGTTTAATCGTATCGATAAAAAGTTGCAGGTGCCTTTTTGGGGTAAACTAGTCACTCTTTTAAATAATCTAGCTAATAAAGAACTCTTTACCGTTGTTACTGAACTTGAAGAGATCATCCCAACTCTCGATCAGCTCTTTTAATAAGTTAGTTCTGCTGATCTAATCTGCATAACGTCCAACTGCTAAAAATAGGAAATAAGCAATCACTGGAAACAGCACAAAAAAGAGCCATGGCGGGAATCCGAAAAAAGCTACACCTATGTAGCCTGTCACACTCGCTATAGACATTGTTGCAAGCGCATATGGCAACTGTGTCGCGACATGATGCAAATGATCGCAACCAGTTGCCACAGATGAGAGAACAGTCGTGTCTGAGATCGGACTACAGTGATCACCGAAAATAGCGCCATCAAGTACCGCCGCTGACGTTAGGACAAAAACCATCATCTGTGAAGGATGATCTATTCCAAGCGTCCAGACGAAAGGCAACATAATCGGAATCATCACCCCCATAGTCCCCCAACTTGTACCCATTGCGAAAGCCATTCCAGCAGCAAGAAGAAAAGTTAGTAATGGCACTGCCAAAAGCGGCAAGCTATCTCCAACTAGTGAGAGAAGATAGTAGCTCGTACCTAAAGACTCACATATAGTCTTCATAGCCCATGCCATTGGCAAAATAAACAATGTTACTCCAAGCGTCGGCAAAGATCCCATGTAGGAATAAGCAGCTTCGCGAAACTTCAAGATACGCTGTAATACTGGCATTAAAACCGCGACTAAACCGCCGATCACAGCGGCCCAGAACAATACGAGCGGCACCCCTGGACCTCCTTCGGGCAAGCTTGGATCATAAACAGTGATACCAAATATATCACGAAACCCAGACAAAGAAAATAGATCCACTTCGATTCCAGCCCGTTTCAAACGATTAATTCCTACAAAGAAAATACCGAACAGCAAACTACTCATAACCGTTAAAAGGGGTATAGCTGCATTGTACCAACGGAAAGGAATTCCTAGTGGTGGCTCAAGACGTTTTGGATTCTCACGAAGTATCGGGCGTGCATCCAATGATATCAGCTTACCCTCTTTGCGCGCCCTTCGTTCGGCTTTTAACATAGGTCCAAATTCTCTTCGACTAACAATATTAATAGCGAGAAACATCAGCGTGCCCCAGCAGTAAAACCGAACCGGTAACATCTGTACGAACAAGGCATATCCTCCTGTCTCTAGTCCAAGCGAGTGAGCGGTCGATCCGAGTAACCAAACCTCATAAGCGATCCAACTCGAAATCAGAGCAAGACCTGCGATCGGCGCAGTCGTCGAATCTACAAGATACGCCAGCTTCTCGCGTGATACTTTAAACCGATCCGTCAAACTGCGCATCGTCTGTCCAACAACAATGGTATTTGAGTAATCGTCAAAAAAGATCATCAGGCCAGAAGCCATTGTTGCACCTTGTGCAGTCTGGGCAGTCTTCGCGATGTTTGAAAAAATTGAAACAAGTCCCTGGATACCTCCGCTTTTGTAAAGAACGTGCACCATGCCGACCAAGGCAAAAAGAAAGCCAAAAATATAGAGCGAAAACTGCCCAAGTACATTCGCGAGGAGAAAGTTTTTCAGAGCGCTGGGAATAAACGTGATTGGATTCCAGCCGTAATAAAGAATTGCCCCAGTGATAAAGGCGCAGCTCAGTGCAGCGACCAGAGAGCGAAACGAAATTGCGACTACGACCGCAACAAGAGGCGGTAACATTGAGCTCCAATGCCCCTGCCCCACCTCAGCTTCTTCGGCTAACGGACCCGCAGGTAGCATTGACAGGAGTGCACAAATAAACCCCAAGCTGAAAAGACAGAATATCCAGCGAGAGGTCGAAATCCATAGATTTGGTCGGTTTGGGATCGCGTAATCACCGCTCATACCTAGAGGGATCCTTTAATTGCTTCTATACGTATACGTGCTCGAATTTCTTCAGAGCGAGACGGATAGTCGCGGGTTAGTTTCTCAAGATCACCCAGTATAAAATCAGTCCAATCAAATCCCGGTATCATCACACAGCTGCCGAACATGTAGCCGTATTCTCCACCTTCAATCAGACGAGTGCCTTGCCATGAGTTTTTCGGAGTTATAATGTGGATGCTCTCTCCTTCATCGAGTTTTGAACCGATCCGACTTAATCTGGAACTCCCGTCTTCGTTTAATAGCAACATCTCGCAGGAATCTCCGAAATGATAAATCCAGTGCTCTTCCGTCGGTAGCCGATGCATAGCCGAAAAGCAATCTCGTGTGATTAGAAAATGAATCAACGTGCCAATTGGGCGGTCGCCTTTCCTGGGATAGGCACCAGATAAATTAGAGTTTTGAATACGAATTGGGCTCAACCAGATTTGCCGAAAAAAACCTCCTTCCTGATCTAATGGCTCTAACTGGTAGTGCTCAATAACGTCTTCGGCAGACAACATAAAACAATATATATGAATTACAGCTCGTCGAGTAAAGCAAACAGTAGAGCGGCAGCGGCTCGAGAGGCTTCGACATCATAAATATGTTCGACGTTTACACCCTCTTGTCCGCCAGCTAGGTCACTGATTGACCGAATTATCACCCAGTCGACTTCGTTGATTTCACACACTTGCCCGACTGCAGCCGACTCCATTTCGGTAACCTCAGCGTTGAACACCTCCCGAGTCCACTTGCGGTAGTTTCGGTTATCGACAAAGACCGATCCGGTGACTCCATTTCCACCAACCGAAAATTTTGAGAAGCGTTCACCGATAATACTCTGTGGAGGTAATGCTTCAATCGCAGCACGGGCTGCTTCCAGTAGTCGTGGTGTGGCAGCGAAATATGCCTTAGCAGATGGCTCCTCCATCCCGTCTTTAATGATTAAGACATCATCAGGATGAATAAAGCGAAATGGTTTATAATCAGGTATATGTGGGTCATCGACTTGACGTTTTTTTCGATCCTCAAGAAAGCTAATATAAAACTCAGGCAAAATATACTCACCATCATTTTTAGGCTTGGGGTTGGAATAGACGCTCTCGTCGTGATAATACCAACGTTCTGGAACGATCACATCGCCAGGTTGCCACTTGGGGTTAACAGCACCTGCGATGCCCATGTAGACCACCTGATCGACCGGAAAATAATCAAATGCCATCTGCATCGACATCGCAGCGTTAGCGATACTGATACCTGTGGCAAAAATTAGGATCGGTCTTTCGTTATACGTTCCTAGGCGGTATTTTATTCCTTTGAAGGTGTATTCATCAAAAATTTTCGCGGTGGGATTTGCTTCGATTGTCTCAAGCAAGGCAAGCATCTCCGGCTCATAAGCTACTACAATCGCGGTAAAGCCTTCCTGATAGAAGGATTGTGGGCCATAATTTAGCGACTTCTTTGAGGAACAGCCGACGAAAATCAGAAGAATAATTAAAGGGCATATATTAAGCTTTGGTCGTTTCATAATTTGTAAGAATCGATGTTGTATTGATACAATTGTTATTTAGAACTCAAAATAACATTCATTCGAACTGTCATTGAGTCGACCTCACTGGGGAAGGCGTAGTGTTCTTTCATAGGTTTCTTGGTAATCGAAAAATTGTAATTTGAAAGTAGGTAGCCGAGCGTAAGAGGTAACTGAATACGCGCTACATTCATTCCTAAGCAAACATGAGAGCCTCCACCAAATGTACCGTGGGCGAGCTTCGGGTATTCATTGTCGATCCATCTTTGCGGCTTGAATAAAAATGGATCTTCATACACGGAGTCATCAAAGTGCATCAAAGAAACTAGATGTAGGCAGTGCATTTTTGGTGTTAGCTCGTGACCAACAAAATCTAAATCTCTGGAAGGAATTCGGGGAAGCACTGGAGCGGCTGGAAAAAGACGTTCCGCCTCCATCAACGTTGCCTTCAACAAGGGGAAATTAGCCATTCCTCGCGCCATAGAGCTCGCATCGAATTGACCGATCTCTTCGATCAGCTTTGCTGTCCATTCTGGATTGTTAGCGAGTTCATAGAGACAATAGCAGAGAGTCTTTGAGGTATTGCCTGTTCCAGCGATCAGTAATAGATACGCATCGTAAATCAACTCTTCTTCTGAAAGTGGCTCGATGGAGCTTGAGGTCTTTTGGTGTATGATTGCATCGAGTAAATCGTCTGCTGTCTCGCCCGTAAGCCGTTTCCGAACAATCCCGTGCAAATAGCTAAGCACCTCTGACTTTAGGTTGGTATACTTTGAACGGCTGTAAACTAGTTCCCGTTCCTGATCGTTCAGAAATAGCGCTCCGATAAAACCTTCTTCAAAATCAACCATCTTTTTAACCATATGATCAGAGAGTGTTTCTTTAATCGAACTGACAGACTGTGCCCTTGTGTAGACGTCCATCAGCGCTTCATGCAGTTCGACTTCAATACCGTTGATCCTCTTTAAGCCTAGTCTTATTTGCTCTGCTATCTGCGGTAAGCACTCCATGATAGAACTGGTCTTAAATGCCTTATTTAGTAAACGACGTTTACGGCGATGCGGCTCGCGATCTAATTGCGTCAGATGAAGTGAACTCAACTCTTCACGAAAGACTTTCACCGCTTTGCCATAGCTCCATTCATCCGGACGACACCACGCTTCTTCGTTGGCTTTGAGTCCACCAAAAACAACTTCATCTAGGCCGTTGACCTCAGTTTTAAAGATTGGACCGCAGTCGCGATACGCACGCAGAAACGACTCTACTGTATAACCTCGAAAATCTATCATTGCTTGTGAATTTCGGGCACTTCTTTTCTCGAGAAGCTCGGGTGGATACGCCGGTATAGCTGATTTTTCCATAGGTAGTAACTGTTTTATCTTTCTAAAATACCCTCTTCCAATTCGGTCTTTGGGCGCCGGTAAATCAAGCATATTAAAACTGCGGTAAGCCCTCCCGTAGCTACGGAGGAACCTAATATACCCGCAAGCACACTAGGCAATGAATCCACGAAATTCTCTTGAGTAGGAATTCCAAAAGCCATGCCTAAGCTGACGGCAATAATGAGAACTTCTTGATTCCCAAGTTTATCCTGATTAATCAACCGAAAGCCAGCTCCAGCAATGAGGCCGAACATAACAAGTGTAGCACCTCCTAAGACAGGCTTTGGCATCATACTAAAGAATATGCCTGTTTGCGGAATTAGTCCTGCAACAATCAAAATTGCAGCAATGTAGTAGCCAACCTGTCGTGCTCCTATACCAGTTAGCTGTATCACACCATTGTTCTGAGAGAATGTCGCGGTTGGGAAGACCGAAATCATAGTTGCAATTGTAGTCGTAATCGCGTCAGAAAAAATACCCCCACGCAATCGCTTCCAAAAGTCATTGCCCGTTGTCTTTAGACCAGAAAGACTGGCAGTCGCTGTTAGGTCGCCAATTGCCTCGATCGAAGAAACCAAATAAATAATCCCAAATGGCAAAAGCAGATCCCATTTAAATGCAAGTCCAGCATATAGTGGCTGTGGCAGAACTAGAAATGCCGTATTTGTGCTTTCAGGCCAAGAAAGTAAGCCCATAATAGCTGCTAATAAATAGCCCACGCCAATGGCTAAAAGTGGTCCTGCAACCCTGAGTGAAGGCTTACCCAAGACTTGGGTCAGTATTAAGACCGCTGCAACCGAACCCGCAACAAGTAATTTTTGCGACCATGTCCACCCGCTATCGGCTCCAGCAGTGATGTAATATCCGGCGACTGGAATAAGTGTTAGACCTATCAGCAGAACGACTATACCAGCAACTATAGGCGGAAAGATACGGCGCAATGATGGCAGAAAAAACGCGAGAACAAACTGCAGTGGAACTGCGGCTAAAGCCATGCCACAAGCAAGCGCAAGACCACCTTCGGAGCCAGCGCGTAGCAACAAATCCAAATAAGCGAAGCTCGTACCATTTACTGATAACAGGCCTGAACCAATCCATCCGAATCGACGTGCTTGCAAAAAAGTACCTAATCCTGCCGTCACTAAGGACATACTAATTAAGTAATTTTGTGTCGCCTCATCCATCTGAACTGCAGAAATAAAAATTAATGCTGGAGTTATGCATCCAATAAACATGGCGATAACTTGTTGGAATGCTGCCAATAATGCCGGACAAGGTGACATCCGTGCATCATGCATATACAATATTTCTGTTTGGGGTTCTTTATCTATCACCATGGCGTATTAGCAGTTTCCTTACCAGAGCACACGATCTAAACATAAAACAAGCGGTCGATCAGAAAATAATAATTTTCAGCAAAAGAAAACATAAGGCTTTCCTTTTAATCAATCATGCGAGGCAATGTATTATGCTTTCATTGCTCATAGAAAACAAGAGGACACTAGCTCTAGCTTTACCAATCATGGTCGGACACGTGAGCCAAATGCTTCTCGGCCTCGCAGATACAGTGATGATTGGTAGAGTAGGAACTACCGAACTTGCAGCGGCAGCATTCGCAAATGTAATTTTCAATACTTTCTTTGTAGCAGCTATTGGACTATTCATAGCGGTCTCGGTGAATACAGCACATGAGCATGGTGCAAAGCGAGATCAAGAAGCGGCAGAAATCTTAAGAAACAGTCTGTCAATAGCAGTATTAATAGGCATCTCGCTAGCTTTTATTCTGTGTGCATTGAATCCTATACTATATATTTTTAAACAACCTCAGTCAGTCACTATTCTAGCTCCAAAATATCTTTTTTGGCTATCGATTTCGCTGATACCAGCGGTTCCAGCTTTGACAGTTAAAAGCTTCTGTGAGGCAAAAAATCATCCTTGGGCGGTTTTTTGGATTATGTTAGGTGGAGTTGCCCTTAATGTTGCTTTGAACTATATTCTCATTTTTGGGAATTTAGGCTTCCCTCGCTTGGAATTGATAGGCGCTGGAGTGGCAACATTCATATCGCGAATGACTGTTCTGTTCGTTATTTTATATTATATAAACAAGTCGAAAATGCTAGCTTCTAGCCTGCCAAAAAAGTGGATAGGCCGACTCAATAAAGAAAAAATCCTATCTCTTTTGCAGATCGGATTACCTACGGCGGGTCAATTAACCATTGCGTTTGGATCTTTTTCAATTAGCGCATTATTAATCGGGCAGTTTGGAAGTACAGCTTTAGCCGCTCATCAAATTGCGCTTACCTGCACGGCATTAATTTTTATGTTTCCGCTAGGTATCGGGATGGCAGTATCCATAAGAGTCGGTCATAGTATTGGTAGCAAAGATGCGATGTCTTGTTACCCGATTACTTGGAGTGCGCACATTGCTTCATTCTTAATAACTGGCTTCTTTGCTTTGTCACTTATTCTATTGAGTCCAACTGTTGCACGAATATTCAGCTCAGATCCATATCTAGTCGAACTGTCAGCATCATTGCTGAAAATTGTAGCCTTATTCTTAATATTTGACGGAGCACAGGCAATTAGTATGAGCGCATTAAGAGGGCTGCGTGATGTAATAGTGCCTACCATACTAATTTTCTTCAGCTTTTGGATATTTGCGATTCCCTTCGGCGCGCTTTTTGCATTCAAATTCAACTTTGGGGCTCGAGGTCTATGGATCGGACTAGCGTCTGGGCTGGCACTTGGAGCTCTTTTACTAACAATGCGCCTTATTCAGCAATTGCGGAGCTTCGTAGAACTTGCTAGCAGTTCAAACAAAAATAATCTACCTTAAGAGACAATATTTTCTAGTACACCCAGACCATCTATCTCGATAGTAATACTATCACCAGTCTTTAAATAGGCGGGTGGGTCCTGCTGTTTACCAGTGCCCGCTGGCGTACCTGTAAGGATTACAGTGCCCGGCAAAAGAGTATTACTCGCTGATAAATGGACGACTAACTCCTCAATAGTAAATATCATCGACGCGGTTGTATCCTCCTGCCGGAGCTCTTTATTTAGCCAAGTTCGTATCATTAAGCCGTCATCAAAATTCAGCGAATCTGTAGTAACAATCGCTGGGCCTAATGGACAAAAAGTATCAAAGTTTTTCGAGCGCACCCACTGATTGCCTGCGCCACCTTGTTGCCAATCGCGAGCCGTCACATCATTTGCGATCGTATAACCTAAAATATATTCAGAAACAGAGTCTGCAGGCACATCCTTTGCCCGCTTTCCAATAACTATTGCAAGTTCACCCTCGTAATCAATCTGCTCTGAAGTTGAAGGGTTAGGAAGGTCGATGGAATCACCAGTAGCAATAATTGTACTTGTAGCCTTCATTACTACGACAGGATATGAACCTGCCTCTACCCGTGCTTGCTCTACATTTGTTGCATAATTATAACCAATAATATAAACTGCTGGCGGTATAACAGGGGGAAGAATTTTTTTGGCAGCAACCACTTCAGTGGTTTCGGTGAAACCCTCAAGAGATCCATTTAACAAGTAAAAGTCTTTAGAATTCTCAGAACTCGCCCATCTGACATCACCACTGTTCGTCTCTATACGGTGAATTTTCACGAATTCTTTTTGGGTAATTTTGTATTATGAAACTAGCTATCAGAAGTGCGGTTGAATGCAGGTCCTGGTGCTTTTTGATGAAGATCGTCTCGTCTCACTAAACAAAAACGCACAATTGCGAGTAAAGCAAGTGCAACAAGATAGCCAAAGACCCACTGCCAAGCAGGTCCAAGCTTCGTAGTAATATCTTGATCAAAAATAATAAAGCTATGAATTATGCCAGCGGCAGCCATGGCTGCTGCAGCGGCAAGCCAAGCCATTAGCGCGGTAAAACGTTTATCGATTATCGCAACCATAAGAGAAGTAAATATAATTGAGCAATATAACCATCCCTGCTCCAGTGCAAAGACTCCGTGTGCAAAAAGATTTCCCTTTTCAGTCATTAGGGCAAAAACTTCACTACTAAATGGCTGCGCTTCGGTTCCGTAGCCAACTGATCCTAGAACACGTTTAATCATGAGTGCGGTAAAAGCACCAATACCTGGAATTAGTCCTGCAATTACGGCAGGAGCGTGCCTATCCGGAACCGCTTGAAAAGCTTGAGCCCCAATGGTAAAGCCAACCCATATCAAAATAGCCATACCTGCCTCAATAGGAATGTATTGTGCGAGGACTCCAAAGCTTCCTGTCACGCAAAGTAGCGCCATAAAAGTTCCATTCATGAGAGAGTAACCTGCACGTGCGCCAATCTGCTTCATGCCTAAATGACCGATATAAAGAGTCGTAGGAAAAGGGGACCCTAAGAAACTTGTTACAACTGTACCGATCCCGTTTACTAAAAGTGTTTCCTTCGGTGCAAAATCATCGCCTGCTGCAGATGCCGATTCAATCACCTGCATAGAGCCTATCACATTAATCAGTCCTAAAGGAAGAATTACCGCCGCGTATGAGATCATTTCCCCAATTGAGCCTAAAGCCTCCAATCCGTAGGCACCAGGTAAATAAACCCCAAGAGATAAGCCACTGTCGGACAATGCATCAATCGGACTGCGAATGCCAATGAAGTAGGTCGACCATGCGACTCCAACTCCAACGACCAAAACAACCAACCCGCCAGGAATGTTGCCCTTCAGTTGAATGCCGCCATAGTAGAAATATAAAGTAAGCAAGAGTGTAGGGATCCCAATCTCAGGAAATGCATAAGCGCGAAAACAGTAGTCAGCTGCTATAAAGAAAATACCAATCACTGCTAGCGCGGAGAGTAAAGCAGCGCGAGGAGCTACTTTGCGAATGTGATGGACAAAAAAAGATCCGATCACTTCAACTATGCCAGAACCAAGGCAAGCAATAATTCCAGCTTTCCAAGCGATGATATCAGCATCTTGCTTGCTTAACCCGTGGCTCAAGGCAATTTGCTGTGCTGGGACCATAACATAAAAAACGAAGAAAAAAATCGTTAATAAATTGATCCCATAAGGTAGTGCTGTTACATCATCTCTACCTAGCTTTACTCCTAGACGGTGCGCTTGCCAGCTGTAAAAGATGTTTCCAATAAGAATGCCGACGGCCATAGCGGGCAAAATACGCTTCGCTACAAATTCTACATCAAAGCCGAGCACAAATAAACTCAGATTAATAATCAGCAAAAAATTGATAAAGTTATTTAGGCCTAAGCCAAAAAAACCGTCAAAATCACCTTTTACAAACCACTTCACTCTCACTATGTAAGCAAGACCGAGACCAGAATAACAATAAAATTCAATAACGAGCCATAGTATTAGAGAATTTTTTTATTCTCCAGTTTATGGTTTATCATTTGCTAAGATTTAGATGTGAAAAATTCCTTAATACTAATTTCTTTAAACTTATTACTTACCTTCGTACTAACAGGATCCGACATTGAACCTAAAAAAGTAAAGGTCGTAGTCGTTGCATTATTTGAACGAGGTGATGTTACTGCAGATGATCCTGGCGAGTTCCAACTGTGGGTAGAAAGATATCCCCTCAGCGAAAGAATCCCTTTTCCGCACGGGAATCGTGACCTTTACTGGAACGACCAAGACGGAGTGCTAGGCATGGTTACTGGTATTGGAACCGCTAAAGCAGCTGCGAGCATAACAGCTGTCGCATTAGACCCGCGCTTTGATTTTTCCCAATCCTATTGGCTGCTAGCTGGAATTGCAGGTTTTGACCCAGCAGACGCCTCATTAGCAAGTGTCTGTTGGGTCGATTGGGTAATCGATGGTGATCTCTCTCATACCATTGACATTCGCGAAGCCCCTAAAGGCTGGTCAACTGGGCGGTTCCCATTTCGAGCAAAAAGTCCATACCAACAGCCGCGTCCTGCAAATGAAGGATCCTACTTCAAATTAAATGAGTCGCTAACTAATTGGGCATTCGCACGCACAAAAGAAATCCAACTAATGGACACAGAAGCTATCGCTATTCGGCGTAGAAGATTCACCGAAACACCCATGGGGCAAAAGCCACCATTTGTTCTGCGCGGTAGTTACTTAGCGGCAATGAACTACTGGCATGGAGCCATCGAAAATGAATGGGCCAA
>CENJ01004307.1_pt1 | contig 11450 bp, 12 predicted proteins | sample 356161 | NCBI WGS metagenome assembly CENJ01 (sample SAMEA2619531, study PRJEB7988) | marine metagenome | biome: marine biome (ENVO:00000447); feature: surface water layer (ENVO:00002042); material: "saline water (ENVO:00002010), including plankton (ENVO:xxxxxxxx)" | depth 5 m
CGCCGACAGCCCCCAGATATCATGCCGCCCGCTTTCGATCACCCAGACCTCCCGCCGGCGCCCCTCACGCATATAGGACCGCCGATGGCGCCTTGTCGAATCGAGGAGCGGCGCCAGCGGCAGCACCAGAACCTCGGCCACCTCATCCGGCGCGGCGCGAAGCGTCACTGCCGGATCGATCAACCCGACAATCGGCTGCACAACAAAGCCGACCGGACTCATCACCGTGCCAAGTCCGCCGATCACCTCGACACTGCCGCGCGGCAAGGCCACCTCTTCATCCGCCTCGCGCAGCGCTGTTGCCACCAGATCATCATCACCTTCATCAACCTTTCCGCCCGGAAAGCTGATCTGTCCGGCATGATGGGCAAGATGATGCGCGCGTTCGGTCATGATCACATGCCAGCCGCCGTCACGCGGCAACAACCCGACAAGAACCGCCGATGGCCGTCCGGCTTCATCACGAAGGCGAACCGGTATCGGGTCAAGATGGTCGGCCATCACCGGGGGCTGCAGTCCGGCCAATATCATGCGTCCCCCTCCAGCGTGAAAAAGGCACCGCTGCTCCACACGCCAAGCCGGCCATCTGGTCCGCTGACGCTGCGCGCGGCAAGCTCGTAGAACACCGGACGCGCAACCAGCGCTTCCAGACCACCGCGCACCAGCACATATGGGCGCTGATCCGCACCGCCACCTGCGGGCTGGCGCATCACCAGCGGATGATCCGGGCCAAGTGTGACCTCATCATCAACATTGGTGCGAAACCTTATGAGCTGGGCCTTGTCATCACCGGTGATCATCGTCCCGGTGATGACAAAGGGGGCATCCTCGACCTCGATCCGGCCGCGCTCGACCGGTGTGACCAGCCAGAAACTGCCATCTTCCTCACGGCGAAGCACAGTCGAGAACAGCCTGACCAGCGCGGGTCTGCCGATCAGCCCGCCTTCGTGATACCAGCTGCCATCGGCAGCGATCCGGATATCAAATTCCTGCGGCACAGGCTGCCGCAGCTTGCGAAAAGCCTGATTGCCATCGTCTGTGGCGGGGGCAGGCTGGTGGCTGCCAGATGTTTCTGAAGATCCTGTCATGACCCCATCCTAGCGCGAAGCATCGCCAATGTCTGAGGAAGAAATAATTTTGAAAATTGACGGCTTGTTAACCTTGGTCTGGCATCATCAAACTGGGCGGTTTCATACAGAGTGGCGACACGCCCACCCACACCCGTCATCAAAGGGGACCCCTCTTTCGGCAGGAGATCATGCGCGCACAGATTGCGATCACTCGCACTGGCGTCACGCAGGCCAGCAATGGAAAAACGGTTCCGGACGGCGGAGCTATGGTCCGGCGCACAAACGGCGAGTTTCTCATTTCTCTGCACCGCAAGGTCAGCGAGACGGCCCTGATCCAGCTCATGCGCACCCTTCGTGCGCTTGACGCCGATTTTAAGATGAATCTTGAGGCCGCAGGCCATCTGACACGGCACCTGACACGCCAGGACGTATGCCTTCGTCTGGCTTTGCGCGGGCTCAGCATCATCGAGCGTGCCAGCGAGCCGCTGTTCATGAGCAATCTGGAGCTGTTTGACGAGGCGCGCCCCCCACCGGCGCTTCGCTCGTCAAACATGATGCGTCTGGCCGGCCTCCAGCTTGCCGGAAAGGACGCCGCGACGGCTCTGCTGGAAGCCAGCACGGCGAACATCGCCAATCTTGTCTCTGTCGGCCAGAATCGGTCGATGCGCCTGTATTTTCTGGCCCTTCCCGAGGAGACGGACTGGCCACCTGAATTGCCAGCAACCGGAATGCCGCTTGATGAATCAATGGACACCCCGTTCGGGCGATGGCTGTCGGTGATCTACGAGGCCGCCTTTGCCATCCAGCAGCCGCTGTATCACCACGGATTTCTCCGGGTGGAAGGCGGCACACTCCGACCCTTCCAACGCTTTGTCTATCCGATCACCCCGCATCATGACCGCCCAAGCAACTATCGGGTGCTGACCACAGCCGAAATTTCCGACAGCCCCAATCTGATCATCATCTGATTGCAGCGCGGTCTCGGCTCACCTGTCTACGCGGATCAGTATTTATAAATTTTTTATCTATTTATCCAAAAAATTTCTAATTTCGATCAATAACATAGATTTATATTAACATTTTTATAACCCTGTTCCCTTAAACTGCACAGCGTGGCGACGGAACCCGGATCAGCGGGGGGCAGCGTCAGCGGACAATCGGCGGCCTGGTGGCCGCGCATACGACGTTATGCAGTGAGACAGGCTCTTGACCAGCACCCGCATCAAATCCGGCATCAAATCCGGCATCAAATATGGCGGTGCATCTGGCACGGCATGCCGGCGCGAAGGCCATCTGCCTGAAAGCCAGCATTTTGGTGGCATGCGGTCGACCGGCGATTTGGCAGATGGCAGACAGCCAACTGGACATCACACGCCCCATGACCGGGTCATACCATTATCACCTGCATGGCATGGAGGAGAGTGACTGACATGGCGCGGCTACCAGACATTGAAAGTGAACAGTCAAAATTGACCACGGTCCTGAGGGCGATGAGCAATGCCAAACGCCTTCGCATTCTGAACGAACTTGCCGACGGGCGTGAACGATCGGTTTCCGAGCTTGAAGGCGTCATCGCCTCGCTCAGCCAGTCCGCCCTCTCGCAACATCTTGCCAGGCTCAGACGCGCCAACATTGTCCGCACACGCCGCGAATCCCAGACCATTTTTTACTCGATTGATGATGCCGACGTTCTTCGCATCATCCGACTCCTTGGCCATATCTACAATGACGACCCGGTCATGCAGCGCACCAAACATTAGGCGCGGTCAACACGGGCCGACCCGTTGGCGAGAAACTGCCGCTAGGACGGACAGAATTGGTGATCTGCTTCGTCCACGAGATATTCCCCGTCGCATGTTTGGGGGTGGCCTTATTGGCATTGGCATAGTATTCACGCTTCAGTATTCGTGACGCGACGCGCGTCGTCCTTGGCTTGTGATCATGTACATCTATCTCCCCATCGCCGAAGTTTCGATGCATATCGGAATCATCATTGGCCTTGGAGGTGGTGTCGGTTTCCTGTCCGGCCTGTTTGGCGTCGGGGGCGGGTTCCTTATGACACCGCTACTGATCTTCTTTGGCATCCCGCCAGCGGTGGCCGTTTCAACCGAGGCGAACCAGATCGTCGCTTCATCGGTGTCCGGTGTGCTGGCGCACATGCGGCGCGGAAATGTCGACTTCAAGATGGGCGGGATTCTGATGGCCGGCGGTGTGATCGGCTCATCGCTCGGCGTGGCGCTGTTCTCCTTCCTGCGCGAGATTGGCCAGATCGACCTGGTCATCCAGCTGTCCTATGTCGTGTTCCTCGGGATTATCGGCGCGCTGATGCTGACCGAAAGCGTCCGCACCATTCTCCGGTCCCGCAAGCCCGGTGCGGTGCGCGGCAAGCTTCACCAGCATAACTGGCTTCACGGCCTGCCGCTGAAGATGCGGTTCCGCCGCTCGAAGCTCTATATCAGCGCCATCATGCCGCTTCTGCTTGGGGCTTTCGTCGGCATTCTGGCCGCCATCATGGGTGTCGGCGGCGGTTTCATCATGGTTCCGGCGATGATCTATCTGCTTGGCATGCCGACATCGGTGGTTGTCGGCACATCGCTGTTCCAGATCATTTTCGTCACCGCCAACGTCACGCTGCTGCAGTCGATCCAGACCCAGACCGTTGATTTCGTTCTTGCCGGACTGTTGCTCTTTGGTGCCGTCATCGGCGCCCAGTTCGGCAGCCGCGCCGGCGCGCTGCTTCGTGGTGAACAGCTTCGCGGCCTGCTGGCACTGATGGTGCTCGCCGTCTGTATCAAGATCGGGTACGACCTTGTGGTTCGCCCCGAAGATCTGCTGTCGGTGGAGCTTCTGCGATGACCCGGGCCAGCGCAGCGCCGCGCGACATCAGCCTGCTTGTGGCGGGTCTAGTGGCGGGTCTTGCGGCCCTGGTGCTGGCGATGCCGGCGGCACAGGCAGCGCCGTCCCGCCTGGTTGCCGACCTGTCTGACAGCCATGTCGATATCACCAGCAGCTATCACGGAACCGATCTGATTCTGTTCGGCGCCTATGAAGGCGTTGCGGGCGATGACCTGATCCTGATCGTCGAAGGGCCGGCAAGCGATATCGCGCAACGCCGCAAGGAAAAGAAAGCCGGAATCTGGGTCAATGTCGAAACCCTGATCTGGCAGCAGGCACCAAGCTTCTACCATATGTTCGCGACGGACGATCTCGCTGTGATCGCCGATGAAGCGGCGCTTCGCGCGGCTGATGTCGGGCCTCTTGCCAGCGGGCTGATGCTGATGACTGGCGAAGCTGGTGGGGGCAATGGCCATGGCGGCGGCGAGCTGACAGCAGCCGGGGCCACGCAAGCGGGAAGCACAGCACAGGAATCCGGCCTGTCTCGCAACATGGTCAATAACGGATTATGGCAACTCCAGCCGGAACAAATCTCGACACAGCAGGATATGCTGTTCCGGGCAAAGCTGTCCCTTCCAAGCAATGTGCCGACAGGTGACTATCTTGTGCGGGTACTGCATTTTCGCGGTGGCGTTGCAATCAGCGAGAAAACCACCGATATGAACATCAAGAAAGCCGGGCTCAGCGCGCTGATTTATCGCTTTGCGCATGACTATTCGGTGTTTTACGGCTTGTTTGCGATTGCGTTTGCTGTCGCATCGGGTTGGCTGGCCGCTGTGGCCTTCAGGCGCGGTTGACGGTAACTGGGAGCATAACGTGGCCAAGAAAGACCCATTATTTCTGGTTGTAGTGGATGATTCCGAGGAAATGCATCACGCGCTTCGCTTTGCCTGTGGCCGGGCGACGGCTGTTGGCGGCAAGGTTGCCCTGATGTATTGCATCGCGCCGACCGATTTCGAATACTGGGCCGGTGTTGGCGAACTGATGCGTGCCGAGGCCCGCGAGGAGGCAGAGGCCAACATGGCCATCCACGCCACCTATGCGCAGGAACTGACCGGTGACATGCCTATCCTGTATGTCCGTGAGGGCGAAGCGCGGGACGAGCTTCTGGCGCTGATCGACGAAGAAGAGCAGATCAGCCTTCTTGTTCTCGGGGCAGACACCAATTCCGAAACCGCAGGACCGCTGATCAACTTTCTGATGTCGAAGGGCGCCGCCAGGTGCCGGGTACCGATCACCGTTGTTCCCGGCAACCTCACCGATGACCAGATCGACGCGCTGTTCTAGGACTCCCCTCTTCCCGTTATTTTTTTCAAGTACGAGCCTTCTTCATGCGACATTTCCTTCTGACCTTACTTGGAGCCAGTTTCCTGACCATGAGCACAACAGCACAATCCGATAGCGGATCCACTCTTCTTCTCGACACCACGCAGGGCCAGGTCGAGATCAAACTCCTCGCCGATCTTGCGCCAAATCATGTGGCGCGGATCACCGAACTTGCGAATAGCGGCTTTTACGACGGCGTGATCTTTCACCGGGTGATCCCCGGCTTCATGGCGCAGACCGGCGATCCGGATGGCACCGGCATGGGCGGCTCGGGCCAGAAGCTCGATGCCGAATTCACCGATTACCAGTACCGTGTCGGCACCGTTGGCATGGCGCGGTCGATGAACCCGAATTCGGGCGACAGCCAGTTCTTCATCTGTTTTGACGGATGCGGCCACCTGACCGGCCAGTACACTGTCTGGGGACAGGTCGAGCGTGGTATGGACAATGTCTACAACATCGCCGCCGGCGAGCCGCCTGCCTCGCCAGACCAGATCGTCTCAGCGAAGGTGATCGACTGATCCTGCGTCCCGGACCTTCGGGCGGGTGGTGAAATACAGCACCAGCCCGGCCCAGATCAGCGCGAACACAACCCATTCACGTGCCGGCAACGGCACGTTGAAATGGAACAGACCAATCAGCATCTGCGTCGTCGGATTGATGTAGAACAGCAGGCTGGCGACAATGATCGGCAGCGCACGGTTCCCGGCGTGATACAGGATCAACGGCACCACCGTGATCACGCCAGCGAAAATCGCCAGCATCACGCCAACAGCGTCCCCTCCGAAAAAGATCACCTTGCCGCCGGCGATCATCCAGAGCAGGTAGCCGATGGCCGCCGGCACCAGAATCATCGTCTCGATGAACATTCCCATGATGGCATCGACGCCAAGCCGCTTCCGGATGACGCCATACAGGCCGAAGGTGATGGCAAGCGTCGCCGCGATCCAGGGAAGACCGCCAACGGCAACGGCCTTCAGCGTTACACCGGACGCCACGATGGCCACCGCAATCCATCCCCACAGGTCGAGACGTTCACGAAGCATCACAACGCCCAGCACAACAGTGACCAACGGATAGATGAAGTAGCCGAGAACCGCGTCGAACACCTGGCGCGTCTGAACCGCATAGACAAACACCATCCAGTTGATTGTCAGCATCGCGCAGGACGCGAGCAAACCGCGCCGCAACTGCGGGTCGGCCAGCACCGCCCTCACCCTGGCAACGCCGCCTGTCATTTGCGGCATCAACAGAACCAGCCCGAGAAGAATCAATCCTGACCAGAGTGCGCGGTGCGCAACGATTTCGGCAGTATCAACGTCACCAAGAACGCCGATATAGACCGGAACAAATGCCCATAACAGCGCCGCGGCAGCCGATAACAACATACCGCGGGTGGTGATCGTCTGCGATGTCACGCCTTTTGTGTCCCCCGCATCACGCTGTCACGCCCTCCGTCGTGGAGGCTGAAACCAAGCATAGACATAGCTTGACTTGGCTCATGTTGCGCCCGTGCTTTTGCCTGTGCTTGTCGCGCCAGAAGGTGCCAGTTTGTCACTGGGCCAAGTGCCTGTCATTTCATAAATCCGCAACAATGTGATGGCTAACATTTCTATAAAAGAGCGTTTTGCCGCAGGCAGCGTGATTGACTTTGCCGGCCACACAAGCCCTCATACTATCCGGCCGCATCGATATGAGACCCGCTTACCGTGCAGAAGTGGCCCATGTTTAAGAGTTGATGAGTGGCAGATTCAGCGGCTGATCTGCCATCAAAGGAGAATACCAGAATGTCACAAGGCACTGTGAAATGGTTTAACACCCAAAAGGGGTACGGCTTCATCAATCCTGATGATGAGGGTAGCGATGTGTTTGTTCACATCACTGCCGTACAGAATTCCGGTCTTACCGGGCTGAACGAAGGCCAGCGCGTATCGTATGAGCTGGCCGAACAGCGCAATGGCAGGGTCGCTGCTGTGGATCTGGCGCTGGTCGACTGATCATCCGCGTTCTTTGGAATTGACGAACTGCCGGTCAGATGATCGGCAGTTCGACGATGCGTGCCTCAAGATCACCACCATCAGCGTGAACGACAATCGGCGCACCGGCGTCGATCGCCTCTGTGCTGACCATCGCGACCGCGATGTTGGATGCAACCCGCGGCGAGTAAGCGGTAGCGCAGGCATAGCCTGCCGCCCGACCATCTTTCTGTGACAGCAGCCAGCGGTTCTCGTTTGTGCCGGTGAATGGCGCACCTTCGATCAGCAGCCCCATGAAGCGACGCGTCACACCGGCATCGCGAATGGCCCGAAGCGCCGCCTTGCCGGCAAAATCCTGTTCCTGATCGACATCCACGAATTTGCCGAGCCCATATTCAAACGGGTTCGACATGTCGTCAGTGTCGGCACCATAGGAAACCAGGCCGCTTTCCACCCGTTCCACATAGTTCGGCGTTCCCGGCCCGATGCCGTAAGGTGCGCCTGCCTCGGCGACCTTGTTCCAGAGCTCGGTGCCGCGACTGCCATCCTGAAGATAGAACTCGAAACCGCCCTGCTTCGACCAGCCGGATCTGGCAACCACCATCGGGATGCCGTCCAGCTCAAACTGGCGAAAGCCGAAATAGCGAAGCTCGCGGATCCAGTCGCCACACAGGTCGGCCACAACGTCGAATGATTTCGGCCCCTGGATCGCCAGCGGCGAGACATCGGGCTCGAACACCCGCACATCCATGCCCCTGGCGCCGGCGATGCCGCCAGCCCACAACGTGATGTCGCTGTCGGCGATCGACAGCCAGACCTCTTCATCGCTGATCTGAAGCAGAACAGGATCATTGATCAGCGCGCCTTCATAATTGCAGATCGGCGCGTATTTGCCCTGACCGATGGTCAGCCCGTGAAGATTGCGCGGGGTGAGATAGCGCGCCAGCGCCAGCGCATCAGGCCCTTTCAGCGCCACCTGCCGCTCAACCGCCACATCCCACATGGCAACGCCATTGATCAGACGGTCATATTCAGCCGCCGGATCGCCATAGCCTGTCGGCATATACATGTGATTGTAGACGCTTGCCGCGGCCAGACCGGCCTTGCGCGCAGCTTCGAAAAACGGGCTTTTGCGGACACGCGGCCCCAGAGACAGTGTGATCGACATCGCGGAACCCTGTATTGATTGACCTAATTCACCCCAGCCGGTGCAGTCTGCCGAAGCGGCGGCCAAAATCTGTCCCGATTGCGTCGCCGCACCGGATGGCTCAGGCAAAAAAGCCCTTCATTTCGGCAACAAACAGGTCAACTTCGTCAGCGCCGCAATCCAGATGCGTGACCAGCCTGATGGTCGGCTCGTCCCGGTTGATGTAGATTCCACGCTCCAGAAGATGCGTCTGCAGCGGCGCACTTGATCCTTCGGGAACGCCGACAAACACCATATTGGTCTGCACCTCGTCCGGCGCGACCTGCAGGCCCGGAATGCCCTGCAGCGCCTCGGCAAGGCGAAGCGCATTGGCATGGTCATCCGCCAGCCGCTCGATATTGTGATCCAGGGCGTAGACCCCGGCTGCCGCCAGCACCCCGATCTGGCGCATGCCTCCGCCGAGCAGCTTGCGCGCCCGGTGCGCCTTGCGGATCATCGCCTTCGATCCTGCCAGAACCGAGCCGGCAGGCGTGCCAAGTCCCTTTGACAGGCACAGTGACACCGAATCCACCTCGGCAAGCATTTCCGCAGCGCTGACGCCAAGCTTCACGCAGGCATTCATCAGCCGCGCGCCATCCATATGGACGATCAGCCCATGGTCATGGGCGCGCCGCGCGGCGGCATTGATCCGTTCAAGCGGAATGGCCTGACCGTGCCAGCTGTTCTCCAGCGTCAGCAGGCGCGAAATGGCACAATGCTCATCATCGGGTTTGACCGTGCGCGAGATCGCATCCGGATCGAGTCCGCCGTCCGCCGCCGTCTGGATTGGCGCAAACATGATGCCGCCAAGGACAGACGCCCCGCCGGCCTCGTCGATGAAGACGTGGTAGTCATGACCGGTCAGGATTTCCTCGCCGCGCTGGCAATGCGCCAGCATCGCGCAGAGATTGGATTGTGTGCCGCTGGAAACAAACAGCGCCGCTTCCTTGCCAAGAAGCTTCGCCGCCTTGTCCTGAAGCGCGTTCACGGTCGGGTCATCACCATAGACATCATCGCCAACATCGGCGGCAGCCATGGCGGCGCGCATGCCGTCGCTTGGCCTCGTCACCGTATCGCTTCGCATATCGACCCGCGCCGGGACGTTGGCCGACGCATCTGATTTGGGGCGTCCTGCGTAATGCATCCTGATCCATCCTTCATTCCAGACGTAGCGAAGGGTGCCTGTGAAGCGCCCCTGATGGCAACCTATTTCGCCGCGACAAAAGCCTTCAGGTCGAAGGCCGGATCGCCGGCCTCTGCCGGTGTCGGTGACAGGCCTTTCTCAAGGCAGTTCTTGCCAAGCATATAGCCTGCCGGGTCACGCACCGCCTCGACCGCGCGAAGCCCGTCATCCGCATAGCTCCAGACAGAGAACCCACCTTCGCGCTTTCCAGCGCGCTGGACATGGCGCACCGTGTCACCCGCGGCCGGCACGATGCCGGCGGATTGCAACCTCACATCAAACTGTTCCGACCAGAACCAGGGGGCCTGATCGGCCGGCGGCTCATGCCCGGCAATGGCGGCGGCGGCGCGCTCGGCACTGTCCTGGGCGTTATGTACCGATTCAATGCGGAGTCCATGGGGGCTGCCGCGTCGCAAGGCGCTGTCGCCGATGGCATGGATGCCGGCCACCGTCGTTTCCATGCCGTCATCCACCAGTATTCCGTTGTCTGTCTCAGCCCCGGCGGCCATGGCAAGCGACATCTCCGGCACCACCCCGATGCCAACCACCAGCATGTCTGCGGCAAGCTGCTGGCCATCCTCCAATGTCACACCCCTGACAGCACCACCCTCAGAGTTGACCGAAGCCAGCGCCGCGCCAGTGATCACCCGGCTGCCAGCGTCGCTGTGAAGATGAGCAAAGAAGTCCGAGATTGGCGGGCTCGCCACCCGTGCCAGAAGGCGCGGGGCCGCCTCGACAATGGTGACCTTCTTGCCAGATTTTGCGAGCGTTGCCGCAACCTCCAGCCCGATATATCCGCCGCCAACCACAACCACCGACCCAGCCTGGTCTGCCGCGGCACGAAGCCGGCTGGCATCCCCCGGATGGCGAAGCTCGAACACGCCGGAAAGCCCCTCGGTCCCGGCAAGGCGGCGCGGCGTCGCGCCGGTCGCCAGCACCAGCCTGTCATAGGCATGAACACGTCCGTCGCCTGCCCTCACAAGGCGGGACTCGGGATCAACCGAGGTGACATCGCATCCGCCGATCAGCTCTATGTCATTGCTGGCAAACCAGTCCGGCTTGCGCAGAACAAAGCGGCCGTCATCTTCCGGATCCGCGGCAAGGAAGGCCTTTGAAAGGGGCGGGCGTTCCAGCGGCACGCCGTCAAGCCTGTCGATCAGCGTCAACGCCCCGGTGAAGCCGTTGCGGCGCATGGCGTCGGTAAATGCAATGCCGGCATGGCTTGCGCCTATGACGATGATGCGCATGACGCGCTCTCCTCTTGAGCCAGATAATCAACCCTGTTCACATTGACGTATCATGTAGCTCCGGGAATTGACAGGCAATGGCCTCGGTGCGACGTTGCGACGTCACTTTTGACACTCAATGGTGCGAATGCGGGAGGGCGGATCGATGGCAGGGATCACGCAGGCCTACTGGCAGAACTATGTCGATGGCTCATGGATTGATGGTGGGGCCGGCCGGCTGACGGTCGAGAACCCCGGGACCGGCGAGACGCTTGCCGAAATAGCCTGTGCCGACGCCGGCGATATTGACCGCGCGGTGGCGGCGGCCAAGGCCTGCCATGACAGTGGTGTTCTGACATCCCTGCGCCCGGTCGAGCGGGGCAGGATGGTGCGCGGTATGGGTGACTTTCTTCTGGCGAACCGCGAAGAGATCGCCGGGATGCTGACGCTGGAATCCGGCAAACCCTACTGGGAAGCGCTGATCGAGACCGATGGCGCGGCCCGCTATTTCGAATATTACGGCAACCAGGCGGAGACAGTGGAGGGCCGGTCGATCCCGCTTGGCGGTGACTATCTGGACTTCACCAT